>Ga0123340_1007188_pt1 | contig 10627 bp, 8 predicted proteins | sample SirMexnodulemix_FD_89961 | JGI IMG/M metagenome (GOLD analysis project Ga0123340, IMG submission 89961) | Root nodule microbial communities of legume samples collected from Mexico - Siratro Mexico nodule mix | ecosystem: Host-associated > Plants > Roots > Nodule | place: Mexico: Nepantla...
AAAAAAAAAAAAAAAAAAACTACTTACGATCATGATAATTATCCGAAATACTTTGGAATTAGAATATTACAAAAAATAATAATAAAAGTAGTTGTTTCGTAATTACTTGTTTATATTAACTTCTTTGTAATTTTAATAATTGTTGTAATATCTAGTTTTTTTTCTATTATCATTAAAAATTAGTAAATGCACATAGATTACTAAGATAGTGACTTCTTAACTATAAACAATAAAATATACACGATATTTGACTTCTAAATGTTCATGCTTTTTAAAAAGTTTAAAGAATTTTAAAGTATGAAATACTAAAAAGAAACTAAAGATCTCATTTTAGTCTCTCATTTTCTAAAATATATTTGATATGACCATAGTTTTTCAAGAAAATTGTTTTATCTCTCATCTATAAAAATTGAAACCATGACATATTTCTATAAATGTAAGATTAAGAAGATAATTAATGAATAAAACGCGTTACTCTAAGACGTAAAAACATATTTAACCTTATTAAAAAAGGTTATGTTAACAAATAACTATATATTTTAATAAAATAAAAAAGTTAAATTATCAACAACCAAAAATGAACTTAAATAACGAAATGGTATTAGGTACGTACAAAATGTGAACATTCTTGTCACAGATGGAAGGTCTAATAAAATTTTCAAGTGGTAGAATACGAAACCCATTTTTTTATAAGGTAAAAGGATAAAGTAGAATTTTTATATTTATAGGGCTGCAGAAAGAAATTATATGGGTACAAAAAGAAATTGTCCTGTATTAAAGATGCAAATGATCACTGAAACCTACAAGCAAAGTCTGGCACTTTAATACAGACTATTAATAATAAGCTATATATTGTTTTTAAACTGTATACCAAATTATACCTCATCTCATTTTCTCAAAATAAATGGGATGAAGGATAGAATGAAATTATATTATTATACACTAAAGGTAATTCAGAGATTTTCAATGTGATATGGAGGTGCAGGGTGAGATTATGGAAGTGCAGGAAGAATCCGTCGTCATTGATTTTGCAATTTTCAATCGTCCTTTTTTTCTAGCTAAGTGAAGCTTAATTAACTTCATTTCAAGGCCTAAAAGCCCTAGTGAAAAATTAAAATATCTCATGTTTCAATTTTTGGAAAAATGCAGTTTATTCAAGCGAGAGACTTGATCAACTATTCTGTTTTTCTTTTCCCATCTAACTGAGACTACAAATCTATTTCTTCACAAAATTATGTTAAACTCGTGATAAATTCCTTGGCTTTGACCAATGCACAAATGGGGATTTTTTTCAGAAACGTCTTCAGAAGTCGATGATCAAATACTTGAATGGCTTTAGCCAATTTAGTTTAAAAATATATAACCACGAATATGTTGTGATGTCTACAGTAGCTAATTACCATACAAACTGGGAAATTGGATTTTCTTTATTTTGGAACAAAGATCTGTTTAATGCATTCCAACGCTACAGGCAGAAACCCATCGAAGTTGTGGCCTTGCAGAACTAGTGAAAGGGACCTGACGGCCACCGATAGAAGGGAACATTTTTTTTTTTTTTTTTGAATATCCCTTTTCTATTTAAACTATTAGAATAATAGCCTGTTAGATATCCACACTATATTACAGTAACCCCAATTTGCACATACCCAAGTGTGATATGAACGTACCAGGATAATTGATAACCAAAGACAGTTATCAAATAATAGTAATTTGGGCAAGCACAAAGTAAACGCTGGAATAGATTAGTTAATATACTAAATTAAACAAAATAATGATACAGCAGAGTAATTGAATACATGTACTAAAAATCCACATTTGTTAGATTTTTTCTAATTGAAATTGTACTTTGATCTCAGCCTGAAGATATTTTATGCATTTCGAAGGCTCTAATAAGGTTGTAGCCGGAGGGAACAAATAAAATTGCATTTGGAGTATCGTCCCCAATACAATGGTATACAAAGAACCACCGACATTCAGATGAGCATAAAACCTAAATGGTCAATGAGAACCAGATTATCTTTTACCACGAGATGCAGGTCCAGTTCTTGGACCAGGATACCGAGAAAACTGAAGCCGCAAGTGACTGGACTCAGGATTGAGTTCATCAACTTTATAACCTGTACATCAACCACAATGTCAGTAAACACCATGAAATTTTCTCTACGAAAATGTGAACTCGTTAAATATAAGAAACTGTTAAATTTCCCAACCATGGGAGCACAGCTGACCACAGTAATCATACACATGCCACTGTATTCTAGTTTATCATCCTTGTTCATTTTTGGTTCTAGTCATTTATTTAGTATTCTTACAGAACTTAACTTGCCTTTAATCACTACAAGATGAACAAAAGCGTTATACACACTAGTTGACATAGGCTACATTGATCACACAATGCTATACAAGTCTCTTAAAGACCAAATTTTTAAAATATTTTACCATGAGATCTCTTTAACAACTAGATCAAATATACTTGGCTTTCTTCTCACGAAATTGTGTCACATAAAGGTAATTGTTGTTTCTCTCCTACCTTCAAAAATATTTCATATTTATTTGTCTCCTTTTTTAGAGGTTAATACGTCATAAAAAGGTTATTTTTGTTTTCTCTCCTACCTTCAAAAATATTTCATATTTATTTGTCTCCTTTTTTAGTCCTTTTTTATTTTGATAATACTAATTTTCTCACAAAATGGAGTCTCCTGTCACACCAAGAACCCTTTCTTTTGTTCCACTTCCATCTGTTTCTCAAGATCACCTTATGGTTCCCCTATATGCACCCAAAGGAGAGACCCAGTAGCAAACCTTCAAACATATCAAGCTCATGACACTAATGTACAAGCTCCTGTAACAACTCATGATGATGTAGTACATGCCATGTTGACTCTTCACTGGTACCTTCTTCATAACAGGATTTGGGTCTGCCTACTGAACTTGATTGAACTATTTCTATGAGGAAAGGTATTTGACTCAACCCACTCCCCCGCTTTATATTAACCTTAGTTATCATTATCTTTCTTTATGTTATGTTTCCTTTCTCCTTTGTCTTATGTTTCTATTTCTGATTCCTAACTCTATAGGTGAAGCATCATCTCACCCAAAATGGAGTGATGCAATGATTGACAAGTTGCGTACACTCCAAAAGTAGAGGTACTTGCGACTTAGTCCTGCTTTCCCCTTGCGAGACCTTTGTTGGTGGTCGTTGGCTTTATCCCCTTAAAGCTGACCCTGATGGGACTATCAACAGATACAAGGCTCATCTGGTGCAAAGCGTTAAATCCAAGTGCAAGGGCAAGATTACATGCATACTTTCTTATCAGCGACCCAAGTAACTTTTGTGTGACTATTATTCTCTGAGGTTTTTGGTATGGGATGTCGGTGGAGAATATACGAGTTTGGTTCTCCCCCTAGCTTTTGAGGGAGGATTCCCAAATGCATGGATATTTATTGACTGCTATAAGGGTTGGTTGCCCCCGTCTCGAAAAGGGCTATTTACAGAGTTATGACTAGTGAAGGATTCTAACTAAGGGGGAGTTGACTGAAGTGACGTTGAGTGAAAGTCGTTGAAACATCAACTTTTAGGGGCAATGCTATAATAGAAACTTGGGTATTATGGAGTGCCCAAATCCCAAATCAAGTAGTATGAAATCCTCAGAGGAGTATTTAAGTGTTTGGTTCTTTTTGAAAGTGTGTTGTCCAGGTACTTGGGCACTTATCAGTTGTCAGTAATTGGACGCTCTTCTAATCTAATATTAAGAATGTTTTCTTGCATGACTATGACAAATATATATATATATATATATATGTACAATATGTACAAACAACTTTGCTGCTCATGAAGGAGTTCTCTAACATGGTATGCCAACTTCACAAGTCGCTATATGGTTTTAAACAATGCTATGAGCATGGTCTGGCTACTTTTGGACCGTTGTACAAAAGCCAATTTGATTCATAGCGAAATTGACCACTCTGTCTTCCGTCCCCATTCACACAAGGGAAGCTTTATCTAACTGTCTGTGGACGATATTGTCATTACAGCAACGAACAAAATGAATTATCAACCTCAAGCAGTACTAGTTCCAAGCTAAAACTTTGATTCTTTCAATATTTGTTAAGTATAGAAGTTGCACAATCCAAGGATGTATCGATAATCTAAGAGAGGAAGTCTGCTCCTGACATCCATGAAGAAACTGGCTATTAAATCCTAAATCAGTGGAGACTCTCATAGATCCCAATGTCAAATTATTACCCACTTGTGGGGAGCCTTTGTTGGATCCTCGGAAAACATAGGGGGTCGGTTGGTCAACTATATTATCTAATAGTCACTAATCCAAATATTTCCCGTGGTGAGCCAATTCTTGAACTCTCCTTGCCCAAACCATTGGGATATAGTGACTCACGTAAGTGATTAGATTTCATCATGCATAAACCCATAATACACAGTATTCAGTCCAATGTCTATGTGTTCTCTATTTTAAAGCCTACTAGAAAATACCTTGGTCTCATCTCTTGGTGCTCTTACAATAGTGTTGTCGTACCATACATGCCCTGTATAGCTTAAAAGTAAGCCATGAGAAATCCTTTCCTTTTCAAAATCTTCCATGACAATTCCCAAGAAAATCCATCATAGGCATTTCCAAGTCAATAAAAATCATGCAAGCATAGTTCAATAACATTCCATCAACCTAAGTAAAAGATAAATGATTTTTATTGTAGACCTTCCTGGCTTCAAAACAAACTGATAGTCTTCAATCCTCACCTCCTCCTTTAATTCATGCACAATCACTTTCTCACTATTCAGAGTGGTTCGTACCTCCATATATAATTAACACAATTCCAAACATATCCTTTTGTTTTTAACATACCTTCACCTGGCATTGTTGTATATCGCAAAATCTCAATAAATAAATTATTGAACCAAACAATACCATGCTCTCCTATACACTTTCAAACTTCAATAGGGATATCATTTGGGCAAACAATTTTACCTTTAAGCCCTTTTTTACGTATCCTATTAGAATTATAATATAGTAAACGGAAACTTGTTTGCCATCTGGGAATTCCAGTCCTTCCATTTTACAAGACAATCATTGCCCATCATTAAAAGCTAATAAAATTAATTCTCTCAACTCTCTGATATCTTGATCTATGACCAAAACTATCTTATTCTTCATTTATACATTTTACTTGTTCCAAAACTCTCATTTACCTTTCCTACTTTTGGCAGCTTAGTTATATACCTTGCGTTTTTCATTCTTAGTCTCAAGATCTATGAAAAACTCTTCAAAAGCTATAGATTAGATTCACTTAACTTTTCTTGTCTCATTTCTAGCATCATGATACCTTGCTTAATTTTGGCATTATTGCATCCACGTAAGGCATTTATTTTTGTTTCTTTGTCTCACATTTTACAACAATTACTTATCCCTCGAACTAGTAACATTTGTTTCACTCAAGGTTACTCAATCAATCTTCTCAGAAGTCTTGGCCTAAATAAGGTAAACATTACCTTGTTTGAATTAACATCAATAATCAAAAGCATGTGTTAGTAAGACTCACAAAATAACCTTGTGATCCAAACAACTCTTTTATCAACACTTTTAAACAAAAAGAAATCAATTGACAACCTTAATCCTCCACTCTTATAAGTGATTACATTTTCCTCCTACTTCTCAAATAACTCTAAAATATTCTAACATAACATGCAATAAAAATGTTGAGATGTTTAACAGGTATTCTAACAGTTTTATCATTGGGACAGAAACATACTCCCAGCAATAGCCATTAGTCCAAAAGATTCAAACACACAAAGGCAGTGATTGACAGGTGCGGTAGAACAGGATAAAATATAGTATATGGGATGTCTTTGGCAGGTTTTGAAATAAGCACAACAAGAAATGAGGTTCAAATTTAGTTTCACAAAAAAAGGAAGGCATTTTAAACATAAACCAGAACCAAATAAGGTCCCAGAGTGGTACATTTCAGTGTGACATTTTGGTTTCACTAGGGGGTGGAACAAACAAGAATAGAGCAGAATGTTCCGATTTGATTCTATTTGCACACTAAATGCTGCCTGAATGCGCTCTAATTCATAATAATCATCAACACTTCATCTCATTTTAAAATGATGCAGTTATGTGATTTACAAAACCAAAACATAATTGACTTTTACATCAGCAGGTACTGTACATGATACCTTGCAAGGCACTCATAGCAGTTGCTGCACAAGCTGGATTTGCAAAGTCCACAAAACAAAGGATTAAAGGGTCTCCACCACGCTGCAATGAACAAGCATTTCAGCACAAATAGGATGCAACTTTTGACCAATCAACTAAATAACCAAAAAATGACAAGCAAGCATCTGTTGCAAATAGTACACTTACATGTTTGGATTCTTTGCTCACGAGTCTCACTTCTCTATACCCAACAAAAGGGCGGAAAATATCTAAGATTGATGTCAAGGAATGAGAATAACTGAACTAAAACCAATGTAACTCAGAAATAGATGAAAAGCAAGAAGATGAAATTCCTAAGCATTGCATCAGAATAAAAGGGATACGAGCTACTTCTCTTCTTGTGCTATCAGAAGGGAGACCTTCAACATACAAAGTGCTAGAAGCATCTGGAGGTAGAGGTACCGTCTCAGGTCCAGGCCTGGAAACAGCATCTACAGGTAGCTGACCACCATAATTAACACCCCGTCCATTTGGTGCTAGATCTGGACCACCACCCCCATGACGTCCCATGACAGCAGGATCACCTAGTGAGTGGCCTGATAATCCGCCACCTCCACCCCTAGCCAACCCAAGACCACCAACCGTACTGGCTTCCCCAGAAGCAAATGAAGAAAGTTGCTGTATAAACAAGCAGGATGCATGATCTCATAAGCAAACAGTGAAAGACCCAAAAAAACAGTAGTGAAAGTGGCCAAAAAACCAACACTGAAATATTTAAGAAAGCACAGCAAGATGAAGTGTTACCCCACTCTGAAGATAGCGATCATAAGCAGTTCCAATTGTTTTTGTGTCCTTTATCATTCGGTGACCAGCACGGTCATCATCACGAGCAATATAATTATGCATCTCATTACCTGAAGACAGACCAGAAGCTGGCATATCTGAAATGAAAAAATAAAATAATAACATATCAAAAAAAGATATAATTGATACAAATCATTTCTAGCAAAGCGCACTAAAGGTGTAACACCATGTTGAAAAAATCTCCATCATATATGATTTCTATTCATACACTGCTATAAAGAACGTCCATTTTTGGTGCAGCTTTATGAAACCCAAATTATGGTTTGCTGACACAGAAGAAATATATCATTACCAGTCAACTCATACCACATCAGAATATCAAGATCCAATATATCAAAAAGAACTTAAAGCAAAAATGACATGCACAGGAAATGTTTTAAAACGAACTGTACAAAAAGAGGGAAAATACCACACAACAAAAGCTTCCATGAACTAAACTTTCTGGACCTAATAAGCCTAATTGTACATAATAAAATAAAATTTAACTAATCCAGCAATCCACATATCCAACCTAACGGCAAGAAAAATGAGTAAAGCAATAAATTTTATTTCAAATATTAGAAGAAAACAATTTGAAAAAAGAGCAAAAATGCAACCAGGTCAATAGAAGGGAACCACATTCATCCAAATATCTCTTATGAGAAGATGGAAACAGACAAATACACTTCTTCTCCATCCAAAAAAAGAGAACACGTTCTTTCTAGGTAAACTACATGAGGCTCCCACCACAATGGTGAACAAGATAAAATAAAACCCACAAAGCCAAGGTGCCAGAAAGAGGAAAAGTGGATAAACCAAGCCCAAGCTGCAATGGCAAATTCAAGAGAGGGAGGAGAGGAATGCGAGGTTTTAAAGTTGAATTCCCAAAAGCCCAAGCTGCACCGGTAGCAAATTGAAATGCAAACATTGCACTGTAAGGTTGAATGTTCTATTTTTTTAAATGAACTGAAATTTGTGGATTTTCAAAAAATTTTGATCAGAAGAACGTAAAAATGGAAGATTGATAAGAAAATAAGCGATTTTATGGCTATACATGTATAGGGAAATGCAAGAAAATGTGTATGTGTATGCGTGGGTCAGTTATAGAACTCTCTCAAAGCTCAATGCAGCAATGCAAAGGAAAATTTATTCATGGTGGATAGGATGAGAACTCTGACACCATGATGAGAAACACGGCAGAGGCCAAGACAAGAAAGAATGAGAGAACAAATAAAATGGACTCCAGGTGGCTTATGTTTATATATACAATACAATATATGACGTAACTAACTTGCAACTAAATTTTAATTACTAACTATTTATTTAATATGTAACATTCCTTTTATTTGACAATTGAGTTTTCGTCAAATGAGATATCATGCAACCTTCCAATCATTCCTGATTCACTTCTACGAACAGACACCTTTGTTTCCCAATGTATTTATGAACAAAATATTACCCACCCCTCTCCCAAAACTCCTCAATCCAAACATAATGTGTAGCAAAGGAAACAGACACAAGAATAAGAGAGGCATCAATTAATTTGGGCTCTCCAATATCTTAAAACAAAAGGGAAATAAATCCAAATAAGTAGTATCCCAAACCTAAATTGAATTTTCACACCAAGTAACCCTATGCAATGCCTAAAGTCCAAAAGGCAGGCGTTTGTTTTTCTACATTGTATTCCAACACGAACACGATCCCAATACCCCAAGTTAACAAACACCCCACAAAACAAAGCAAGAACCCAGAAAGACAGGCAAAATTAATCGACAACAAAACCAAACGCAGCCCAAATACGGGAAAACACACAAGCAAATTGGCACTTAACTTCCAAACAAATTGCGACAATCAACAACAAATAATTCACAAAAAAAATACAAAATTGCAAACTTTCACGACAATTAACGAAAGAGGGCAAATTGCAGAAAAGAGAACCAAGGCTGGAGCACGAAGAAAATCGAGGGAGAGAGAAAAAACCGTAGTCAGGACGCGGTCGCTTGAGCATGCCGGAGTGAGGGAGAAGCGACTGTTGCCGATTCCAATAGCCGTCCGTCATGGCCGAAGAAACCCTAATGTTCGGAAGATAGGTATTTGGGGAATGGTGGAAAGCCTAACCCTAGGTGTAGTTTTTCGTGTCGCTGATATTGGTAGCGAAAACTGACTCAGTTTGATCTGTGATGGGACTAAGGACTGAGGAACTTCACTGCACAAACTTAGGCAAATGGAAATAAGTGTTTTGCCAATTATGTGTCAGCGTGTTTTGTTTTAATTGGAGATGATTCATTGTATTCTGCAATGGATACACTCGGATTTCATCCAGCATGGTTAGTTTAGACTTATTAATTAGAAAAAATTATTTTTGATAAATAAAAATGATTTATATATTTAATATTATTTTTCATAATAATATGTAAATGAGAATGTTTATTGAGAAAATGACTTGTTATGTGAATAAATATTTTAAAAAAAATGAGGTTTAAAGAGAAAATATATCCTCTTTGAAAATTGAGAAAGTATGATTTTAGTTTACTGAAAAAAATATGTAAATAAAACCTTAAACGTTTTTTTTATTTTTGAAAAAGGACTCCAAAAATGCTACACTTACCATTACTTTTACTAGATTAAATATATTTAATTTATTGATGTATTTTAAAATCCTATTTTAATTTATATAAAAAATAATACATTTTTAACATATAAAAAATAAAACTGCGTCAGACTTTCTAAATATAAGAACTAAAATATATTATATTTTATAAAGAATATAACAAATTGAAACTTCAATTGAAGAATCTTTGCAAAGATTGGGAGGTCTTATGATAAAATGTCTAGGGCTGATTTTAAGACCAAGACCTTTTATTTCTTTAGGTCTCTATTAACCATAGAGGCATTTTATCTAAGTTTGTAATGTTAATTATTTTATTTATCTTTTATATGTTTTTAGTACTTGAAAACAGATTGTATAAATCATTTGGATCTCAATGAAAGAGGCTCTTTTTGTTGTCTTTCTTTACAGAAGCATGAGATATTCTCTGCTAGGGTTCTACCTTGAACCATATGATCTTATCAAGAATTTCCCAATTCTTGTGGTGATCGTAAGGGTTTATCAAATGTCAATCGTTTGTGGCGTCCATCCTTTCCTTTACTCGAATCTGATCCATGTTCTTTATTTCTTCTGTATTGTTATTTTTTTCCAGATTTTGTCCAATCTTTCTTAACTTCATATCTCATATTTTTCTTATCTTACGTCACAGAATTAATCTTACGTTTTTGTGCAAATTTGCACAAGGAATCACATCATTTGGCAATCAGAACAAGGTGGTCATAATTCGTCTTTCAATTTTCTAGTGTGTCAATTTTTCTTCAATTCTGGTTCTATATTGTGTTTCTGTTCTTAGTGTTCATCACATGTTCATCATTGTTCAATCAAATCAATCCTTTCAACCCATGTGATTTGGTCTAAGTTGTTGTTAAGTGTTTAAATATGAGCTCGTTTTTATTGGGAATTTTTTGTATAATTTCATTCTCAGTTGTTGCAATTTCATGTTTTACTATCCTAAGTAAAAAAAATAAAATCTGCAACAAAAGTAAAAAAAAAAAAAAAAAAA
>Ga0123340_1007190_pt1 | contig 10625 bp, 6 predicted proteins | sample SirMexnodulemix_FD_89961 | JGI IMG/M metagenome (GOLD analysis project Ga0123340, IMG submission 89961) | Root nodule microbial communities of legume samples collected from Mexico - Siratro Mexico nodule mix | ecosystem: Host-associated > Plants > Roots > Nodule | place: Mexico: Nepantla...
CAATCACTTCCAATGCAAATGTGTTTAGTGCAGCCCATATAACAGTAAGGCCAATGTACATACACAAGAAGAGCCATTTTGGGGCGAAGTACCCTCCACCTTTGTTTGTGCCTGTTGAGAGTAGGATTATACTCTGCAACGTTTGTGATCCTGCATATGCCTTTTCCAACTATGAAAAGCATGAGTTACCATATAACGTTATCTGTAAATATTGACTAGAAATTTCACCAAGTACCTGAGTCCCTATCCCAGCTATAAGCCCTATGGTCTCAAGCCAAGCACAGCACCATGAAGAAAATGGTCCCCATTTGGGACCAGCTAAATGGGCATCCCAAAAGTAAAGAGAACCAGTCGTCTGTTAGATTTAATAGGAAGTGGAAGTTAGTTAAGTTATTAAATTCATTTACATGCTAATTTGTGTGCAGCAGGAATCTACAGGTACTTTTAGAATGTAAAGTCTCCTACAAGCAAAAAAGACTTTCTTTTTCCATGCTGGTATGTTTCTTCCATAGCTAACCCTATTTGAAACATTATCAAATACTAAATATCGGCAATTTTCCTAGCAAAAGTTTAAATTTTGATTCAGCACGTTACGTGGGACTACCCCTTTATAATTGAAAAGGGCATATTTTCATAAGTCAACATTGGACCAAATTCAGAAAGCTAGATCTGTCGACTGCAAATATCTCTGCAATTCTCTTTTTACCAAGTTTAACTTAGGACCATCAGAAGTTAATTTTTATCAAAACCATCTTTATAGTATTGGTTTGATAGCCTTGAAATGCTATGACTTTCCATAATTAACTAATTTTAAAATTCTAAGCCTTGAAGTACTACAACTGCAAAGAAATAAACTTTATGAGAAGAAACCAACCAGGACAGAGGAGCATATCTCAGCCATTGCAATCCCAACGAACCAAGTGAAGAAAGAAACCACTATCCATCCCCAGACAAGAGTTGCAGGGCCTTCATATTGAAGACTAGAACCATAGAGGGGTGTGATTCCAGTGAAATGGGTAATTGTGGAAAATGATATGGCCAGAGTTTTGAACATAGTCTGCACCATAAAAGGAAAAGCGAAAGATTTAATCAAAGGTGAAGTTTTCTTTATTTACTTAAAACTGGGATCATGATCAACTCCATCAAACACAATGAAAAAAACACTAAAATAAAATAAAATTCACACACCATTTCTCTTCTCAGTTCTTGCTTGTAGCCAAGCTCATTGAGCCTTTTCTCTGCTGAATCCATAGTTGTGTTTCCTGACACTTATACAAAACTTCTTTCACTCCCCATAGAAGCAGACTTCTATTGATCTCCTGGCTGCAATAAGTGATAACATCTTGAACTCGAAATCAGCATCCTGGAAAAAAAATGAAAAAAGGAACAAAATTTATTAATGGGTGAATAGTCTTACAAGTAATTGTAGCACATGCATCATTACTAAGTGAATGAAAGGCACTTAGAATATAAAAATCCAGTGATGATGAACATGGTACTTACTATCACTAAACAAGACCATAGCTGAGATCCATGATGCAGAATTGATAGCTTTGATGCTGGCAAGCACTCTTAATTAGGAACACATCAGCTGGGGCATGTCCAAGCATTACAATATGTGGACATAACTAGCCAAATAGAGCTGCTCTTCTTCAAATGGCTTCGTCACGTAGTCATCCATTCCGCAATTTCTGCACCTTCATTTGAACTCTGTGTTGCATCTGCTGTCATTGCTAGTATTGGAATGTGCCAATGAGAGATGTTACCAAATATCTCTGCAGATGCTTCTCCACACGCAATTTTCTCATTTACCTCGCTCTTCATTCACTGGATCTCCCTTGTTTCAAAACTGTACCATTTAAAATAAAGAGAAATACTTTTAAATTACAAGACCAGTCATTTCTCCTTATTTCTATTCTTATAGGTGACAAAAGTGTCTTCATTTGCAATAAAAATGCAGAAAACTTAAAAAATAGGAATAAGAAGATAAATTACCCATCCGCATTTGGAGATCCATAAAACAAGCATCAAAATTATGTGGCAGTTTAAGCACCTTTAGTGCAGCCATGCCACTCTCCACAGAAGTAACTTTTGCCCCATATTTCTGTAAAAAACCTTTTGCAACTCTTCTGTTCACTGCATTATCATCAACCACCAAAATTTGTTTGTGCATTAATAAACTCCCAAGTTTGGATACTTTCTTCCTATTTACTTGATTTTTTTCAGTGCCTTCGTTAGTATATCATCTATGACACCCTGTCAGTATGTTCATCGGTGCTAGGGTGGGAGTCCAGGAGAAAAATCTTCGGTAAGTCTATTGGATCCCTTTTGATGCAATTCTGTCTAAGCTTCCTGATTTTGCAAAAGACAATACATTCTTGATCCCAAGCAGCCTTGTCTATCAAAATCATGGCCAACTGGTTTGACATACTGAAGAAAAAGCATAAGTAGTAATTTAGTACAAGTTTATGAACTAGAAATCAACGACCTTGAACTCAAAGTAATTACCAATTTTGAGACAATGTATATTATCTTAATGATAGAATTTATCAAAATGATTTAGAAGAACCAACTAATCCAATTTATTAATACACGAACTGAGTTTTCCCCAGAACACCAAGCACCTTAATCCTTTACCAGATCAAGCAACATTCATAAGGATCATCAGCTCAGTCTGGGAGAACAACTATTGTGAATGTCACCTATATTTTTTTTCTTACTGAATTTTTATATTCTAAAATCCTCTTTCCATTGTAAATGACTAGTACATGTGAAATATTCTGAAGTCTAACAAGCTACATTTAAGTTCAGAGCAATATTTACACCTATATTTTTTGGTGACTGCTCTTATGCTATTGAAGAATGTCAGAGCATAAATAGGTAAGCTTTTATTGTATACAACTTTCAATAGGTCTAGACTTTGCCAAAATGATAAATTACCTCATGTTGCAAGTATTAGATAGACAAGAGCATGCAGAATTCAGACTATTAGTTAGAACCAAAATCTCTGCAGATGATATCTTGTGACCTCAGCTCGGATTTTTCTTCTATCTACCACTAATGCTCTCAATCCTTGGAACTCTGAAACAAAATTATTATTCTGCCAATCTAGATACGTGCTTTCTCCTTTTCTGAAAATTCCAAGTAGAAGTACTTCCAATTCCAGGCTCCCTTACAAATCCAATTTCTCCTCCCAGGAGGTCAATCAGTCCAATTCCAGTTCCTCCATACGTTCGGGAGGGGTACTATCGGCCTGCACAAAAGGTGTGAATATTCGGCTTTGTGCATATGTAGGAATTCCTGTACCTGTGTCCTCAATTATTACTAATAATTGAATAATTTCATGATCATCCGTGCTATTTAACTTCTTAAAATTTGCCCAACTTTTCCATTTGTCGCATACAGGAAACCCACTTACATATGTTCTGTTTGATTGATGTTTAAGCCTTCACTCAGCACTGCATCCATAATATGAAGTGGTTCTTCACTTCATTTGCCAGATGAACAGAGACAAACACATTCCCTTTATCATGATTGAACTGAAATGCACCAAGTAAACTAAATAAGACATAAATAAGCAACCTGAATCATTCTCTTATATCCAGCAATAAGATCCATTAATTTAATAAGAAATTCGAAAAGATTATTTCAAAGTCTAAATAGAAGAGAGAATCATATAAATCCTTTAACATTGATATAATAAATGATGGATAGGAGTCACATTTGAATAAATCATCTAGGCAATTACCATAAAATAAAATAAAAACAAAATAAATAATGCAAAAATAAATAATGCATTATGTAAGATGTATACAACCATGTCTATAATAATTATTTGAGATTTAATGGTAATTTAATATAAAATAAATATGTATACAACATGTCTATAATAATTATTTGAGATTTAACGGTAATTTAGTATAAAATGAATATGAGAGTTTTGCATATATTCAATCATCCCCGTGTTTCTTTCTTCATTTCCGAATTTTCACAAATTATCCATCTTTTCTTTCATACTCTTTCTTTCTTGTCTTTTTCTTTCTTTTTTTCTTGGAGAAAACTCTTGCGAGGTTAGACTTTAATTACTTAAAATACTTTTTTGTCTATCAAGATTTGATCTGTGGTAAAATTCAATTCTTACTGTTTGATCTTTGTTCTTAACCTATGATTCTAAGTTTTGCTTTTGCGAAACAGTTTTGCAGTTCAGTTGAAGAGCGAAACAGTTTTGCAGTTCAGTTGAAGAAAGAGAATGGCAAAGAGAAAGAAAACCAGTACTGGAAGAAAGGAAAGGAAGAAGACAGAATGGCAAAGAGAAAGAAACCCAGTGTTGGAAGAAAGGAAGAAAACAGACTCAGTGACCTACCAGATGCTGTTCTTTTTCATATAATGGAGTTTTTGCCTATAAGAGAAGCTGTTCAGAGTTGATACTCCACAAGAATTCACAAATTCAATAGATTTTTCTCTCATGTTCTCGCTAATCGAGATCATTCTATCGCCCTACACAACCTTCATTTAACTGTTTTCAATTCCACTGCAAGAAAACTCCTCAGCAATGTCATCGACCATGCTGCATTGCACCATCTGCAGAACTTGACACTCGATTTCGAGTTCAAGTTCAAAAAATACCCACTTTCCTTCCCCTCCTTTGCAATTGCAAATGTTTAAGTTTTCTTGAAATTTGCTCCAGTTCCTCTTCCATATACTTCCAGAATCTCTTGGTCTACGATCTCTGAAAACCTTGGTTCTCAGCAATGTCACTTTCACAGCAAAAGCTAATAAGTGCGCTGAACCCGCTGAACCCTTCTCTTCATGCACTTCGTTGACCACTCTGGTCCTTCGAAATTCTATTCATAACTATTCAGCACAAACTCTTCACATATCTTGCCCTAGCCTTTCTATTTTGAAACTCGAAGACATAGTCCACTGGCACACTTCTGTACATAAGATTGTGCTTTCTGTTCCTAATCTCAATTCGACAACCCTTTTACTGTAAAGTCTTCCATCACGAATGTTCTTTAACGAAAGAACGTTGGGATCGCAATCGGATCACAACGATACAAAAAGTTAAGAATGACTGTAAACTTATTAGAGATTTGGAAGGTAGTAGTATATTTATATACGAAAAGGTATTAGCATCTCACTGTTTTAACATGGTATTTTTAATTAAATAATTTTATAAAATATTATTTTTCTCTAAAAATAGTAATTATTGTAAATAAAAATAAATATATATTTACAAAGCATGAATTTTAAGAATGAACAATAAACAAATAAATAATAACAAAGATAATCCCACAAAAATTTGACATGTATGATATTTTCTTTATTTTTTAAAATTTTATTTAATTTTTTTTTAAAGAGAAAGTTTATATTTATTTATTGTTAAAATTAAAAATTTTTTATTTTTGAAAATATTATATATATTTTTTAATTATTTTAAATTTAATATTTTATTTTTAGAAGTTTATGTTTATAAATAAAGTCTTTTTTTTTATTCTTTTCCTAACTTATTTTTATTTTGTTATTAAAAAAAATATACAACATAAAACAGGAAAATTAATTAAAAATAAATAATGAAACTTAATACCCTAAATCACGTGTCATGAAATTCTTAACACCACAACTATGCCAAAAGAAAGAAAAGAAAAACAAATATAATATAAATATAATACAAATATAGTTATTTATTATTAAGATTAAAAAAAATTAATAAATTCTAAATATCTATCAAGGTGATATAGGAGCATCCAGTGCCACAAATCTACCCAAACTTTTCTTCTCTTTTTTAATATCCTAGTGAATTAAGTTCTCTATAGCCATGTGACTTCCTTTTCTAATTGGTCCCTTTTCATTCCTTCATATATTATTATTATTTTTAAATCAAATTGGCCTTTTTCCTAATTGGAATTAGGGGTACGAGAACCTATGATAGAGCAAAACGCCGCTTCCTACCTCCCTTCAGTCTCCTACCAACTATTAAGGACGAACTCCTTTTTTTCATTCTTTCATTCGCTTTCTTTACATTTTATTTTCTTTCTTTTTCTCATTCATTCAATTTCTAAATCTCACCTTGGCAGAAAGAGTTGTAATCAGATGTTTGAGTTACTTTGTTTCTAAAATAATTATTTTGGTTTTGTTCTTTACTATGGCTATTTGGTTTCGTGAAGGATGGTAGTTGTTGATGTCAGGCTTTTTCAATTGGGAACAGAGACTTTTTTGTCTTAGGGTTCTGTTTCTGGATTGGTTGCTTGGTGGATTTCTATTTCTGAATCGTTTATGTTTTGGTACATTTGGAAATTTTCGAAATTGGGACTTCGGCTATCCTGTATTTGATAATGTGTTATGGAGTTGGGATTATTAATTGTTTAGTGTTCTTTTGGGTGAGTCTTTGGATTCTGAGGTGGGGTTTGAGTTTAGGGATTTTTTATTCTGGTTTGGAGTTTTGTGTTTGTCTTCTGTATCTGGACTAATGATATGTAATGTTACTATATTTTTTTATTGGGTCTACTAACCATGCTAGCAGCAGCCAGATGAACAATACTAGTGGTGCAAAAATGTATGATGATCGTGCCAGTAGCAATAATCATCTCTCAGGTATAATAATTACTCATTAAAATTAATTTAACAATGTTTGCAAACTAATTACTCATTGACGTGCACAGGTTAAACAAAACACAACAAAACAGATGAAAATATACAACATAGCAAAATCTGGACAAAATTAAAGGAAAAAGAGTAGAACCAGGACAGAATTAAAGGAAGAACACGAACGCGTTGAAGACTCCCAATTTAGCTTCTTCTTTCCTTATTCTTAGATTTTTTTCAACAAAATCTAATAATATTTTTCAATTTTTTTTTCAGCATCTTTTTCTCTCTAAATTTCTAAGTATCTCTGTATCTCAATTTTTGTATCTTCCCCTCTTGAAAATAAAATTAGTTCTTTATAATTTTTTCTGTTAATCCTTTCATCTCCCTCCATAACACTCTCAATCATGATTCTTAATTAAGAAATCATGATTCTTAATTAAGAATCAAGAAGAAAAGGAAAAGGGCAATAAAAAAATGAATAGTCACTGAACATGAATAGCCACTGAAGCATATGAATATAGAAAGGCTATAGGAGTTAAATGTCAAAAGCATGGTTACTAAATGTCAAAAACATGATTACTAGTTAAATGTCAAAAGCATGATTACTAGTTAAATGTCAAAAGCATGATTACTAGTTAAATTTCAAAAGCATGATTACTAGTTAAATGTGATAAAATGTGATAAGTGTGAGAAGGCAAAAAGGTAAAAACAACACATTTGTAATTCTTAAAAGTATTAAAGTTACATAGAGACTTGAATGGACCATATATTTCTGTGAACCTTAGGGCTTATATGGCAAGCACAATTAATAGATAAGAGGTTATTTCTAATAACCTCTTAGTAAAGTGGCTTCAAAAAACAACTTTTACTTTTATTTTTATCAAATTAAATTAGAATTTTTTATAAATGAACCTCCCTATTCTATTGGGCTCACTTAATTTTTCTATTCAATTTATTTTAACACAGACCCAACACCTTTTTTTTGTTATTTTATCATTTTTTTTACAAATTTCATTTTATCTTATTTTTTATTATTATTTAATCAAACTTTACTTATAAAGTCAAAGTTCTTTTTATTATTTATACTAAATGGCAAAGAAACTAAATAACACATATTAAAAAGTTTTAATTTCTTAATTTTTTTCTTTTTTTATATTTACAAAAATAATTTTTATTTGCCCGGACGAAATTGGGTGTTGACAGCTGCCCCTCCTTACTTAAATTTTGTCAAATAATCTGAACTTTCCAAGTTCAGATTATGAGAGTAAAAGATAAGTAAGGTCAAAAACACTAATTTCGCTTGATTTGAAAATAAAAGGCAATAAAATAAATGTAAATAGAGGCCGAGACCTTGTACTGAGACGAGAGGGTCACGTACCTTAAATTGACCTTGTACTAAGACAAGAGGGTCATTGTTCCTCCTTTTGACCTTGTATTGAGACGAGAGGGTCGTTTTTCTTCATTTACACCTTGTACTGAGACGAGAGTGTCGTTGTTCCTCCTTTTGACCTTTTACTGACACCATAGGGTCACAAGGATTGATTTTTGAACCGACCTTGTACTGAGGCGAGAGGGTCGTTCTTCTTTTTGACCTTGTACTGAAACGAAAGGGTAGTTAATTTTAGATAAATCTCCGGATAATATCACTAGATTACACAATCGTGTTGTAGAATGTGGAGATACGACATTAAGACCTTTCTCCAACTATAATGACATTAAGTCATATGAAGATACGGCATTGAGTCATTTCTTCAAATAGAGATACGACATTGAGTCTTTTCTCTAATAGGATACAACATTGAGTCCTTTCCCCAAATATATCTTCTGTTGATTTGCATGAAGTTTGATTTTTTTCTTGTTGCAAGATGTATGTTGGATGCATGACAATGCATGAATTTTTTTTTTCTGTTTTGTTCCTTATGGAGAATGCATTTATGAATGCATTAAATTTGATTTTTCTGAAGAATGCATATTAAAATGCATGAAATTTGTTTGAATATGAATTTTGATTTTGTTTTTTTTTTTTTTTAAAAAAAATGCATATATGAATGCATGAAACTTTGATTTTGTTTTAATATGAATTTTGATTTTTTTTGAAAAAAAATACATATATGAATGCATTAAACTTTGATTTGATTTTTTTTAATGAAAGGTATTGGAAATCAGATTGTCCCAATTGGTATGTGTGATGAGATATATGTGAGGAAAGGCAAGAGTATTGAAAATCGAATTGCCCCATTTACTTTTGATATCTTATAATCTCTATTGACTTGTTCACTTGTGTATAGATGACTCTTTTCTGAAAAAGGCATTCAATATACATCTTTATTTTTTTCATTTTTCTTTCATTTTTTTCATTTTTTTTAACACGTATTGTCAGTCACGTACTCTTGTTACAAAGCTAAACTTTCTGAAAATCATTATGGACTGTATTAGGCTTGTAATGTGGCTAAAGGTTGCAAGGTTGTGAAGAAAAGGATATAAAGGCTCGAAATTTATTTATGAGCTTGAGAAGTTTAACAAATATTGTAAACAGTCAAGTTCTTTTCTTTCTTTTTTTTTCCTTTTTTCCAATTTTGTTTTACTTTTTTTTTCTTTATTTTTCCTTTTTTTATTTTTTATTTTTTCTTCCATTCTTTTTTTCTTTTACTTTTCAAAAGTTTTGGATGTAGAACATTCATTTCTAATAATACTCCTTCTATGAATTAGGAGCTTTCACACACTCTTTCTTTGATGAATTTCATCCTTGGGATCCTTCAACTGAGTTTCAACATGTTGATCCTTGCTTAGGGTATTTTTTGAAAGAAAAATTATTTTTGGCTCAAAGAGGGTGCAAAAGATGTGTAGAAGTGTTTGGGATGAAGAAACATGGTCATATATCATTTCGAATCATGATTGCTTGATTTTTCAAAGAGTTTAACAATGGAACAAAATTAATGACTTCCTACACGTGTCAGCTTTTTTTTATTGTCCTATCTTTTGCTTAGATCGCCTTTTAGGTTTTCAATCTAACGGACTTTTGTTTTTTTATTTTTATTTTTTTGTGAATACCCTTGAAGAATAGAGATAGGAGATTGGTCAACAGACATTCTACCCCAGTCTAAAAAAATTTTAGGTAATGGTAACCATTTGGACAAATACTTTTATTTGGGAATCCTTGGAAATTTTGGGAAGCTTGGTAATTTTAGGAAGTTTGGAAATTTTGGGGAAGGTCAAAAAGTAACAAGCACCTTGTATGCAAATGTTTCCTTTGAAAAGCCAATCTTTACATTTATTAAACATTTTGCTTCAATGATCCCCATTATATTATTCACAATCTAGTAAATTTAATGATCCATTAACAACTGACTCACCACATTTTTTTTTTAAACTTAATTAATTTTTTTTAACAAAATGCATTTATGAAATTTTGGACTTTTTGTTTTTGAAAATGCATTTATAAATGCATGGTTTTTTTAATGCATATATAATGTATGTCTGAATGAACTTTTCTTTTATGAGAAAATTATGAAGGCATATATAATGTATGTCTAAATGAATATTTTTTTTATGAGAAAATGCATTTATGAATGCATGATTTTTTTTTTAGATTTTTTTTTATTTTTTTAATATGAATGCGTGCAAAAAAATTTTAGAATGCATATATAAATGAAACTTTTGGAAATGCATATACATTGTACAAAATGCTAGAAAAATACATAAAACATTTTGTGAATGCATATATAGATGCATGAAAATTTATGTTTTTTTTTTAATTTTCAAATTTTTTAATTTCTTGAATGGTAATTCATGAATAGATCCTCGAAATTATTTTTTAATTTTTTAATGATATGCATGAATGAATGCTCTACATTCTATTTTTCTTATTTTTTTTTTATCTTTTCAATTGTAATCTATGTTCAAATTTATTATTTTTTAAAAAAATATGTATAGATTTTTAAAAGAAAATGTATATTCAAAGATGTTTTTTTTTTTCTTTCTCACAAATATTTAAAGGAAAATATATTTACAAAAATTTTCAATGCCAATGTATATAC
>Ga0123340_1007191_pt1 | contig 10624 bp, 4 predicted proteins | sample SirMexnodulemix_FD_89961 | JGI IMG/M metagenome (GOLD analysis project Ga0123340, IMG submission 89961) | Root nodule microbial communities of legume samples collected from Mexico - Siratro Mexico nodule mix | ecosystem: Host-associated > Plants > Roots > Nodule | place: Mexico: Nepantla...
CCAGGTATCCTATGAAGATAACCAGAGAAGGAGTAACAGACATTGCAAGAGCTTTTCTTATTCCCAAAACAGTTCATGAAGCTAGTAAGAAGGGCAAATGGCAAGAAGCTATGAAAATAAAGAGTCTTGTACAACATGACAAAACCAAGCACGTTGAAGTGGACAGACACTCCATCAAGGAGAAGATTGAGATAACAGTATTGAGCTTCCGTTTGTAAAGTCAGAAGACCAGTTGGTAGACATTTTCACCAAAGTTTTTATAGGCAAAACATTTACCCATGTCCTCAGCAAGCTAAGTATTGGTGATCCCACTGCTCACCTTGAGGGAGAGTGTTAGAATATTATTATTATGGAAACAAATCAAATCAGTAGAATATCAGAGATAATCAAGAGAATATCAGTAAGAATATCAGAGAGATAATCAAAGGAGTATCAAAGAAACAAATCAGTAGAATATCAAAGATAATCAAGGAAGTATCAGAGAATATTACTAGAATATTAGATAATATCAAATGTATTTATTTAGAATAATTTTCATATTTAGTTTCCTATAATTTTATATTAAGTGAGCTATTGTGAACAAAGAGATACGCATTCAATAAAAAACCTTCTTCCATGTTATCATATTTTTTATTCTCTTTTGTTCATAGTTATCATATTCTTGTCCATTTCTTAACCCTTGATACCATCGCAAGAATTCCTACCTTAGTTATTATATCAATATTATAAAGAAAATTTAAAAAATATTACAAATTTGTTATTCCAAAATGATATAATAAAATACAATTTTTTTAATAAAAATTTAATTTTAAACATTTATAAAAAAAAATTGTGTTAATCCTTGGTGATAAAGTGAATTAGAGTTTATGAACGTTGCAGAAATTATTGACGTATGTAACACATGCTTTTCTTTCTATTACCGACACGCCAAACTTATGAATGGACTCCACACATGTTTTATTTCTTTTTTTTAATTACTTTTTATAATTAATACAGCCAAATTTTTCTGCTAAGTTTGAATAACACGCAAATTTCAAAAATAAAATTGAATAAATAACAGACACGGAGATTTTTAAATAAAAAATCTACCGAATCTAATGATTATGAAGGGATGCACAAAGCTCAAAAAGGTTGCCCTAAATGTAATTATTCTTTCTCCTCTCTCCTAATATAAAAGAAGATATAACTTTATGATATTTAATTAAATCTTTTTGAAGATTCTTTTCATTTAATTGAGGACAGTTAGGTATGAATACAAAAATATTGTTTAATCTAAAGGGTAGTTTATAGGTATTGAATGTAAACCTATTTTGATAAAATCATATTATTAAAGCTCAAAGCAAAATAAAATTTAAATTCTATTTGGAACTGTAAAAAAGTTATAAGACGGAAGTAAGAAAAAAATAAATTAAGTTTATCTCATAAGTCAAAACCATCTTTATCACTTCAACTTTTGGACAAGTATGAAATAACTATTCTATAAATTGGTTCTAATTTTAATTTAGGAGAGAAGTTTAATTTATGTTAACTTCATATTTTCTATATAGTTAATATAATTTAATTTAAAATTATATTAATCACTATATTTTAAAATAAACTACTCTTTAATTTAAATTTAAAGTTGATAACATACTCATAATACCAATTTCACTCTCATAGGTTGTGTATGGCACATCAGTGTGAAATGAAGAAGGAAGGGAATATAGAAATGAGTTAATTTAGTAAAAGGACAAATTTCACCATCCAATTGATTTTTAGGGTTACTACACAGAATAATACGCAAATTTATAAAATAAGAATAAATACATTTTATTATTGACTTTATATACTATATTTCAATTGCGTGATATCTATAATATGTCAAACATTTCATATATTTAAGCAACTGTGCTATATTTTTGTTCTACCACTAAAAGAGGCTTGCAGAAAAGAATTGCAGGGTGAGTTCAACAAGGGAAATAATAACTTTTTATTATATGAAGGTTTCATGAATGTATTCAATAGGCACTCACCCCACCCACTTCATTCATGCACCTCCATTTTCACTCTTCCAAACCTATAGATCATTCTTATTAAGGACAATAAAGTTTTTTTCAAATGGTTATTTTGGGAATTAAAAAGTCTATGGAGGTGCAGGAAGAAGTCACATGTAACAAAGTTGGCCCATGGTTTTCCCAATGTTCAGTTCCTCAGAAAATATTGTTTGAAGTGTATTCTACTTTTCTCTTATCAAATGATTTTATATCTAATTAAAATCAATGTGAAATTTTCACCGCTCTCCTCGTCCCATTCACTTTGTGTTTCATTGAGTTTTTCTTCTCCTGTATTGTCTTTTCCGTGTGAATTTTCATGTTTTTGTTGATTCTTACCACCAACATTTTGTTTGTTTCTTTTTTCTTGTTGCTGATTCAGTAAAAACTCATTTTTACTTGTGAAAAGCATAATTTGATCCCCACAGATCCATAAAACAAGGACACATGAAAATACTCACATGTATAAAATCTTACAATTTTACAAATAAACTCTCTCAGATTTTTAACTAGTACGGTGACTTTAACCAATATATATAATTTAACATGTGATGTCGTGCCTGGTAAAATCAATAAAAAATTAATAAAGGGTTATTTGATTTTATTTTATTTTTCTGATATGGGTACAAGAAAAATCATTTTCTCTGTGACACCTTCCAAACCATGCATAATTGCATGTCTCATTTGGTTTTTACATATCACACATAAATTAATTATAATCGTTTTGATATTGACCGAGGTATGTATAGATTTATTTGACTTTATTTGGATTGAAAAATAACAAATGAAAAGTAGTAAGTGACTGAACTCGTTTTATCAAAGTTTAAACGACATAAAATTCAAAATTCAAATGAAAAGTGGTAAGTAAAAGAAAAATAAAAAGAAACTAAAAAAACACGCAAAATTTAAAAATATAAAAAATATAAGCCCTAACAGTTTTAAACGTATCTCACCTCACAATCACCCATGATACACTCCCTTTACTTAAGCCACTTTTATCTCACTCTGAACAAATGGAAAGTGGTAAGTGACAGAACTCGTTTTATCCAAGTTTAAACAGCACAAAATTCAAAATTCAAATGAAAAGTGGTAAGTGAAAGAAAAAAAAAAGAAACTAAAAAAACACACAAAATTCAAAAATATAAAAAATATAAACCCTAACAGTTTTAAACGTATCTCACCTCACAATCACTCATGATACACACCCTTTACTTAGATGTATCTCACCTCACAATCACCCATTATACACACTCTTTACTTAGATGTATCTCACCTCACAATCACCCATGATACACACCCTTTACTTAAGCCACTTTTCTCTCACTCTCAATAAATGAAAAGTGGTAAGTGACAGAACTCGTTTTATCAAGGTTTAAACGGCACAAAATTCAAAATTCAAATGAAAAGTGGTAAGTGAAAGAAAAATAAAAAGAAACTAAAAAAACATGTAAAATTCAAAAATATAAAAAATATAAACCCTAACAGTTTTAAACGTATCTCACCTCACAATCACCCATGATACACTTCCTTTACTTAAGCCACTTTTCTCTCACTCTCAACAAATGGAAAGTAGTAAGTGACAGAACTCGTTTTATCAAGGTTTAAACAGCACAAAATTCAAAATTCAAATGAAAAGTGGTAAGTGAAAGAAAAATAAAAAGAAACTAAAAAAACACACAAAATTCAAAAATATAAAAAATATAAACCCTAACAGTTTTAAATAGATCTCACCTCACAATCACTCATAATACACTCTCTTTTCTTCAGTCACTTTTCTCTCACTCTCAACTCCTCACCTATTTACCGTGAGTCAAACAAATATATAAATAATGATGGTCTCCCTTAAAAGAAAACATTCACCGGAAAAACAATTGAAAAGAAAGGAAGTATTGAAGGTGGATTTTAAAAGAACCAAAACCAAGGTATGATATTTTTATGCATTTATTCAGCATCCATGGATATATCCATGCATATGTCTCTATCTCCTCTCGCACCTCCTCCTAGCATGCATATATTTAATATGACTGCACGTGTAAAATAATCTTATTTTTAAAACTAGATTATCTTTAAAACCCTAAATTAGATTACCTTTGTGCAAGAGTCTTTCCATATCTCCTTGAGAGACTGATTGTCACTTGTCAGGTTCTCTTATTTTGTTTGGATGGTGTTACTAGTTTTGGGTTTAGTCTGGTATTACTTTTTCTAAGTCAAGTGATTTGACCTTTGTGAGTCTTGTTACCAGACTTGCTCTTTGTTAAGAGTTAGAAATCTCTTACACATACATGAATTCTTTGTATAGATATTTTTGTATTAGAAATTTCTATGAAAAAGGTTTTTTATAATACAAAAATCTCTTACAGAAAATATTTTCCATAATACAAAACCAAGTCTTCACACCTCCTCTTTCGGAAAACGTTTTCCATAATACAATTTTTTTTTTTTACGAAAAACATTTTTCGTAAGGCATTTCACACACTTCACAACCCATTCCGAAATTTGTTTTTCAGAATTTATTTTCAGGATACGAATATTACAACAACTTTTATACCCACTCTACACCTCCTGTGTAATGCGAAAACAAAAGCTACTTACCTTCCACTCACAATGATGCTGTCGAAAAAGCTTTCTTTGCAACACCTACTATCACGGTCATTGTCGAAAAAGCTTTCTTTGCAACACCTACTATCACGGTCATCGAAGAACGTCCACACCACTTAACGAAGAACGTCCACACCACTTAACAACACCCATACCACTCTCCTTCTAAATATTCTAATATTCTGACAAGGGTGTTTCTGACATTATGATATTTTTGGTGGGGTGCAAGAAGCAAATGTAGGGAGTAGCAAGCAATTGCCCAACGCGTGATTTTCTCTGTGTTCAGTTTCTCGTAAGAAAATGTTATTTGAAGTTATACATGTATTTATATATTATAATTTGATCATGTTTTAAGTAGTTGAGGAATTTAATCATATTTTTTTATATGAATTTCCATGCTTGTATTGAGTCTTATCCGGCAACATTTTGTTTGTTTCTCTTTTTCTTGTTGCTGATTCAGTAAAAACTATTTTTACTTGTGAAAAGCATAATTTGATCCCCCAAACCCATCAAACAGGACACATCTAAAATGTGATGACCCAGTAATTGCAATCCGTGATATAACACAATCCGAATAATAATGGAAGTTAACATTTCAAAACTTATCCAATTAAACAAGACACCATAATAATGCAATTACTCAGAAAATTAAAGAAGTGCAGACCATATTGAAAATTATTTATTCCAATTCCCGTAGGAGAAATTACCTATTCCCCTTTGGCAATGCTTAAATAGATATAAAACAAGATAGAAGGAATAATAATCTGAAAGCGAGAGCTTAAAATCTAAATAATATATCGACCATTATATTTTTCTAAACAAATATATGACAAGTTTCTTTTTAACAATAAAATATTATACTTAAATAAGTTATTAAGAAGAATTATTTAATTAAAAATAAAATTTTATTAAAGACAATTATATACTGGTTGTATGGGATAAGAATAGTGTGAAAATGAGAAGATGATTGGAATGTAGAGAGATAAACGTTATGCTACCACTGATTTCAAAGTAAAAAAAGAATGGAGTATTATAGCAAATTTGGTTTCTATTTTAAAAATTGACTTAATGAACTCTCTTACTAAATACAACTCTGAACAAAAAAATTACAATATGATACTCGAGTAACACTTTAAAATCTTCTCAGCATCACTACATGTTGGCATGAGCTATTAATTATAATTATTAAGATATATTTTCTGCATTTCTAAAATGGCGATATAGTTAATTTGATTAATTGATTAATTTTTTTATCTGTGTGGTAAGAGTATTTGGTTACCCACAAAGTAAGATACTTTAACTTAACATAATGAAACTAAATTGTATATGTATAAAAAACATGTAGCAGTATACTTTGATATACTCTTATATATTTTACATGGTCTGAATCCCTTTTGTTTATTCATTCTTCTTTGTCTCAGTTATAGATCTTACCAATTTCATTACACTTTTATAAAAAAAATAAAAATAAAATAAAAAACCTTTTATGAAGAATTAGAATAATATAATTCATTAATCCAATAGTATTGTAATTTTTGTAAGATTTTCCTATTATCTCTGCTGTGCTTTTCGAGTAAAGGATGATTATTATAAGCTATGTTTAATTTAAATCACACAAAAAGAAATATTTTTTATTATTTTTTAAAAACTTTTATGGAAACTTAATCTTTTCGATATTCAACTAAAACAGCATGAAGGAATCACTTCGTAAAAGGAAAACGAGTTCAGAATTAGCAATTTCAGTGAAACAAACAATTCTAGTGGAAGATTGAATATATTTAATAAAATGAATCTTACAAGTATACTTTATAGCACTTGTAATGCTTCCAATGCTTCTTGCATATCTTATTTAAAACATCTCCACAAGAAATATATTCCTACTTTGCAGGAAGAGTGGAATTAACAGAAACGTTTCTGTAATACCTTCTACTCAATCTGCAGAGAAGATCATCACCAAGGAGAATTATAACTGTAGGGTGACGCTGTTTATTGATTTCTTTATTATGGGTAAGCAAAATCATATCTTACACGGTAGTGCCAAGGTCCAACATTTGTTAGAGCTACATTAGCTTATTTCACTAAATGACTATACGCTATCATTTCATAAAACGCAGTACCAGAACGTCAAAAACGCCGCAATGCCACTCAGAATACAAAGTCTATCCAACCTACTTTCGTTTCTCATCTTCTCCTCTTTCAACTCATTCTGTACTTTTGAATACATGTTACAAGACTCAACTACTTCACCATAGTTTTTGCTCCTTCGGCTGCTAAGTGCATCCTTAAGTATAAGCAAACTGTTTCTTCCATTAACATGAGCACCTTCCATGTCTTCCAACTGCATGCTCAGCTCGGTTAATTTAAGGGTTGTTGGGAGCCCCTCTTCTTCGGTTTGAACCACTCTAAACTTCATAATGAGGATACACTCCACTACTTGACAAGGAAGAATGTTCTTGGCAGGTAGAACTGATCCAAAGCGGATAACAAAATCCCTATCTGTTGGCCAGTGTCTTTGGCCACCAAGAGGACTCCAGCTAGCAAGATTTGCAGCTTGTTTCATTTTCCTATTTACTATAATCCAACTAAGCTGGAGCCCTTCACGGAGATCCCTCCACAGCTTCCCATCTTTCCTCTCCCTCTCCATGGATGTAATATGTGGCAGACCATCAGCCACAGAAAGGTGAACAGATCCATCATTGTTATCATCTCTATCTGCATAGGTCAGAAAATCAATTCGGAATGGGCAGTTATAGAACCAACCATCTTTGCTATTTGCATTTGGAATTCCCCAAAGAACTTTGGAACAGACCGGATTCCCCTTGAACCTGATATCTATTATAGAAACAAAATCTGAAGGATAGACGCTTTCGGATTCATTCATGTCTCCATAATACTCAGCTTCGGTCCAATTGTCCGGGTACTCAAGATAGTTGTTCGGTTGATAGTCTACAACCTCTTTGTTAACAACAATCGGGAAACAGTCCGCATAAAATTTTCGAAATCCACCAATAGAGGATATTAAAGTTTTGACATCCTCTCTATTGGTTGAAGGCCACATAGATGAACATACGTTCTCCCATAAACTCTCTTCTTTTGAGATGGAACACAACGTTGCACAAGTACATGCTGCACTGGCCAATGTTGCACCATCAAGTCTACGAAATATATCATAGAAGAGATCACTGCTTAACGAGGGAATATTCTCAGCTGGTGCAACTGACATGGCGAGAATCCTTTAACTGCCAAGCAAACATAATTCAGATAAAGAAAAAAAAAACAAACGAAGAAACCTGCATTTTTTAAGTACAAGAAAGTAAAAAAAAAAAATTGCTTTTTTTTTTTTTCAGAAAATAGTAGTAGTGATGACTATAATGTTTGGCTAATTTGGCCAACACAAAAGTATGTAGTGTCTCATAGTGCTCTCTGGGATAACCAACAATAAATTAGTTTATCTGAGCCGCCTAACTGCATAACTCCAACCAAAATTTATCATGATTATGTTTTTCACAACTGCATAATACTGTATTATGTTAAAATGAATAGCCTTTAATGCCCAGTTCGTTTTTAGATCTTCAGCATCAAAGCATTACAGTAACATGAGCATGGACATACAGTATACCTACATGGTTTTCAACAGTTTTGAGGTATAAAACCCAAATAAAGGTAGGTCGACCATATTTCTAAATTACAATATACCTGTTGTCCTCTCCTTAGTTTCAAGCTCAACCATTTTCAAATGCATACTATTATATTATACCCGGGAAGGGAGGGGGAATAACTCATAAATGCTAAGTTCCTAATCCACATAATAATAACAGTGTGAGAAACAACGGGACATTCCCACCAAGTCCACTCTTGTAGTATCCTAAAACACTACCTTAAAGATACAATAAAAAAAAGTTGATGGTAGCTACAAAAGAAATTGAGTTTGTAAATATATGAGAAAAGTATACAGAAACGAAAGTATCAGTTTTCAATAAAATTCAGAGTCCAAGACCCTATTAGAATTCAAACTCAAATTCAAATGTCAAATGGTACTATTTCTTTCCTATATTTTAAGACTATCCCAATCGGTGCAAAACCTCATTCGAACAAAAAAACACTAAGAGTTTGATGGTATTCCAGAACAAGTTTAACGCATTGAAAGCCCTAGGATTAAAAACAAAAACTACGGTAGATGTATACTAGGTAATTTCTAAGACCTGCTACCCATATAGTAAATCACTACTCACAGAGAAATATCTGGCAAGGGAAATGAGCCATAGGATGATGATCAAATGGAATAATTAATAAACTAATTCTGATTTCAACGATTTCTTCAGGGAGAGTGTTGAATCTACAGAACTTTCTTAATTTGCAATAAAAATTCATACAAGTTCGGTAGTTTAAAAGATCACTTGCAAAATAGAAGGTTGAAATTCAGTTCCAATCCTATGCTACAACCAGGTAAACGTCAGCAAGTAGTGACATATATTGCAATTACAAATAATACATGTGGAGGGTACTATCAAAGTGCCTATTATGGACAAATCAATAAACGGACGTCTTCTAGAACTTCATCCTATACATATAGGAGACAATCAAATTATTACATGGAGTTCTTTCTATTAGGATCTAACTGAAGTATGATATTGGACTTGAGTCCCACATTGGAATATGGGATTTTAGTGAAGGGACTACAACTAACTCTTGTGGTGTAGTTCTTCATCACTTTCTCTTAATAGGAATAAAAAAATTTCACCATTTCTCTCAGCCACAAACGAGCAGTGTGGGTGGTGACCAGAGCATTTTCATTGGATTTGGAAACTAGTCAAAGGGCTGGTGCAGAACCAACCCGCACGAGCAACTGGACCTAGAGAATGTTGGGGTCCAATTTCAAGAAATGAGGAATGAGTTCCATGAGATCTCTAACAGCTAACTCTAATGGTGTCCTTCTCCAAAGGTTCTCATCAATTAGTTTAAGCCACCAATAAAGTCTCAATAAACATCCTTGGCACCACATGCCCTTTTAGTTTAAGCAAACATTTTTGTAACTGCATAATGCAGACCAATCCAGTGGTGTAATAATGACTAATCCAGTACACAACCCTCAAGAGGTAAGCAACTTAGAAAGTCTCCCTACACAAGTTGCTTCATCAATAACTTATATAGAAATCACACAAGAATTATAGTACAAAACAAGAGTAAGATTCATAACAGTAACTTATGATTTAAATATCCCAATAAGACTGTCACAGAGCTCCAATGATAGAAGGCGTTCAATTCATATTGATCAGATATCATGTTTCCTATCTAAAGATCATAATATGTAGCGTTCAGTAGTTACCAATGACAAAAAGCATCAAACTTCAACACACACTATGCTAATTGATTCATAACGCAAGATTGACACAAATAACTAGCAGCGCTTCACATAATTAAAGCATAAAAAAACCCTTTAGCTGAAACATCCATAGAATGAATAACAAATAAAAACCCAAAAGTAATAGAGGAAAAAACACAGATAAAATTGAGTACAGAGAGAAGAGAAAGGGAGTTGTGACCTCAAATAAGAGACAAGAACAACATGCAACAAGAAGAGGAAGTGGAAATATAATGCAAGATTTGAAGGAAATGAGAGATAGATATATGAAAACAGAGAGAGAGAGTGAAGATTTTAATTTGGGTTTGTGAAGATTCTGAAAACACGGGTTGTGGAGAGAGAGTGGGAGGGTGGGGTAGCAATTTACTACGCGTCACCCGCATCAAAGGATCTGAACTGCCTCATTACTACACCACACAAACTTTGCCACGTAATGCATCATAAATAAATAAATATATTATCTTGCCATAATTTTATGTCAAACAACAAATTTCCTTAAATTTATCTTCTTCCTTTTAATTTAAAGGACAATTGTTTCCTTAAATTTCTCTTCTTCCTTCTTTTAACAGCATATCCTATTATAAGCATGTTTTAATGTGACACGTTTGTTTTTTCCATAATATATATATATATA
>Ga0123340_1007192_pt1 | contig 10624 bp, 5 predicted proteins | sample SirMexnodulemix_FD_89961 | JGI IMG/M metagenome (GOLD analysis project Ga0123340, IMG submission 89961) | Root nodule microbial communities of legume samples collected from Mexico - Siratro Mexico nodule mix | ecosystem: Host-associated > Plants > Roots > Nodule | place: Mexico: Nepantla...
GATTGTGGCGAAGGGGGCTGCACCTGAGCGCATATTACTTCTCCTGGAAGGGGCAAATGAGGTGGACAGCTTCTTGGCGAATGACTATGATGAAAGTTTGTGGTGCGAGGTGCATGTTTTGGGTTTATATTGGAGTGGGTGTGAGAAACTGGAGTGGTGAGTGTGGGGAAGGGTTTTTATGACTGAGAGGGAGTTCATTGTATGTGGCAATATAGGGTGAGAGAGTGAGTGATTCTATTGGGTAGTGTGATTTGGAAGATGAAAAGTGTAGTGGGAGTGAGGTTGGAATATGAAAAAGAAATGAAAGTCTCCTTTTACTTATTTACCTTTTTGCATGGTAAGTTATGAGCAGACGTGAATCATGCTCAGGTTAAGAGAGAGAAGTTACGGGAGAGGCTATGATGCCGAGAGGTCATGGGGAGTGAAGTTAAGGGAAGTTCATTGTGTGTGGGGAGTTGTGATAGGTTGTGGGGAGTTGAGGATGAGAGAAAAGTGGTATTGTGGAGATTTCAGTTACCCAAGGAAAATGGAATTCTGGAAAGTTGAGAGTAACTAATAAAGACTCATTCTTAAACACCTCCTTTTAATATTATTTTGTATTCTTTTTATTTTTTTATGTTTTATTATTTCTTTTTTTGTTTTTTATTTTATAATTTTTTTAATTATTTATTTTAATTATTATTATTTTTTAATTCTAAATGTATATATTTTTTTGTATTTACACGGACGAAATCAGATGTGGACACTTATAAAGAACTTTGAGTTACTCAAGAAATTGTTATATTATCTAATGATGTTTTGAATAAAAATCTCAAGATTGTTGAAAAAAAATTATATGAAGAAAACAAGAATTTTCATTAAAAACTTGATAGTGTAACACACAGTTTGAGAGTTTGAAAAGGGAAATACTTTTACAAAAGAAAGTTTCAAACAGAGGCATGGAGTAGAAGAAGATATTAAGACCATAGACGACCTAATATCAAAAAGTGTTATTTGAAGGAAAGTTCTATCTAATCTGTTATAGGAAGATAGTCGTTATAGAAGAAAATCATTAGATATTCTAATAAAAAGATCAAGAAAATTCTATGATAAAATAGAGATAGAATATAAAGAAAAGTCTTCATAAAAAATTGCTCCTACACATAATGCATTGTCTATAAACCTTTTATAGGTGCATCTTCTAGTGGTATTCCTAAAAAGGGACCACCAAGATCCACCAACCAAAAAATGACCTAAGTTTATACGGCTATCCAAAAATAAAGTTATTTTCCTTGTAGTTATTTTTTATGAGCACAAGAAGACTCCAATCTTGGAATCGAAATACTGGACGATCACTTTCCATAATGGCAGAAAAGTCTATGTTCCAGGGAAATGAAAAGAGACAAAATTATATTTGAAGAAAATAGACATGGAATATCATTGGAATCGAAATACTGGACGATCACTTTCCATAATGGCAGAAAAGTCTATGTTCCAGGGAAATGAAAAGAGACAAAATTATATTTGAAGAAATTAGATAAGGATTAAACCCTTTGTTAAGAATCTCAAAGGATTCAGCATTTGATGAAGTCAAGCAATTGGACAAAGGCAAAGCAAACCATGGAAGTTGAAGATGAATACTTAGGCCTTGTATTAGTAGGTGTGGGTAAGTGTGATTGAAGGTGAAGGTAAACCTATGCAAATCTTAGAAGAAACTACTTGGCACAATTAAGACACACTTGAACTAAAGTAATAAAACTAAGCAAAAGCTTTCAAGAAAAATCATTTCTGAAAATTCAGTTTTCAACAAAAACATAAAATCGATTCCATTTTGGTGAAATCGGCTTATTCGCGCTCTGCACATAACTGAGTTAACTATTTTTCTAACAAACACTTTGGGTATTTCATGTTTTAAATACCTGCGCTTTTTAGAGCAATTGATGAATAATACAGAGGAGAGAATTACGAACAAGATTGACAAGATTTATGAGAAAAACAAAAAATTGATTGGTTATTTAGAGATTAAAGAAGTTTTCTTAGAGAATCAAAATTCTTGAAATTGTATTGTGTCATTGGTGTTCTTAGAGAACTTGCGCTGGATATCCTTCACTGAACATTAGGGGGTTTCTATAACTCAATTCTTGAATCTGTTTGATTCAAGTGTTGCATTTTTTATTTGTGTAATTGTAATCTTTGATTCAATTGGGAATTGGTAATGCTATAGGTTTAACATTGTTTTATTCTGAATATTTGGGGCTGCCGGGTGTTAGTTTTGTTATTCAGTGGTGTTTTGTGATCTTGTAGGGTGCAAGAAGTGTTCTTGATTGTAATTGTGTACAATTGAGTGTTGTTAGTGGAATGTTTCTTGCTAGGGTTGCAAGAAAGTCCGGATGTATCCCTTGAGGAAGGATGAACTAGTATAATTGCTTATGTGTTCTTCTCTTACTCTTCCCTCTGTACTTAATTTTCCACTCTGCAAAATGATTCATTTTCTGCAGTGCTATACTTGATTCTATGTGCCTCTAAGCTTTTGTATTTTTTGTGTTTTTGTGATTGATTCATTGTGTTTGTATAATTGATTTCACAAAAATTTCCTGTAACTGGAAACATGTTCTGATCAAAGCCTTTTAATTTATTTCTAGTTTTACAGTTTAATAAAATTGTCATCTTAATAACCATATTTGTTGTTCTGCTTTTCACATATCTATTTCACTGCATTGTTTCATTCTGGTTTTTTAGAGATCTCTTTGTGCGCATACACAACCTTGCATTTTAGAATATCTAGATATATTCTTTGTCTCACTTACACTGTATTCATTTTGCAAATCTTTTAACTGTCTTGTTACATAATTCCATTCCTTGCTTGTATAGATTACATTCATCTTCACTTTAATATTGTGACTGCATTTGGTTTACTAGCATTAGTATAAAAGTTCTTTTCTGTAAACTTGCATAATTGTTCTTGAGTAATATATATATTGTCTTTCATTTGATCTTGAAATTGTTTTTGATTTCTCTGCATATTCGATTCTAGTTTCTTCTTAATGTAAATTGGTTACTGTTATCAAATTGTGTATTTTGCAGAACCTAGAATAGCCACTACAGTTGTTCATTGTTATGCGAGTGCACAATTTATCCTTTGATTTGCTTTAATTCTTAAGTTGAATCTCAAATTGTGCATTTTGGTTATTTGTATTGTATACAACTAATTCCTATCAATGTGCCTTGATTGTACTGTGCCTGTTTTATATCATTGTATTCTTAATTCTTTCAGAAAATAAATCAATTTATTCATGTCTGAATCAATTCATTTTATATGTTGCACCTTGTATCATTGATCTTAGAGATTCGTAAAAGCTTTCATTTGGCTAAAAACGTTTTCTTTGCTTTCTAAAAATAAAAAGTTTGTAAAGTTCAATTCACCCTCCGTCTTGAACAAAACCTAAACATATTTTCACCCTTACCTTCTATTAAAAAAGTTCTTTTAGTAGACAGTCTGACAAAGGATCAAGAACCATCTAATATACTACAACATCTACAAGATAAGTTTTCCAAGTTGATATGGTTGTTTTCAATCTAAACCAAAAGAAGTTCATCTAATTATTGTTCAATGCATTTCTAGATATTTAAGTGCACTACTAACCTTGCTCTATGTTTTAAAGGTAGAGAAAACTTTAAAATTCAGGATTTTGGTGATGTTGACTATGTTAGAGACAAAGTAGGAAGGAAAAGTTCCAATGGAGGTTGTCACTTTTTTGGAGGCAACTTAATGTCCTAGACGAGCAAGAGGCAAGGGACATACCATTACCTATAATTAAAGTTGAATACATCTCAATTATTGGTTACTACTCATAAATGTTATGGATCAAGAATTAACTAGAGGATTATAACATGTATGAGAGAAACATTCTTATATTATGTGATAATAATGTTACTATAATTTTTTCCAAAAATCCTATATTGCATTCTAGGGCTAAATACATAGAAATCAAGCATCATTTCATAAGAAAGCATGTTCAAAAGGTGTATATTTTGTAGCACAAACGATCAATTAGTTTATATATTTACAAAACCTCTTATTGAGGAAATATTTAATTGTCTACAAATTCTATTGAGCATGACCTTGATTGAAGAATTATTGATAAAAAAGTGTAATACATTAGACTATCGTGTATCATGCATTAAACAATTTAAGGGAAAACCATTGAATACATGTTTCACGCAATAGATGGTTTATCACATGCATTCAAATGTCTTAAAAGTGTTTTCTTATGAAAATGATTTTCTTGAATTATGTATTAGCCTCAACGTCTATTCATCTCCTAACCATAAAAGTTCTCGTTTCATCCTGCATATATATTGTCATCATTAACATATGTTTGTCTCACACTTCCAGTTACAAGTTAGTTACATAGATTATTGCTTCTTTTATCCTTTCATTTTCTCTCTAAGGTTTGTTTTAAAAGCATCCATGGTTGTCATACACTCCTCTGTGAAAGGCCTTTCTCCTAATAATGGTTTTCAACAAGAGAATACATTGGATAAAAGCATAAGACTTGTGAAAAATGTGATCAACAACTCTTGTCTCAAAGATCAAAATTATTGCACATATGGAAAAAGTTTTCAAATGAATTGAAAATCAATAAAACACATTAAAGAATAAAATATTCAGCAACAGAGAGAATTCCATTCACAGAAGCTTCAATGATCATCATTCAAATGACTATATAACCTTGAAGGAGAAGAAGAAAAACAACACAACGAACGAACGATCGATTATTGTAAATATGATATAAAAGAGTTTATACTTGAGTCTCATAGTTTTATCAACCTTTTGAAAACAAACATTTGTAAATTCTTCACTATATAAAGGATACCTAGTGAGTTTTGATTGTTCTCTTTGTTTAGAATAATTTCATTTCTCATTGTTGAAAGGTCTTGATTTCATGTGGAGATAAAGAGGTGTGAAAATACTTGTTTTCTAGAGAGATGTTAAAACTCATTGCCTGGAGATTTATAATACTCGTTCCTGGACAGATGTGAAAACTCATTACTTGGAGAGGTGTAAAATACTTGTTCCTAGAGATCTATCAAAACTCAGTTTTTAGTGTAAGGTCTTTGATGAGTCATTATTTTCCCTTATTTACTTGTCTTTTTGTACCTATTTTAATTAGTGATTTGTGCTTAACTGCCAATTATTTTCTCAATTTTATTGTTTGGGTTTCATTTACCAGAAATTCGTAATTTTATTTAATTCAAATTTTCTGAGCTAATTTTATTATTATTTTCAAGAAAGCTTTGGGATTTTATTGGGCTTAGAAATTAATTCTGGAATTGAAGAGGAGCTGCCACATTATCAGATTTTATTTTCAGTTTTTATTTATTGGACCAGAATTGAAAGATTTGGGTCCATTAGGTTTAGTGTTCAAGACTGACCTAGGTTTAGCTGCCTATGAAAGGAGGTAAAGCCAAAGGAGTTCGATACACTGGAGACTCTCGGCTTTGGAACTCAATTTATTTTCTCTCTGCAATTACATTCGGTTTTGTTTCAATTAAATTTCGTTATATATTTAATTTCGTTTCCTATTTAATTCTTGTTCCTTCTTCATCTCACTTTGTTTTATTCGCTTTTATGGAAGGCTAATCCATTTGGTTTATGCCCTTGATTGAGATTGCGGAAAAAGTTTGAAGTTCTATGTTTATTCATTTCGCTCCTTTACTGTTGAATTCATTTTATGCGTCCACTATTTTCATTGAACCGTTCACGCTTAGTGATTCAGTAAATACAAACTTGTGCCTCTGTTCATGCTTAGTGAAGGGAGTTGTGCGGTTTCGGGGTTGAGATGAATGTTGCGCAAGCGCATGTTTCGCATAAGGAACACTCACGTTAATTTTCGCTTAGTTAACTAACTTGGGTTGTTTCAAGGGTTGGAGCGTCATCATAAATTTTCGAAACCAATGATAACTGGATTGCATTCGAAATCAAGGGGATAATCTATTTTTAATCACTGGTTTAAGTTTCGTTAATTATTGTTTTGTTGAAATCTGTTTACCCCCCCCCCTTCCCTCGTTCAGTGTGTGTTCATTCCTTTTGCAGAGAATTAAGTCTTTGGGAGACGACCTAAGAGTCACTTCTTAGTATTACACTTTATTGAGATTATTTGACCAAATACAGCTTCGATCAATCTTAAATGGTTTTACTTAAAAAAAATTAAACATAATCCTATTTATAAAGTGAACCACCATATGTGTCAACTTCTCTCTATCTTATACTTTGCCTATATTATTTTTGAATTGTCTATATCATACTAATTATCTATATTACCATATTTGTACATATACCTATTCAATCTAATTATTCTCCCTTAATATTGAGATGATTTCCATGATAATCATGAGTACAAGTTTATTTTTCATTTCTTCATAAATGTAAAAATATAATAAAATATTATAATTAAATGAAAATCCTAAAATACTCATTGGTTATTACTTACGAGTCTATCTCAATTAACATATATGTCATAGTGTCATTGTATATTTATTCATTTGTCGGTTAAAATCACTACTAGAAAATTGCTAAATAGTGACCGAAATTAGTGACCGAAAAAATCGGTCACTATGGATGACCGAATCAGTGACCGGAAAAATTGGTCACTATCAGTGACTAAATCAATGACCGGAAAAATCGGTCACAAATTCAGTCATAGTCGATCACAGAAATCGGTCACAGATTCGATCAAAAATTCGGTCACAGATAATAATAATAATAATAATAATAATTACAATAATAGTAATAATAATAAAAATAATATTAATAATAATGTTATTATGGTACTAATTATGCTTTGCGAATGTCACTAATCTAAGTAGTTTTCATATAGTGCATATCTAACATGCATCTAGATTTCTATTAAGTAAATAATAAAAAAAATGTAAATGTAAGGACTATCTGTATGCATACATGCATTGTGTTCAGAGTATAGGCATTGTTTTCGAAGTATAAGCAAAGGCAAAATTTTCGATATTAATTTTGTAACTGCCTATTGTATTATATTGGTACCCAACCGTTTACGAACTCTCACCGCTCACATTCCCTTCATATGTAGCCGAGATATAATCTAGGCTGATAGTCTTAATAAGAAGGATAATTTCACCTTAAGCATTATTACAATGGTAATCAGCATATAAGCCTTGGGCCATAAGTGGTAATCAGCATATGAGCCTTGGGCCATAAGTGGAGGCCTAAGTGTGATCCTATAAATAAAGAGAATGCACCAAGGAAATATGTAATATTACTTTTATCCCAGACTTCTATCTTATTCCGACTTTCATTAACTTAATTTGTCACGAGTTCTTCCACCTTCATATCAAATTTGAAAAATCTATTTTATCCTCACTCTAAAATTACATTTTAAAAAGATTTGCAAACCACAAGTTTATAAAATTGCAAATCGGATGATGTCCATCCACTGACCATCCTGTTTATAAATTTTTTTAAAATGCAAACCGGACAGGATGACGTCCAATTTATAAATTATAGACCGGATTCCAACTTCCTAATTTCTTATCTGATTTGTAAGTTGTAAACCGGACAATACTTCATTTGGTTTACATTTTAAAAAAAAATTGTAAATCGGATGACTTTGTCTAGGTATGCTACACTGTACTCGTTTTATTTCAGAGAAAACATATATCTTTTTTATCATTTCAATAAAGACAATTTTGAAATTCAAAATTCTATGCAGGACCAGGACGTGCAAGAAGAATTCGTCCCAAAATCGAAGAGAGAGAACGATTGATGATCAAGAAGTTACTAAGTTTAGAGAGAAGCACCAAGTTGAAAGAGAGCACCGACCTTATCTTGTAATAACACCTATATTAACAAGTGTAAAATTATTAAAAAAAACATCTCAAATGTAGGTGAAAGATTATCATGACATGTGACTAGCAATCCTAGTTTCATATCACTCTAATAATGCACCATTTAATACTAACCCGTAAACATTCAATTTTGACTAAACAAGCAAATTAAAAACAATAAAATAAAAAATGTTACCAAATTTGAACCCCTTTTTATAATTCTACTATCAACATATTTATTCCACACAATTTTTTTCATTTATAATATATATCTGGATGTGACTTTGCTTGGTAGGTAAAGGAACTAGAAAATAAAAAAAGGGAACTAGAGTTGAATTTCCGTTATAATTAATTCGTTATGATACATTTATGAGTACCGGGCAAATTATGGCACCTTATGTTTGATCCCTTTCGTTGTATTACGTTCATTACTTGTTTGAAATCATACATTGAATTAAAAAAATAATAGCTTTGAACTTTAGAATCAAATGTCGACGACAGAATTTATTATATCAATTAAAAAATCTATATAATTAAAATGAATTATAAGATACTAGATGATTCTTTGAAATTTTCTAAGTGGAATTTTTTTTTCTCATGTCATATAACTTTTTCTGCTGCATCTATGTCACTGGTGCAGTCTCATATCTATCACAGCTGGAGGTGAATTCTGGGTTGCTGGTGTTGCATCATGGCCGTATGATGTGAACAACAGGTTAAAGGGTAAATGGTAGGGAGAATGATCGTGAACAGTTTACTAGTGAGCATTTTCTTTCTAACTTCACGAAATTTAACAAAGTAAAAATTATATCGACATGTATCAATCTCACCATTGAAATACTTATATAAGCTCCTCCACCCTCCCCCAACTTCTTTTCAATGAATATTTATTTAGTTTAGAAGACAAACAATGCTGACCATCATGGATCCTGTAACATATTAAAACACAAATTAAACGGGTCCATTTGGCTATGTATGTGGACTTCTCTTAAAAGCTCCACAGAAGGCATCTTGTGCGACAGTAATTGAGAACAAAGTTACAAACTATGTACTGGTTTGGCTGATATCAATCTGCACCCTCCAATAACTCAGAGTTGAGGTTGAGAGCTCATGCTTAATGATCTATAACTAGTTCTGAGGCATCCAAATCCTCGTATTGCTTTTGTACAAGTTTTTTTATGTCATCTATATTAGTGAGTTTGCTCTTGTGGAGCAATTGTGCAATATCATGATTAGCTTCTACTGCGCTCCCTGACGGGTAAATCTCATCCAACTCAACAGCACGAGAATAGATTTCAACCATGCATGTATAGTGTTCCAAGATAGGTGCTATACCATAATGAACAGTCATAAGACTGAAATACTTCTCAGCTAGCTCAATGTCATTCACATAAACACAAGCACTCAGAACACCCACGAAAGTGATAGCATCCGGAACCTCGTTTGCCTTCACCAATTCTTCAAAAAGGGATATGGCTTCATTCCTAAACCCGTGCACACCCAAGCTAGTGATCATTGCATTCCAAGTGGCCAAGGTTCTCACCTGCATCATATCAAACACTTCCCTTGCCTCATCCAAACTGCCGCACTTGCTATACATATCTATAAGCGCGGTACCCAAGAAAGGCCCGAGCTCAAAATTATTCTCGACAACAAAATCATGAATCCTTCTACCCAACTTGAGGCTACCCATCTCGGTACAAGCTCTGACCAAGCTAACCACAGTGTACTGATTTGGCCTCACATTATCAACCAGCATTCTTTCAAACAGATTAAATGCTTCAATGGGTCGCTCATGTTTCACATACCCATCAATCATTGCAGTCCATGACACAACATTCTTGGAAGGCATTTTCTCAAACAGTTTCCTAGCAGTGTCCAGCCTCCCACAAGCAACAAACCCAGCAATCACAGAGGTCCACGCGAACACGTTGCGCACACGCATTTTATCAAACACCTTCCATCCATCATCAACATCTTGACACTTGAAGTAGAGATTCATCACGTTGGTCTGCACATAAATGTCACTCCAAAACCCCATTTTTATGGCAAGAGCATGGGCCACTCTTCCCAAATCAAGGGCATTAGAGGCCACGCAAGCATTGATCACAAAAGGGTATGTAAACTTGTCAGGTGCAAAGCCCTGGCACAGCATGGCCTTGAACAAAAGAAGCGCCCTTTTAGGAGAACCACCAATGGTATAAGCTCTAATCATGACATTCCAGGTGAAGGTATCTGGGTCATTGAGTTGATCAAATACCAGAGTGGCATAGTTCAATTTGCCATAAGAGGAAGAGAGCTGAATCAGCTTCCTCATAAGCAATTGGTCATAGATGAGGCCAAAACGGATTATTTTGCCATGCACTTGCTTAAGCTGCTTGAAATTGCTACATTTTTGAAGAATCACATGGGCTTCCTCGGAACCAAACCTTGTTCTTGGGGTTCCCAAGCAGGGAACATTAATTTCTGGGGAACAACATGCGACCTTCATGGCATGCCCAATTCCAATTTGTTCAAGTTAACTACCCAAAGATTAATCCCAATCGGGAATATCCTGAGAACACAAAAACCAAATCCATAACCAAAGGAATCTAATGATAACGTGGCTAAATGCTCAACCGCACCAGTGTGAGATTGGTGTTCTATTTGGATAAGGTTCGTTTATCACTCACTACTACGGAAGAAAATCGCCCCTTTAGCACAATATTATGAATGGAGATAAATATTTTTGGACAAGTTTTCAACCACGACTATATATATATATATATATATATATTACTAATAA
>Ga0123340_1007193_pt1 | contig 10624 bp, 4 predicted proteins | sample SirMexnodulemix_FD_89961 | JGI IMG/M metagenome (GOLD analysis project Ga0123340, IMG submission 89961) | Root nodule microbial communities of legume samples collected from Mexico - Siratro Mexico nodule mix | ecosystem: Host-associated > Plants > Roots > Nodule | place: Mexico: Nepantla...
ATTATAATTTAAAATAGTTATCACTTTTAATAAAAAAATAAAAATAAAGAATTGAGTGATTAAAATAATAATAGACTGGTGTAACATTAAATTAATATCCAAAAAATATAATAGTAGGACATTAATCTAAAAATGACTGAATATTAAAATTTTCTATTATTATTTTAAGAGATAAAATAGTAAAATATAATTTTACCTGAGTAAATTATTTTGCAACGCTAACATAAGTATTTTTATTGAAATAAGTCATGAATTATTAAAAAACAAAACTATCTTATCAAAAAAAAAAAATTATCAAAATTGTATTTACCAATTTCATCTAAAATTTAAATCCAATGTTTTACAAAATTACAAGCTAATTTTTTTCGTATATAAGTACATTTGGAAGAGTAAAATGAGAAGAAAAAGTAAAATTATTTTTTTGTAAATTAATTTATATACAAATTAACATATTTTTAAAAATTTAGTTAGAAATGTGATTTTTCTTTTACTTTCTCAACCCATATCATTTTTTTTATTCTTAAATGTAGATGACACAAGTATATACCTATTATTATGTTTAGAGTGATGATGATATATTGACTAATTTAAATGCAGAAAAATAAAATTGAGTTTGTTTATTATTTGTTTTTCTGTAATAATATTTTTGTATATAATGACAAGATGAGTTTTAAAATATAATGATACTTAACATGAGTATCTTATTTAAAAAAAATGTTTAAAATATTTTAGACAAATTCAATAAAATCAAAATTTTCAAATTAACTTACACATAAACTAATCTTATTTTATAGAAAAGAAATTATTTTCTTCTCTTTTAGACGTGATCTTGTCAAAGTTTATCCGAAGAATTCTTGTATTAAAACTCTAACGTAAGCACATTTAGTAAAATAAAATAAGCTTGTTTAAAAGGGAAAAAATAAATGAATTTCCCCATAAATTAAAATTAATTTATGCATTAGTTAAAAGAATTCAAAGAAGATAGATTAGAGAAATTTTACAAAACTAATTTGTTCATCAACTAATTATAATTTTAAAAAAATCACTTTATATCTCTATTCATTTTTTTTCTTTTTTTTGAAAAAATTGTTCTAAATAATCCCTACATTGAAACTCCCACCCAAGCAACCAAACTATGAAGGTATAATGAATGTTGCTTTCTTTGTTCTCCTTGTGATTTCATGATTTTTTTTATCTGTCTAATCAAGGTTGTGGCTATCCAAGCAAGCAACTAGTCGGAGCTCATGGCTCTTCCGGAATTGTGCTGGAAGTCTCCATCCCAATAGTCTCCATCCTCAAGAATCTCTCTCACATTTAATGTCTCAGCCTCATAAATCAAAATTACCATATTTTCCTACAGAAGAAACCAAACTAAATTCAGTGGTAATTTTAAAAAACTGAATTTTCGTTTTCAAAGAATATATTCGTATTTTATTATAAATATATTATATATATGTATATATTCACACACGTACACTATAATGGATTTAGATGTCGTTTTTAATGGATGGTGTAAATCTTAGCAATGTAGTATCTTTTATGGTTTGCTATATCTTTATAAAAAAAACTCCAATATTGAAAAAAAAATGATAGCTGAACTATAATCCTCACTTAAGCATTTAAACATATCGCTATTTACCTTTTCTTTTTAGAAAATTTAACAATAGTTGAGACATTTAAATAAGATTAATTAATTTAAATTAATTTTATTTTTAATATTTTGCTGGAGTAAGAGATTTCAAGTTTATTGAATTTCAGATTCTCCATTTTAATTGTCATCAAATGAAAAATTTATTTAAATATTAAATAATTAATAATTTATTACAACAATAACATTATTAATCATAATAAATTGAATAAAAAACAATTCTTATCAACGTTAATAAAAGAATAATTGTATTACTATCTTAATAATATCTCGATCTTAATTAAATTAACAGTGTCACCATCAAAATCGAGTTGAAAAAATAATATTAAGAGAGAAAAAATAAATTTGAAAATATAAAAAATTATAATTTTTTACTTTTTTTAAGTAGAATTTAAATTTTTTTACTTTAAATAATCAAATTAATTTTATAAAATTTTAAAATATTTTATATTTTTTTATTCAAATAACCTGTTTTTTCATAAACTTTTATAAATCATTTTGACTTTGGTATAAAACTAAATTAATCTCTCAAAATTTCCTATTTAAACACATTATTAGTTTCATTGCATATATATTTTCAAAGCTTAATCGATCTAGAGAACATAAGATGAAAAGATGAAACTAATCATATGTCTAATTATTATGTTTTTACATTATATCAAATAATTTACTTTTGTTATAAAAAATAAAATTCAACAACTCAATCACATATCTTATTTGTTTAACAAATATTTCTAGAAATATGATTAAAAAATAACAATAATCATATATGTATAAAATGACACTACAGAAGTCTATATAATAAGAATATACATAAAAATATTTACTACAATCTTCTTGGACACTTGTTCATATTCATAGAAATTGGACTATTATCATTCATAATCACAAAAGTTGCATGATTATATACTAACCAACGAAAGAGAGGATTAGATAAACAAAAACAAACCTACCAAAGGTATGTGCTTCTTTTGGGTGAATAAATATATAATATCTCTTAATCAAGAATCAATACTAACCCACTTGAGATATTATACCAATATATATAGTGGATCTTTGAATTTTGTTCTTCTCTTATGATTATAAAATACATGAATACCTATAGATACTAACTAACTGTACAAAAAAAAATAGTAATGATAATGAAATTTTCATGAGCTGTTACCAAAAAAGAAAGTCCCATCAACCTCATGGCCTTCAATATCCTTGAAAGGTTCCACTTACTCCAAGACAACCATTTGAAAGAGATGGAACCATCAAAGTTTTCCGCAAAGGAATGCATGTACTTTTACAAGGGATAAAAAAACATGTAGATGAATAAATAAATTAGTTTAGTTCAAGAAACTTCATAAGGAAAAACAAAACAAAATCATGCAGTTTAAAGCTTAGTTGAGTTTAATGTATTCGATTAAGATTAGAACTTTATCTGGGTATTTAATACGCATTGTTCTTAAATTTTGTAGTAGGAGATAGAAAAGGAATCTTAGAGTGAATGTTATATTAATTGAACTACATAGTTCTCCCCTCTTGTGCAAACATTGACCAAACAAAAGCTTTATTGATCTAGCCAGATTTGCTGAAATTCTACAGTCTTTGTACGACAAAGAAATTGATATATATTGTACTATGAAGCACTGCTAAAGTGCACCCTGTAGGGGTCTACCTTAATTATTCAGAAATTGACCCATTTCAAGTGATCACGTTCTCAACTTTTTTTTAATTTCCTAGAAATTACACAGAAAGAACGCATATTACTAGTTTATTCTTGACAAAAGTATATAGAGTTAAACTTGTTTAGTTTATTTTATCAATGGTTCAATATCATCTTCATATCATGGGGTCCACATCATACTTTTCACTAATTGCCTAAGCCAAGGAAAAATTTTCCCTTCATTGACTGAATCAACCACTGTACCTTGAGATAATGTGCTCTGAACAAAAGAATCACGTATTAAGAGTTGTTCACTATTATAGGACACATTTTTAATATGCTTATGTATGGAAAAGATGAAAAATAATAATAATTTGAAATAATTGTATGTAATATATCGGTTAATTTTTAATATTTAAGTAATGAAATTATATAAGTTCATTCTAACTTGAACAAAAAATAAACTAGTTGTTTTTCCTTGACAATGTGTGGGCTTAGCATAAAATGATAAAGAATTGAAAAGTCCCATGAGAAATTATTTAAATGTTATTATTTTGTTATGTCCTGACGGCTTGCTTTCTATTTCTTTATGGTTGACTAAAACAATTCTTTTACTTCTGTGCTTGAAAGTTCTAATATGACAACACAATTGCATAAATTTCAAAGCACGTTGGTTAAACAGGAAAATCTTCTTGTAAGAATTAATTTTGTGTCAGAATTAAGGTATTTTGTGGAAAGAAAAAGAACCAAGAGTTGATGGATCTATTCAATATCAAACAAAAACTGAAACTCTTTGAAACAAAGTGTTTATCTCAGCAACACAAAATATTACAATATCATAAGGTACACGAACAAAACCTTGCCAGATTAATTGTAGAATCAACCACTATTTTGGATTTTGTTTTTCATTATTTGGTCTAAAATTTTCAAGTTTCTATTGTCTAAAAAAAATGCAAAAAGTGATAATAAAAGATCTCAGACCCATATATGCTATTAATTAGTTTATAAATTAATTACTTTTTAGTTCATAAATTCTTTATTAATGGTACCAGTTAACCATATTTAATTATAGATTACAACTAGTATCCAAGAATAAATACATGAGATTGCATATTTAATTATAGATTACAACTAGTATCCAAGAATAAATACATGAGATTGCATGTACTTTTGTACAACTTCTAGAAAAGAAATATATAGAAAAGTGAAATTAATTTCTCCATAAATGAAAATTAAAAAATTAGATAAATTACAAGAAAAAAAATCTTCAAATAGTTTATATATAGTTTATTTTTTTTATTCTTCTCTACTGTAAATTGTTATGGAGAAAATTGTCTTATGGGGCAAGAAAGATTGAAACAGAAAACAATATACAAACTTGCCTTTGAATAACCTTTTGAAAATCAATGCAAAATCCAACAGCAAAAAACTACAACTACTTCCTTCAATCTATCATCAATCTACATACGATAATTCTGTCTTATATTAATGAAAGTGTACTCAGCTGTTGAGACCAAGTGTGCATGGACTACTTGACAAGGAAGATTCAATTAATCATCCAAATGTTAATTAATTTTTTATTTTCTTCCAATCTTGTTAACAACAATGGTCACGTGATGAAGTTTAAGAGGTTTGATTGGTCAAAGAAACCCCGTTGACCATGATCAGTATCCACCAGGGGAAGTATATACCCCATTGGATAATCTAATCAAGTTGGTGTATAAAATATTATTTGCATTCAACTGCAACATCAGAGTCCAATATACTTTAATAATAATTTCACATTCACAAGTGAGGCAATATCAGAAAATAAAAGTAACTCCACAGATAAATTAGTCTCACAAATATTTGAAGTAAACGATAGCATATAAAACACATGAAAATAAGGAATCAAATACCACCATGCTAGTTTTATAGGAAGAAGTTGCACCCATGTAGATATAAGACAACATGGTCCATTATTTAAAAGCATAGGTTATACATGAAATAATGCAGTTTCTGCACTTAGTTTCCAAATTACTTGTTATCACTATCCTCAGCTATGGCAAAGATTTCAGTGTTTGTTTGTCCCAGCAAGCTGCTTATGGATCGAGCTTTCACCATTCCAAGCTTCATCCTCCTCTTTGTGACAATCACTGGCTTCTTCTCATCAATGTTTTCAGCATCTTTTCGCAAAGGGTCTTCAGTGAAACTGCTAGACTTTGCTGTTTGCTTCTCTAACGAAGAAGGCTCAGATTTTGGCATGTTGCTCCTTGGTGCACCACTACTTGTGCCAATGGACTTGTTTCTCACACTTGTCATGCTTCTCAACCTTCCCTTCCCCAAGTGATGCTCGCAGAGAGAGTAACCCACCAGGGTTTGTTGACAACACCTCCATCCTCTCCCATTCACACGACTGCACCTTGAACCTTCCATTAATGCACCTCCCCTTACCCTCTTCTTACCACTTTGCACTTCAGCTTTCGTTTCTCTTGTTGCCTCTTCTTCGTACTCCTCCTCCTCTTCTTCTTCTCCTCCTTCGTAGTTGCTATCACCCCGCCTCGAACACCTCCTGTTCATCTTTGTCTTCATTCTCTTCATCCTCATCCTGGAATTCTTCTTATCATCATCATCATCATTTTCCTCCTCGTCGTTGCTGTTATCCTCTGCTGCACTCTCGAAGGTCCCTCTTCGTTTCTTGGGTGGGAAAGCTTTATCTCCCTCGCTCCATCTCCCATCTATGTGTATGAAAACTGAGTAGTTATCTTTTGACAGTAACCCTTTGGAAGGATGAGAAATAAAGCAATGGAAAGTTATGCATGGACACCAATGCATCACTAGACACTTGTCAAACATTTACAAATGGAATAGAAGGTGATATGAAACGATAAGGAAAGAGAAATAACAATAGATGAGGAATGTTATGTGAGTAGGTGCGGTATCATTACTCTAAAGGAATGCATGTGATGTGTATTAAAGAGATTACAGTTTTAAGTGGGTGTAAAACCGGTGTAATAAAAAATCAAAGTTGCATTATAGATCTATACTCTCTAACCAAAGCTAAGACTAGGAAGTGGTAAAAGCATGCATTCTTCAAATCAAACTCTTTGTGCATCTTTTGTTACCTTGTTTAGGAGGGCTTGGAGTTGAAACTGTCTCAGACCACGCGATTCTTCCTTTCCTACAAATAAAAGAAGATCCAGTAAGATCAAAATATGGCTTGTATGATAAACTACACACAAAATTTATAGCCAAAAGGGAAAGGATGAAAAGAAAAAAAAAATGTAATGTTGTTGAAATAATGAGAGATGTGATGCAGTTGGGGACCAGCATTTGGTTCAACCTGATTGTGCAGCTCAAGGGCAAACGGTAGTTTAACCAATTTGGAGAAAAAAACGATTGCATTTCATCAGAGGGGTATGATGGCTGCACAAGGCTCTTATTTAAAACACTTTCAACAGTATTTCCACTTACAGTATTTTCTTTTTATTTTGTGCATAAAATAAATTACAAATAATAAATAATTATTATTAAAAAAAATGATTTTCCATGCTGGTTAAAACCGAGTTATGGGTCTCCATGTTTTCACCTTTTTTACTACGAGATTTCATGAAGGAGAAAGAGGAAATAATATGATGTCTTTATCTATTTTAATTCATGTCTACCTAGCTTGGATTCATAATTCTTACCTGGTATCATTACCCTTATGTCCCCCTCCTTGTTCTTCCCTTCTCTCTTCTTCCATCTGCAAAATCACACACACCAAAAAATAACACACATGGGATCCACAACAAACGGCTGTTATTGGTTAACGGTTACCCCTAATGTGCCCCTTTGTGAGTGTAAAATAAAAATTAAAAACAACTACACAACGATAATTTTAATTTAATTACACCAACCCCTTGTCAAAGGCTGAAACAAAAGTGCACTAATTCACAAACCCACCCCAAAAGATGACCAAAAATTAAAAGGATTCATGTGAAATAATGTTTCCACTAACCAAAGAGTCTCCTTGCTTCCTGCGCTGCTGCCTCAAGTTCTGTGTCTCTCCTTCTCCAGGAGACTCATCAGAGCCGTTGGTGGTTTTTCCGATCGGTGGAAGAGGCTGATCAGACGGCTGGGAAGGATCCAAGAGCGGAGAGGGTGCAGCAGCCGAACCAAAAGTGCAAGAAGTGGTGGTGGCATCTTTGAGTTGCACCATCACCGGTGACCGGTTGATCAGGTTGGGATCTGAGTGAGTCACCGGCAATAGAGAGAAAGGCACTTGCCTCTTTCGGATCCTCATAGGTGCAAACAAGATTGGTCGGACTTGTGCTATCTCACCAGATTCACCCCTCTCGCAAAATCTCACACACCCCAGAAGAGATCTTAGTCAAGATTTCGGGGAAAACAAGGATTGAAGACAAAAGAAAGGAGAGAGAAGAAGAAAAAACCGATAAAGCTTGAACACCACACACACCTATCTACTACTACTTCATGGTATCAAAGACCAAGAACAGAAAAAAACATGTTTTTACGTGAGTTTATCTATGAAACTCTCACCTCAACAACTCACATACTTTCTCTCTCCATATATGCTTTGTTTTGTTTCTCCCTGGGTTCCTGACTTACTTTTTATTTGTTGCACCAAGGAAAGGAGGGTGTTGTATGGGTGAAGGGTGGCACGTGTGGAGGGTAAGACACGTGTGGAGGTTACAGGCTGGGACGGTGGCCGGTGGGAGAGAGAGAAGAGGAAAGAGACATGTACGGACGAAGATGCCAGGGTGGAGGAGGGAGGATTGGGAAATAGAAAATTGGAAAAAGGTAAAATTGAGTTGATAAGGGAAAAAGAGAGAGAAAGAAAAATTGAAAACATTAAAATTGATAAGAGAATATGAGAGAGAAAGAGAGGATTACGAAGGAGCGGGTGACTGCATATTGTTGATACTTTTAAGAAGGGGGACTGTGGGCCCCACAATTGGGACTCTACTTAATAAGGACCCATATGTTCTCTCTTCTAGTCCTACTCTTTTCCATCTTCTAAGAGGAATTCATTATTTTAAATTATTATTACATAGAGCCCTCTGTAAAAGTGAGATTGAGTCAACTTCATTCATTCACTACAATTTTAAGAAAAAGGTATATTTGAATGAAATAAAAGTAAATATAACTCATTTAATTCACACTTATGTTAAAAGTGAGTTAATTAACAATTTACTTTTATATCAAGTTTAAATCATTTTCCTAAAACCTATAAATCAATTTTGTCCACCATACACTTAATCGGGATTGAATCAAAAAGAATTTTTTTTTTTTAGCATGGGTTAAAATTAAATTGGTTGTTTGATTCACAGGTTAAACAAAAGGAAAATTGTTTGAGTTATAGCTGAATTTTTTGGAAATTTTGAATATTTTTATTTAATTCAACAATATTTTTGAAATGTAATAAACAGCTGATGGGTTGAGTGAACTTAATTTGAATATAGTTCAATAAAAATAGAACATGTCTAATGAGTCATTTTACTTCACTTTTAATGGATTGAGTGTGATTAAAAATTCAAAATTTCTAAGGCACATATTTAGTCAAACTGAGTTAAGTAACTCCTCGATCAACTCAGCAATATTTCTTAACTACAATAAATATGTGAATTCAGTTAACTTTTGACAATTATATTTTTTTTATCAAACCAATGTAATGTAATAAATATATAAAAAATAAATTATAAATGAAATATGCATAATTAATTTAATTCAAATAATTCATTAATAACGGATAAAATCAAGTTGCAACACTTATAACTGACCGTGAATAAATTAAATTAAATGACTGTCTTCTATCTCCATCAATAATAAATGAATTTAACATAAACGTATCATGTGGAAACTATGAATATTTTTTCTTGGCTGTTAGATTATCTTCTATATTAGTATTTAGTAAGATGATAATAATAAAATCTTACATAAATTATAATAATTTACTTTACAAGAGCTTGTTCCTAAAATTGAATTTTTGTTTACTGATTTACATTAATATGTATTGCATGATAAATTATGAATAACTTACAGTGTTTTATATTATTTAAAGTAATTGAACTTAAATGCAAAAACATTAACATGTAGTATTTAAATTTTTATTTATAGATGTTTCATTAATATCTATATTTATAGTAGATATGGTATAATGGTTTGATGCATATAAGATGATAAGGTTTTCCTATTTAATAATGTTAAATAAGTTCCTTTATTATATTTAATAATAAATTGATACTATTTGACATGGTTAGACGGTTAAATAAAAATTTTGGTTTAGGAACAATTAGTTTTGTGTTCAAGGTATATGTATTGGGTGTAGAGTGCAACTATTTGGCATTGGATGAATTTCAGAAAGGGTGCTTTTATTAGATTGGATTTGGGAAACACAACTTAGTTTTAAAATATATTTTTTTCTCTTTACTTTTACACTTATTTGATCTCTTAAACATTATATTTTTATGCATTATTAGATTATATAATTAATTATTTTATTATTATGTGATGGATTGTGTGAAACGAAAATATAAGTTTATATATATATATATATATATATATTTTGAATCTTAAGTTATGAAAATATGTGATTTTCATTGAGAAATTGTGTGAAAATGTACTATGTATAATCAATAATAAATTATGTTAAATGAAGGTGAATGTTCATTAAAATGTAAAATGTTTAATCTTAAGTTTTGAGAATGCGTGTTGTATGATATAAGATTTGAAAAAATGTGGAATGTGATTGAGATACAGTATCTTCAGGAAAAGGAGATGCTCGTGTTGAGATGTTAGGTTGTGCATTATTTAAGGAATTGATCTATAAGGAAGTATCATAACTTTACTGGTACATTAAAAATAAGATTTATGTAATTCATGTATTAAGAGTTGTGTGGACTTCACATGTAAAAATTGTATGACAGGTGCAAACATCTGAATCTAATTCAATGCACGAATTTTATAAAGTTATAGTTAATTATCTATGTATGTTAGTTTTATGATAAATTAATTATAAGGTATTGCATAGAATTGATAATTGTAGTATAATACATTAGATAAATTATGAAAGGTTGATGTGATTATAATTTGTTTAAAATAAAAATTTTAACTTATAATTATATATAATTTAAAACTCTTTATCAATGAGATATAGTCTTAAAAGATTTAACTAGGGATATTACATATTTATTTAGATAAAACCTTAATGCATAGTGGAATATTATTTAAAATTATACAGATAACAAATCTTTTTATGTGAAAAAGTACAATTAAAAATAATTTAAATATATGCATTAATTAAAATAATTTTCTTTATTATTATATTATAATTATTATTTTAA
>Ga0123340_1007194_pt1 | contig 10623 bp, 8 predicted proteins | sample SirMexnodulemix_FD_89961 | JGI IMG/M metagenome (GOLD analysis project Ga0123340, IMG submission 89961) | Root nodule microbial communities of legume samples collected from Mexico - Siratro Mexico nodule mix | ecosystem: Host-associated > Plants > Roots > Nodule | place: Mexico: Nepantla...
AAACTAAAGTTAATCCTGAATTATGTATAAATGATACTAATATTAGAATTTTATAGAGTGTCCTTATTCAACTTATTGATTTAGCATATTATTTGTTTTTCATACCTATTTTTATTTGTATATATATTTTTTTATATAAATCACGATTATTTTGTAATAAATGATAATTTTACCTTACTTATAAAATTTATCCACTTTCAACGACAGTCTTTATAATTATATCAATATCATGTTTTCAAACAATATTTTTGCACTAGTGCATGTCATTACTCCTAAACACTCTCATATAATATTTTTAGTTGAGAAGAAAAAACTATAATAATCACCTTTCTGCATTATGGAAGTATTTTTAGTAGTACATGGTAAATTTAGTTTTAAAACTATATAAAGTCAATCATATATAAGAAATGATGTAGTCTATTAAGCAACTAATTATTTTTTTTTGTCTACTAATTATTTATATGGATATTTAGTTGAAAAAATAATGTATACTTGTTTATGAATAAATTAGTAGAAACACGTTTATATATAAATATAAATTCGTAGGTAAATATTAGTAGTTACATAAATAAATTCTTGCAGTGAAAGTTTAGTTCGTGTAAGTGTTAATATATAGTGTAAGTCTAATTTCAAAAGAGTAATATAAAAAGTAAATTAAATATTCTTTTAAGATAAATGTTTAAATTATATTACATTCTCTTGTCTAAAAGGTTCCTCATAAAACATTAATGTGTGGTACAATTTAGTAACATTATCAATGGCTAGTTTTGAAACTCTGTGAACTTTGAAGCCTCAATATGAAAAGAAAATCTTGAGTTCAACTTCAAATAAATAATGAGTTTTTAATAATATCATTTTACTTATTATATCCAAAAAAAATACGATGTTCAAAATTAATTAATAATGATTTAAAAGTTAAAGCAAAAAATTACTCATAGAAGGTATTTTCATTATTATTCTCTTGCACATAAAAAAAATCATAATGGCATTAATTATTAAGTAACAATATGAGATGAATTTATTAATTTTTATAATAATTCATCTTATCTCCTAATCATGACTTTTAATTAATTAATTAAGAATATTAAAACTTTTATGAAAATAGTTGAAGTCAATTAAAGTCTAAAAATTTACTATATACAAAAGCTACCATGATATGTTTGTATTATATATTTTCTACTAAAGTAGATGTAATATTTTAGACTTTTAAATGATGAAATGAATCGGCACAACAACTGTCACTTGCAATCGAACACAGAGACCCTATAAGCCATAAAATTCTTATCCTTGACGAAGTTTGGAATAATATTCAACCCATGAAATGTGACATGTAATTCAAAGTTTCAAACTATCACTTAAACACCAAATTTAATTACTCCTAAATTATGACTTAGCTAAATCCTACAAAACTCCTAAGTGGATTTGTAAAGTAAAAAATTACTTTAATTTTTATAATATAATTTGGGATTTTTTTAATTGATATAAAATATACTTTGTAGTGTTGGAAATAAGACATTTCCCATCTGAAATAAAATATTTTCAAGAATTCCGATAAAAGCAGGCATAATAAAGTCAACATCAATTATCAAAATATTACCATTTTAGAATGTAAAATGAAGTGTATTCGTTTACAAGGAGAAAAAGTAAACTAGAAAAAAAAAATGAAAAACACAAAAATATGAGGTACAAAAATGTAAAAAGCACAGAAAATAATAAATAATGTAAAACTTTTTTTGCAAAAAAATAATTAATATATAAATATTTTATTAATTTTTACATATATTACATATATAATAAGTTATGCCTGTTGTGTCGTTAATATTTATTTATTTATACTATAATAGAATAAATAATTAAAGTAATAAATAAATATATTCTGCTTTCCATTATTGTAATTCAAATAATTTTACTTTCTTTTTTCCCACTCTCACTTTTCATAGTTAAATTCAAACAAAGAATGAAAAATATACAGGATAAATATTCTGACCTCAAATAAATTACGATAATATTATTATTATTATTATAAATTATTATGTATTTTTGTCAATAATTTATTCTTGAAATGTGTTTACTGAGCAGAGTAAACTATCATATATCTCAATCCTTAACTTATGTGTGACTTAATACACATCTATTTTAATAATATTTATAGAAAATTTTAGAATTTCGAAAATATATGCAATTTTTTTTTTCTTTCACTTTGTGTAGAGAAAGAGAGAGAGAGAGAAAGCGAAAGATCCTCCATTTCGCGGAAGGTGCAAAAGCGTGAATGGTTTGAATATGAAAATGGTTTTTTTAGGTCTTTGCGTTGGACCATTCACAGTGGCGTGCTGATTATGGAAGCATGTATAAATATACCCATCACACACTTCAACAATCCTTGCAGAGTTTTGAAGATGGTTAGAGCTCCTTGCTGTGAAAAGATGGGATTGAAGAAGGGTCCTTGGACCCAAGACGAAGATCAAATCCTCATTTCATACATCCAAAAACATGGCCATGCAAATTGGCGTGCCCTTCCTAAGCTTGCAGGTACTTCATTCACTTCTTTTTTTTTTTTTATCGACAATTAACATACAATTTTTGGATTATTTATTGATTTTTTTTTTCTGGGTTCTTTCTCAGGGCTATTGAGGTGTGGAAAGAGTTGCAGACTGAGGTGGATTAACTACTTGAAACCTGACATCAAGAGAGGAAATTTCTCAAGTGAAGAAGAAGATATCATCATCAAGATGCATGAGTTGCTGGGAAATAAGTAAGTCCATTTCTTCATATTAATCTCATTCATATATTTTTTTTAATTAACTTAGTGATGCTTAGGGGTTAGATATTTAAGTGTGATTCTAAGTCGTACATTGAATAAAAATAAGGAAGTTAAGTGATATATAAAAAAAAAACCATAAACTTCGATTTCAATGGTGAGTCTAAGTCCAATATTGAATAAAAATGAGAAAATTAAGTAATATATAAAAAAAAGATCTTAAAATTTTGGATTAAAAGTAGTATCATTTCTTTAAATACGATTGAGCATTTCTTCTTCTTATACCGCTCGAATTCACACGTAATCAAGATTAATGTGGGGCAAACGGCATTAATAATGTTGATTATAAAATTAAAAGGGATTTAGGTTCATTCACTATTCAATGTGATAGAAAATCGAGGATTGATTGATCCATTAACTGATTTTTTATCACGTAATTTAATATTGCTTAATATCACTAATAATCATGAATTATTATTATTATTATTATTATTATCATTATTTTAAAAACTAGTAAACAAGTGCGTAGAGTATCAGGATTCTCTCCCTATATCTATCTTGCACGACACTTATTATTACTTATTATGGCATTTCTTTTCAGATCACATGCAACTTCTAACACATGCTATGTTAGACACACACATGCAAATAACTTTGTTTTTTTCTTAATCACTTTAACCTAGAAACTGAAGCAAGAATGTGATGCAAAAGATACAGCATATCTCAGAACATTATTAAAAAAAAAAATGATTGTTTTCAGGTGGTCAGCAATAGCAGCAAAACTACCAGGAAGAACAGACAATGAAATTAAGAATGTATGGCACACTCACTTGAAGAAGAAGTTGCTGAATTCAGATACCAAAAGGCTTTCCAATCCAAAAATCAAACGATCAGATTCCAATTCCAGCACCCTGACATCATCATCAGCATGCACTTCTTCCAGTGATTTTTCATCATTCAGTGAAGAAGGGAGCAAAAACATGAACAACAACAGCACCATGATCAAGAGTGAAGACATAGAGTCTGAGGAGATAACCATGCCTCCAATTGATGAAAGCTTTTGGTCAGAGGCAACAGTGGAAGATGAAAGCTCCACCATGATGATGCCATCATCAAATTCTTGGACAATTTCGAATGAACTACCACCCCCTCATCACCAATACCAATTTAATTCACTGGAAACCTTCCAACAACACAGTTTTGGCCATAATGGTTCAAACTTTGATGATGGCATGGATTTTTGGTATGACATATTCATCAGATCAGGAGAGTCAATAGAATTGCCAGACTTCTGATCAATTTTTCATCAAAGGGTATTATTAAATTTGGCAGGTAGAAAAAAAAATTAAAACAATAATAAGTATATTAGCAAATTAAATCTGACTGTTACAAGGAACAGGGGTATATTATTAAGAGCTAGTCATTCATTGAAAGAAATTGTTAAAGGGTTAAAAAAATTATTATGTTATGATATAATATATGCATAAGAAATGGGCAAAAATATGCAAACACTGACTTTGTTTTATGTATATTCTGCAGTACTCTCATTTTTTGTTAAAAAATGTTTCATTAGGTTAGCGCTATTCAAATTGTAATAGCAATACATTATGTAATGGAGTATTCAATTTTTTTCACTCCTCTTGTGTTTTGTTGTTTATTATTTCTGCTTGTCCTTTTTGTTTGGATTTTTCTTTGAGAACATCACTTCACTCATGTGAAATATTAAATTTGAATTGGTCCACCAAGAACTTCGTACATAATTGCAACTTGCAAGGTATTTTTGGCTGCTTTGAAAAGTAAATTTTGTCACCCACGGATGCTTAAAAAATCACTCGATCCACCTTATTCTCTGTACCTTTCCCAACTCAAATTGACAAATAACAACACTTAGAAATGACATTTGTGTTCAATTATAACATTTTTTTTTAAATAAATGAATTTTTATCCATTAAAAGTAAATTTGATGATAAATTCGTTTAAAATAAGATTAAAGAGTAAAGTATCTTGGTAGTTATAGATAAGACTCGTATAGATAAAAGTAAGGGGGAAAAAAAGAGTTTTGTAAACTCAGATTCATTGCATAGATAGTAACTTAGCTTCCCAAGTAGGCTAAATGTCGTATCCTCTTCCTCTTCAAAATCATCAAACCTACTCAAAAACCATACTAAACAAGAAATCAAACATAGACACAGTTTTTTTTACAAAGACATATGTTTTGAAGACATCAACAAGGAAATAAACAATCGAAAAATTAGATATGCCCAAAGAGTCAAAGCAAAATAACTCTCACCATGTTATTGAATCTGATGAAAACAATATTCCTTTATATCCACAATCTAGTGAGGAATTTCATCTTTTAAACAGATACTCACTCCAAGTACGCACAAAGAATTACAGATGCCTCCACATAGGATGTGTCCATGTAACAATTCCATATCGACAAATACTTATCATTCGAATTAATTTAACATTCTTTTATTCTAATTTTTTTTATTCAACTTTATACAAACAACCTATTTCGGGGAAGAAACAACTTTATATGTAGGACTCTTTATTATTTAATATTCTAATGATATCCACTTAAAACATAAAGCTAATCACTCTTATATGTTTCAATGACTAATAACATTATTAATCACAACAACATTTCATATAATTCTATTCATTACCCGTGCATAAAATTTAATAACCTCTTGCTGCTAACAACTAAGACATAATATTTTCTATACTTACACGTAACCATCCACATAAACATTAATAACGTCCATAATCCTAGTTCTATTAATCATAATTTATCGATAAATATACCAGACTTAAATAAATATGTCTCACGTAAATTTATAGATTTTGTTTATTGTTCTAATAAAAGAGCTTTTCATTTTGGTTCTGTTGATTGATTAAGTGATACATCAATGAATTTATTTGATTCTTCATAAAAAATTTTATTTCTAATTTGGTTCATAAGCGATTTCAATTAAAGCACATAATCCAACTAAAAGGATTAGATGTTGCAATACAACACGTAATGCCAACGAAAAAGCGCACACTCTGCACTCGTAGTTCCTTTGTCTTGGGAGAATTATTCAAAATTGAAGCTACTTCTATGCGCAAAACATGATCCCAACCTACAAGGATAGATCACAAAAAGCAATGTGTCTAAGAGAGGCATGAGTAAGCCAATGCCTTCTCCTCAGAAAGCTCTTCTCCTGTCAAGTCCAACTTCTTCCTCGAGAACTCGTCAATTGGAAGTCCTGAGTAAATTATTGCAGAAATTAAACAAGGATCAGATGCATTCATTCAGGTTAGAACAAGTGGTTGTTTTAAGCAGTGTAAAACGTTATTTAATACAAAAATAACAAAGCCTTTATTCAACTAAAGGTGATTCGGCTTAGTTAATTACTTTAAGTTTTATCAATGTTATCTGTCAAGAATAAACATTCTAGAAACTCAAACTGGTTCGGAATTTTAGTTGCATAGAAAGCATCATCGTCCATATAAGAGATTGTTCAAGTAAATATTGTCTCAGTACAATGGTGATGCATAATATGGACAAATAAAATAGTAATGACAAGTGAAAAATATGTGTTCACGTTTAGATTGAATATACTATTATGTGACAAAAACTAACCTTGGACAATTTTCCATTCCCCATTGGCACAAGTGACAGGGAATGAATAGATCAGTCCAGCTGGAACATTGTAAGAACCATCAGAATATACTCCCATTGACACCCAGGTGCCCTAAAATAGCAACGCAAAAATAAACAATTAGCTTAGCTGGGAGACACATACAAGACCTGAATTAAAAATCAAACAAAGGCCTAACCAACCTCAGGAGTTCCAAGAACCCAATCTCTAATATGGTCACAAGCAGCACTAGCAGCTGATAGTGCACTCGAAAGCTTTCTAGCTTTGATAATTGCAGCACCACGTTGTTGAACAGTTGTAATGAACTCCCCATTCAGCCTTGATGATGAAAAATTCCAGCAATGTTTCAATAAACACAATCTTAAAAAAAATTACTTGTCATAACTTACAGTATTTGTAACGTACCAGGCATCATCGGCTACAAGTTCACGGACTGCTTTTTCCCCAGCTGGGGTGGTAACAGTTGCATGGTTAACATCGGGATACTGAGTGGATGAGTGATTACCCCAGATTATGACATTCTTCACATCAGAAACCTGAACACCAAGTCTTTCAGAAATTTGCCCCAGGGCCCTGTTGTGATCCAATCTAGTCAAACAAGAAATGTTTTTCTCTGGAATTGATGGAGCGAATTCCTTCAAGATCAATGCATTGGTGTTTGCCGGGTTAGCAACAACAAGAACCTGCAGGGTAATGCAAAGTCCTTCATAAATATTCCAATAAAACACAACTGAAAAAACATGTTTTCGAAAAAAATAACATACAGTATACATTCCATGAATAGAGAGTTAGGTTTTAGTAAGATGGAATCGAAAGAAACAAATTTCACCATATATACAGTACACTTGCACATGTATGAACTAGGAGGAGTTTATTCCATAATACCTAGTTCATGTTAAGATTCGAATCTCCTAAAAGTGGTCAAAGTTCAACAAACAAGTACAAAAACTCAACATAATAACTGGGACACATATAAATTCATTGCAACTCCAAATATCTTAATGGGCCCAAAAGCTACAAATAAGATCAGCATATCTGCTTATATTTCATTGGACTTGTGTGAAACCAAAAAATTAACAGTTTTCAATTATAAGACAAAACCATCATGCCCAACAACATATAACAAGTTTTGTCATAAAAAGTAACAGTTGAAATAATTAAATCTAGTTAAGAGGGACTGCAGATCGGATGAAGGAATTACCTTGCAGTTGGCAGCAGCATGTTTTTCAAGGGCAGAAGCCTGAGACTTGTAAATTGAGACATTCTTAGACATCACATCTTTCCTCTCCATACCTTCTTTTCTTGGGAATCCACCAACCATCACAGCAACATTGACACCAGTGCATGCCTCAACCACATCAGTTGTTGCAACAACACCTGAAACAAATAATGTCACACTATTGATCATACAAGCCACTAAAACAACCTATCTCAACTCCAACATCGATTTTCCCAAGTTGTTTAAGCAACATTCAACAAGGGCATGTCAAACCTTTGAGAAGAGGGAATGCAGCATCAACCAATTCCATTTTAACCCCGTTCAATGACTCCGCTGCTGGAGGAATATCAAGCATGTGGAGGATCACAGGCTGGTCAGGACCCAACATCACTCCTCTAGCAATCATAGGGACAAGAGCATATCCAATTTGCCCTACAATTGATAAAAACACTTTATTAGTACATCAACATGATGAAAAATAAATTTCCATGCATCCACATGCAGACCAAATTCAGTTCAAAGCAACAAATCATGCCACCATAAAACCCCACTCACCAGAAAACATCATTGCAAGTTTTTAACGAGGTCAATAAATAACTCAAAACAACACATCTTTGCATAAAAGAAAAGAAAAAAAAGGAAGACTATAGAGACACCATTTTCCAAAAAAAAAAAAAAAAAAAAAAAAAAAAAAAAAAAATAAAAAAAAAAAAAAAAAAAAAAAAACAAAATCAATAGAATTGTATAAAAAAACAAAAAGAAAGTGCACCACCATAATTCAAATGAACTAAGGCTTCTATGTTCGGTTCAATTAGAGTGTACCGTGACAACAACGTTTCCTGTAGAACAGTGATAAACACACAATACAATCAACAGATTTCATTCTTGATCCTCACCGGATACGCTTATTTTGAAAATGAGCCGATACAATAGTGACATATACATATTGAGAAAATGTACAAAAATAAAATTCTTAAAACATAATAATCGTATAATTGATATTGTGAGTTATAGATATTGTCGTCGTGAAAATATTAATGCTTGATAGATTACACATTTCATCGAAGAATCATATTTGTTTAGACATTGTCAAGATAAAAAGTTACAAATTATTGTCATCATAGTGCTTTATACTAGATACTTGATCAGTATAGGTAAAGTACGCTAGAGGATTGGATACATATCAGATACAAATTAAAGTAACGGCGCATCATAGATAGTAAGTCAACTTGCTACACTGAATGTCACAGAATCAGATGTTTCTCATTCAATCACAGAGAAGAAACATACCAAGACACCAGATGATAAAAGAAATGCAGAGACTCAAAACTACACTAGTTTCAACTTTAACTCCCTGATGAAACATAAAACACAATCCATTTCTTTACAATAATAACAAAAAAACAACCTTAACAAACAGTTAAATTAGGATCACAAGGCAGACTTACAAATCGAATCAATGAAAAACAAATCTACATAAAAAAGATCACAACACAGAGAAAAACCATCACCGTGGTTCATCACAGGAACAGATCTGACCCATAAGCAGATCAAGATTCAAACACAGCCAAAGACATCATTTTCATAAAGACCCATAATTTAAAACAATCAAACCAATTCAAAAGAACCATCAGATCACAGATCTCGCATTGAAAACACAAAAGGGTAAAACCAAGCGATCGTGACGAATCTAAAACATATAAACGGTACAAAGGAGATTCCGGAAACTAGACGATTACCTGCGGCGCCGGTGACGAGAACACGAACTGGGTCTTTGGCCATTTTGGAAGAAATGGAAGGAATGGAAGGAATCGAAGGAACGAAGAGGGTTTAGGCGAAAAAAAACAGTGAAGGAGTGAGTGAAAGAGTGAGGGTGGACTTGGGAATTTATTTGTGTGGAGATGGTTAGGACTACGTAAAACGACGCCGCTTTGACCCTATATGTCTGTCTCTGTGTATATAAATGTAATTTACATAAACTTCATATAATATGGAATGTGTAAAAAGAAAATGTTAATAGTCAAATGGTTAAATTTAATTTATTTGAGTTAACATATCACAAATTAAATTTAAAGATAAAGCAACTCAACTTATATCACATTTGTAATAAAGCAGACCATTTTTTTATAATGCATTTATTGTAAATAATTACAAAAGGAAAAAATAAAAAAAATCAAGATGTCTGAGTTAAAATAAATAAATATAATTAAATCCACCATTCAAAAGTATTACTTCTGCGTCCCTTCCTTTTCTTTCCAAAGGAATTGTTTTTATTTATTTTAGAAAATAATATTGATATTTGAAGTTGAGAAAGATAGAAATAATATATTTATTAAGAAACTTGTGAAATAATAAATACAAAACGGGAAAAGGATGTTCCGTGTAGATGCTTAACGGTGTGACTTAAGAGAGGTTGAGTGGTCACGGAGCATCCGTGCTGTGGGGTCCACGCACAGTATAATTTGTATGAAGCGTGGCATGAGACATCATCGGCCACATATGTTTTAAAAGGTGGACCTTAGTTGTTACCTTTTTCAAAGGTTAAGAATCTGTTTCCTAACCTCATCATTTTTTTTTTCTTTTTCTATATTTTCTATAATATTATATATGCATTGACATTTGAACCTGGAGCGTTATCAAAATATACTCATCCAATTGGTCCAATATTGGATTAAAGAATTACCAATTCAATTAATATGTCAATTATTTGACTGCCATATATATTAATTAATGTTAAGTTATACATTATTAACAATCTATTATTAGCCTTCATTTAATAAGGAAAAGAAAGAAAAAATGGTAAAGAAATTAATAAAAAAAAAGAGAGAGAGAAACAAATAAGAAATGAAGTAAAAATTATCGTGTTAAAGTAATAAACATAAATATATAATCTTATTACTATTTTTTTTTAGAAAATAAACATATAAAATAAAATAAAAGTTACATAAATTATGTAACTTTGTGCTAATTGTAATACTTTTTTATCAGCATAATTATAT
>Ga0123340_1007199_pt1 | contig 10620 bp, 8 predicted proteins | sample SirMexnodulemix_FD_89961 | JGI IMG/M metagenome (GOLD analysis project Ga0123340, IMG submission 89961) | Root nodule microbial communities of legume samples collected from Mexico - Siratro Mexico nodule mix | ecosystem: Host-associated > Plants > Roots > Nodule | place: Mexico: Nepantla...
AATATATATATATATATATATATATATATATTAAATTTAACTCACCAAAATAAGATAACACAAGAAAAGAAATCCAAATAGAGACTTAAAAACCAATGTGTTTTGCTAATATATTTAATATGTTTATTTAATTAAAAATTAATTATTTAACTTTTTTATTTTAATGTAATTATATTTAATACATCCCTAACTTCTCTAAAATTAATTCTTGTACTAGTATGTATATTTTGAAAAACTAAAATATGAATATAAAATAAATAATATTTCTATGAGAAATAATTTAAATTTGAAATCTAGTTTCGTAATATGACAAACTTTGAGCTTAGGTTTTAGTCAAGCAAGTCGGTTAATTTTCGTGAATCATCTATGTGATTGTCCGTCAGCATGGTGTTTCCCACCCCTATTCGTGAGTCCGAAGAGAAGATAAAAGAAACAAAAGATTAAAGGTTGCCACTTCCCTTTTCGTGAACGGTTCTGGTCTTTTAACAAACACATGATATGGGTCGTTTATCAGAGTCGAAGTTGGTTCAAGAGCTGGTTCTGTACGCAGCTAGCGCAGCACTGAGTTGCTTGGTCTTGTTTGTTGGCCTCCGACAACTCGACCCGAATCGCGAGGCTTCCAAAAAGGCACTTCACCACAAAAAAGAGATAGCCAAGCGCCTCGGTCGTCCTCTTGTTAACACAAACCCTTACGAGGTGACTAATTTCTTTTTTTCTCTCTTCTGTTCTTTTGTCTTAATTTTTAAATACTTTACACATTTATCACAAACATGAGTTGTTTTCTGTCTGGATAAATTTCTTTGTAAGTACTTAGCAGTTAATAAAATAAGTTTACCTTAATTTGTGAAAACTCTTATTGTATTGGCTTCTCCGAACGAAATTTGATTTTTCATAAATGAATAAACTAATTGAAGAGTTATATTTTGTTTTTACTTAATATTTTTTCTGTATTAAATGTGTACACAGAAACTTATCCGAGCAAGGGCATCAGGTTAGTTTCTTAATTGTTGCCTTCAAAGATGGGTGAAAACATATGTTTGTCAGAAAGCATGGGCTGGGTTATCTCACAATTATGCAACAAATTAAATGCTTGTCGTGTGCCTTCTGAACATATTGTTGAAGCTTGATGTATGATTCTTTACATGCTGCAATGGGTTTGGTGTGATATTTGATTTTGTTTGTTGGCTATTTGAAGTGCCATTATTAGACTAAGAAGGATTTTAAGGAATAGATATAATAGGGTTAGTGAAGAATCCAGTCAGCTGTATTGTACATATTTGAATTTTTTGGTAATGGTTTTAGTCTTGCTTAGTACATGCAATGTTGCTGGATTTGTCAAAAGGGTTACTTATACGTATTATAGAAGCCAATGTTATTTTTTCATTTGTTGTGCAGATTAGTAATGTGATCCTTATTTCACTTTCCTGATTCCTTTTCTATACTATGGTTCTTTCTGGAACAATTTCACATGGAATGCCTAGTTGTGCAGAGTTTTATTGAGTGACAGGCGAATGGGTGGGAAAGGTCTTTTTGCATTGGTTTTCCAGTTGGATTTCTAGTTTCATGTGATTATAAATGAGTTTTCTGGAACTGGGGTTATACTATTGATCAATTTGTGTCTGAAAGATGGAATAAGTTTGAATTCATAATCATATTGACATAAATAAATTACTTAAACTTTTTTCTTACATATTCTGTATGGGGATATATTGTCTTATTTTATTTCGAAAGATCTATGTTCTAATTTTATGTTAAATGGAGGGAATATATTTAAGGTTACTTTTAAGTATAAGCATTTTATCTTGTACAGGATGTCATAGCATGCGATGTTATCAATCCTGACCACATTAATGTGGAGTTTGACTCTATTGGAGGACTGAAAACGACAAAACAAGCTCTATATGAACTTGTTATTCTGCCTCTAAGAAGACCTGACTTGTTTTCTCATGGTAAACTTCTTGGCCCACAAAAGGGTGTCCTGTTGTATGGACCACCTGGCACGGGGAAGACCATGCTTGCCAAAGCTATTGCTAAGGAGTCTGGAGCAGTTTTCATCAATGTTAGGATTTCAAACCTGATGAGCAAGTGGTTTGGAGATGCCCAGAAACTTGGTATGCATGCATTATGTTTAATACCTTCTATTCAATTCACAAGGATTTCTTTTGCATATTAATAAAACCTTGTCATGCAATCTATTGAATTTTCTGGAAATGATTTCTTTGATAGTTTGGTTAATATGAGATTAAACATATTTGGGCCTATGACTAATGTGATCATAATTGATTAGATTTTCTTTTTAAAATAGTTTCTTTGGTTGAAAAATATGTGGTGGCTATGGTTGAAAAATAGTTTGGATTTTTTAAGTAGTTTCTTAAGAACCAAATTTTTAGATCTTATCTCTGAAAATTTGCGTTGGTATAATTTGAGGATATCCTAGTGTACAGCCTGGATTTTTCTTCATAAAATGACCATTTGCAAGTGGTTTTTCAACTGTTGCATAGTAATGAGTTGTGGGTCAATAATAAGGAGTGTAAATTTGGAGTAAAACATTTGGAATATCTCGGGCATATCATTTCAGCTGGGGGGTCATTTTACCTGATCAAAGGTTGCAGCAATGAAGCATTGGCTGGTCCCTAAGGATATCAAAGGCTAAAGGGGATTCTCGGGGTTGATAGGTCACTATCCCTGCTTTGTACACAATTATTGGGTGATTGCTAAACCGTACACACAGATATTGGAAGGAACAATTTCAAATGGTTGGAGGAAGCAAAACATGCTTTTGAGCAATTAGAAAAGGAATGGAGAATCTGTCCACATTGGCTATGCCAAATTTTGCGTTGCCATTTGTGATGGAGACTGATGCTTCTGGATATGAAATTGGGAGGTTGACCATTGGCTTTTATTAGTCATGCTCTCTCTGACAAAAGTAAGGTCAAACCAATGTATGAACGTGAGCTTATGGCAATACTGATTGCTGGCAAAAGTAGTACCAATATTTGTTAGGCCTACATTTTATTATTAGAACAAATTAGATGAGTTGGAAATATTTATTGGAACAAAGGGTCTCGGTGGGAGAGCAGCTGAAATGGGGGACTAAGTTGTTGGATTGCTCCAACCATTGCCTATTACAAACCATGTCTGGGAACATTTTTCCATGGACTTTATTGGGGGACTTCCCAAGGCTAGGGGAGCTGACACCATCATGGTTATTGTGGATAGCCTAAGTATGCTCATTTCATTCCTTTGCTTCATCCTATACTTGGCTAAGGAGGTAACTGTTGTCTTTGTGAAGGAAAGTGTAGGTTGTATGGTTTCCCTAATTTCATTGTTTCTGATAGGAATAGATTTTCAATAGTACATTTAGGCTGCAGCTAATTTGATTGGTTGGAACCAAACCAAAATTTAGATCTGCATTCCATTCCCAAATTAACAACCAAATGGAGGTTACTAACCACATGACCGAAGCCTACTTAAGGTGCTTTGTCAATGACCATCCTAAACAGTGGGAAAAGTGGTTGGCATGGGTTGAGATTTGGTTTAATTCTTCATTCAATGCTTCTATAAAGATGATTCTAGGCACCCTACAATTATGGTTCCCCTAATATTGTTCCTTCTTGATGAAATGTAATATTATTTTTATTGTTATTTTCCTTTGTATGTACCTATCTTTAAGGTTAGGGTTTTGCCTCTTCTTGTAACCATATATGTGTGTGTATACACACACACACATCAATAAGGTTATGCAGTGTAAGTTGAATACACTGTAAGTTTCCCATTTAATTTCTTCAAGTTAGTATCAAGAGCCTTGGTCACCTCTGTCTCCGTCTTTCATTGTCAGTCACCGTAAGTTTCCTCAAAGGGGGTTGGTCAAGTTTCCTTTTCTCCTTCCCTAAATGTTCTTTTTGTTCCTACTTGTCCTTTCATTATTTCATTAAGTCAATTAACAACGTTTTTAAACTATTCAATAAACCTTTGATGCAAATTCCTTTGTTATATAGGAATGTGGCACGAGCCAACTGATTGGAGAAAGACATGAATTGAGAGGTTTATACTATTTTGGAACTAATCCACATGTATCTTGTTTTGCATCTCCATCTTTTAAACTTTTACATGATAGTTTTGGATATCCTCACTTGTCAAAATTGAAACATTTTGTCCCTTTATCAAGACGAGTTATGTCAACTAGGAAAGATGTCATTCTGTTTTTTTTATTATCATTCTAATATTTGGGAACCAACACTTGTCTCATCTTTTGATTTACGATATTTTGTTACTTTCATTGATGAATATTCTAGATGTACTTGGGTTTATCTAATAAAAGATTGTTATGAACTATTGTCTATCTTTATATCTTTTTTGAATGAAATAAAAAATCAATTTGGCTAAGTAATTAAAATTTTAAGTGGCAATGCCAAAAAGTACTTCTCCTCTAATTTCTCTACAATTTTAAGTTCGCATGGAATTTTAGACCAATCTACTTGTCCTCACACACCTCAACCAATCCTATTGCTTGGTGCCAAACCGGTCCATCATTGGGGCGATGCAATCTTAACTGTTTGCTTTCTTATTAATAGAATCCCATCTTCTCTCAGCAATAAGGTTCCTTATTCCATTATTTTTCCAAATGATCCTCTCTTTTTTATTTCTCCCCATGTGTTTGGTTGAGTATGTTTTGTTCATGATTTGTCTCCAGGATTAGATAAACTCTGTGTATGCTGTTAAATGTGTCTTCTTGGGCTATTCTCGACTTCAAAACGGGTATCGGTGTTATTCTCTTGAAATCAAGAAGTACTACTTGTCTGCTAATGTTACTTTTGTTGAACAGACTTCTTACTTCTCATCATCTATCTATTCAAGATGTTCATTCCATCTAGGAGGTCCTCCCTATAGCATTAGTTAATTATGTTATCCTAGTGCTTTTGACAATCCAATCCTGTTCAAAATCCTTTTGAACCATCATCACTTTCTCTTATTACCTACCAACACAAGACCCAAATGATTAGTCCAATGCTCCAAGGTGAATCCTCTTCTTCAAGTTCTTCTCGATCGTCACTCAATGCCACAACTCCTAGTAATGGTGATTCATCCTTGCCCATTGCCCTCCGAGAAGGTACTCGTTATACCCATAATCCACGTCCTATTTATAATTTTCTTAGCTATCACAAGTTGTCTCCTTCGTATTATTCTTTTCCATCCTCAATGTCTTCTATTACCATTCCAAAAAATGTGAATGAAGTACTTGAAATTCTGAAGGGCGACAAGTTATGATTGCAGAGATGTAGGCTCTTGACCAGAATGGCACATGAGAGTTAATTTTCCTTCTACCTGGGAAGAAAATAGTTGGATGTCAATGGGTTTAGGATTTAGGTCCAAAAAGGATATATATTATTGGTCGAAAAATTTATTTATCTTACTATTACTAGACTTGATTTGTTTTTTTGCTGTTGGTGTTGTTAGTCAATTCTTGCATGCTCCTTGTATTGGCCATTGGAATTCTATCATTTGTATCCTAAGGTACCTTAGAAAAGCTAGACAAGGTCTCCTCTATGAAGATAAAGGAAGCATCTAAATCTCTGGGTATTGTGATGTGGACTAGGCAGGATCCCCTGTTGAGAGACACTCTACTAGAGGATATTGTGTCTTCCTTGGAGGAAATATTATTTCTTGGAAAAGTAAGAAACAAAATGTAGTGACGCGACCACCAACTACTGAAGTTGAATTTAGGGCAATGGCATCTCTTACTTGAAAAGTGAGACAATTCTTTCAAGAACTAAACTTGTTTGAGATTCTGACAATGAAGATGTAGTATGATAACCAAACTACTCTCCACATTGCTTCAATCCAATATCCCATGAGAGAACTGAACACATTGAAATTGACTATCATTTTATTTGGAAAAAGTTGTTGTGCAAGGAAATTTGTACGGAGTTTGTCGAATCTAATGATCAACTTGCATATGTGTTAACAAAGTCCACAAGGGGACCTCAAATTGAATTTATTTCTTCCGTGCTTGGTACATGCAATTTGTAGGCTCCAACTTGGGGAGGAGTGTTATAATAGGTATTAAATGTAGGTAAAAGTAGTTTTATTAGGAAATTGCTTCATGTTGCACCTATGTGCTGTACTTATCTCAGTATCTAGGAATCTAGTTCAGGCTTTTGATCTTTGCTCTTCCCTCTACTCATTGTATCAAAGATCATACGAGAGGTGTGATCAAGTAGGTCCATACAAAGAGAAGAAATAGGGTAAAACATAGCAAAATTAACTAAGAAGCAAACAAGAAAACCAATTCAAATTAATATTGATGATTGTTCGTCGATGAATGGATTATGGAAGATGAGCATGAGTAGAATGAACATTAAGTTTGGATGTAGACAACTTGGATTTGGATGAAAACTTGGTTCCAATCCAAGTTGAGGAGGATGAAACTTTAGATCAGCATGATTTAGATATTTTAGATTTGAATGGTAAAGGAGATGAAAATGATGGAGTTGAGGGTCTTTATTGAGATTATGAATTTAACTTACAAGATTATTTGCTTTAGATGGATTATTATTTTGTTAATAGAATAGAATTCCTATTTGGAAATAGGATGGAGCTATTGGTTTATTGATTTGTAACTATGAAGGAGTTATTCGTATATAACTAAGATACAATGTTTACACCTAATGATTTTATATATTTATTATATATTTTTTTGTTTGTCATGCTGTTGAATTGAAGTTGAATTGAAGTTCAATTATGAATTTTGAGTGAAATATAATGATTTTGTGTGTGCATATATGAATTTCATAGAATTTGTAGGATCTTACAATTAGTGTTATGATCTTCCGATTTATGATCTATTTTCCTTTCTGATCTTGTGTAAAATCTCGATTTTGACTAACCTAAAAATAACATGCTGATTGGGGTAGGAGGGAGGTGGAATTTCAGGTTGGAGACATTGTTTACTTAAAGGCCCAACCCTATATATTGGGATCATTTGGCAAGATGTGTTAATGAAAAACTTAGTCCCAGGTTTTATGGGCCGTTCAAGGTCTTGGAAAAGATTGGTGTTGTTGCTTATAAACTTCTATTCCGAAGACAGCAAGACTGCATCCAATTTTTCACATTTCTCAACTAAAAATGTGACTAAGATTAGACAACCAAGTCAAGAACTTCCACTTTTCTTGTGAAGGGAACTGGAATTGTAATTTGAACCTGTAGCTGCTAACAACTAGTAAGTTGTTGAATGGAAACGAGGGGGTACTTATACAGTGGGCTGGGGTGCCCTAGGAGGACATCACTTGGGTGCTGCTCGATGGTGGAGGGGGTATTGATGGGCCTCAGCCAAGTGGGCGTCCATTTAAAACAATACTATAGGAGAAGAGCAGATAGGGGTAAAATGGAAAGTAAGGAGGAAACAACATTTATGCATGATCATAACAAACTGCATATGTGGCAAAAGGAGGAGTGAGAGATGCTGAAATCAGCTCAGGGGAGGGATATAAGGAAATGGAAGGTGAGGAGGGACGATAGGATTCACTTGGGATATTTTGGGTTTGGCTGTTGGCACAAGGCAGGTTCTAATTTTCTGGCTTTGATCTTATTGTTGGTATTTTGTGCTTTTGCTGAAACTTGTAACCAAGGTTTGGTCCCTAAAGTTTTACTTGAATTCTATAAAAGAATAGTTCTTATTACCAACCATGGGAGAAGATATTGTTTTAGCCTCTGTCATTTTGGTTTTAGAGAAAGTATGTTTTTTTATTGGTAAATAGGAAAATGTTTCTATATTTATTCCTGTATTGCATATGTTGATATGGAAAGAATACATATTGGAAATCAATTTTGTTAAGAAACCTAAAAAGTAGAAGAACAGTAAAGGGGAAATTGAGAGGATATACATATTATTCCTCAAAATGAAGTACAAAATACAGCGGGATGATGATTCCTACTGCCGCAGAGCAGCTCCTCAAGAGAGGTTAACAACCCCTGGACATAAAAGAATTCCGCAATATCTTTCCCCGTATTTCCTTTATCTCTTTCCTCCACCCTATATTTCTTCTACCGCTCTTACTCCTTAACTATTCTGTTACACCCTTGTTTCTCTTCTCATACATTCTCCAAATCTTAGGCCTACTTCAACGTCATACCTACTTTTCCAGTCCTTACATTTTGAGGCAATTTGACATTGAGTTTACTAATTGTGGGTGCTGCTTCTCAATTGTGCCCCTCGATTTCGTTCTCTTATTTCTGGCTGGTGTTGAGTATTGCAGTTGTTATTCTCTTTGGTAGGTTAGAACTTAGAATCCTTAGTTTTGTTATAAGGGTTGTGCATTATCACAATTGTGATTTATATTTATTATACCTTTTGTGTGTTATTTTCTACATGCATTCATATAGTTTTCTATGCAGGTAGCTCCGTGTGTTATGATTTCATCATTTGCAATTGTATCTCTTATCTGTTTAGGATCCGACTTTGTCTACTTTGGTGGATGTTTTTGCAGATAACTAAAAGACTTGATTAAGTTTTAAATACTTCATTAATTTGAATATTTTTAATTGAGTCTCTATTAAAAATTTTCATTCTATTGAGTGTTCAAAATACTTTTAAACACCCTACCCTTTGATTTTTGCCGTCAATAGGATGGAGTGACTGTTACTTCCGTCTTTCCATCCAACTCACTTGTTCCCTCTTCAATCTCCTCCAACTCGTTAAAGGAGTGAGTTGGAGAAGATCAGGAGAGGAAATAAACAGGTTAACCAGTAAGTTGGAGACTGGAATAATGAGGTAGCAAAATCAAACAACAGGGACAAATATAAAAAAGTATTTTGATCACTTAATAGAACGAAATTCTTTATTAAAGATTCAATTGAAAATACTGAAATTTATAAAGTACTTAAAACTTAGTTAAGCTTAATTAAAACAACTGATAGCTATATTGAAACAATATGGGTCACAGTTTGAATTGTTAAAGTCTTTTGTTTGGATTAGTGTTGGTGATCTGCTTTTCATTTGCAGTGAGTGCCATATTTAGCCTAGCTCATAAGCTCCAGCCCGCCATCATATTCATTGATGAAGTTGACAGCTTTTTGGGTCAGCGTCGTACAACAGATCATGAGGCGTTGTTAAACATGAAAACTGAATTCATGGCTCTGTGGGATGGTTTTACTACTGATCGTAAGTTTTAAACGTGTTTTATACTTCTCTTCCAAGGTTCATGCAAAACCTGTGAATTGATGCAGCTCTATTTAGCATTATTATTTGTACTTGTCAAAGGTTTATAATTTGATGGCTTTTAATTTATTGTCTAGAGAATGCTCAGGTTATGGTTCTTGCTGCTACTAATCGTCCTTCAGAACTTGATGAAGCAATACTTCGACGACTTCCTCAAGCATTTGAAATTGGTATTCCGGACCAAAGGGAGAGGGCTGAAATATTGAATGTTATCTTGAAGGGTGAGAGGATTGAAGAAAACATTGACTATGACCATATAGCTTTCTTATGTGAAGGTTACACTGGTTCGGATCTATTTGACCTGTGCAAGAAAGCTGCATATTTTCCAATTAGAGAACTGTTGGATGAAGAGAAGAAAGGGAGAAGTGCTTCTGTGAGTGATTCATCATTCTCTTTTACCACAACATTTTCATTCTTGTTGAGTGAAGTCTATTTTTAAAACTATTCTATGAACCTGATCCTGGAGTAATATTTGCATAATGAAAGCAAATTCTTACACGCGGAAAGATCAATTGATGTCCGATATGACTGTTTTGCGCTTGTACGCATCTTTCTAGAGATTTTCTAGTTTTGAAGAAAAATACTGTAGTAGAAGCAGCTAATTATCCCTTCTTTACACTGGGTCAATTCTTAATCTTTTGAACCGCAATTTAGTATGGACGGAAGTGGCAATAGAAGCATGGAATTTTTATCTGGAAAATTAAAATGTACAGTTATATTGATGACTGCCTCTGATAAGGTCTATTTTCATGGTTCAGGCTCCTAGACCATTGTCCCAGCTAGACTTGGAGAAGGCCCTGGCCACATCACGAAAGACTACTGTTGCTGCATTTGAATACAATGGATTAAGTGCAGATACTCTAAGATGGGCAAGGCAGAGGGAACCTGGTGGTGATTATCAGGTACAAGCTGCAATCAATGAACTTTCTAAGTTTGTGGTATCTCACATGACTAGTCGCCAGCCAGATGCCAAACATGTTTAAGATGCTCTTAATCTCTTGTGGATCAGTCCAAGTTGTAAAAGCACCCATCTCATAATATAGTCATTTTAGAACGTACATTACTTAGCATCATTTGCTGAGGTAATTAACTATTGCATTTTGTTGTCTTTTTGATGCAATAATCCTTTGTGAACCACAACTTAATATTCATTTTTCTGATTGCAATTTGGATGCAAGTATGTCTTTATATATATATATATATTTCATTATTCATGTATATCATAATTGATGGAATCTATTTTTTTAAATTATATTAAATTGTGAATACTTTGATTATCGTTGTATTGTTTAATTTTGATAAAATTATAATTTACAGGATAATTTTTATGGAAAGTTGTGGATGATGTAAAAGTTGATAGAAGTTAAATAACACACACACACACACACATATATATCCGTCTC
>Ga0123340_1007207_pt1 | contig 10616 bp, 8 predicted proteins | sample SirMexnodulemix_FD_89961 | JGI IMG/M metagenome (GOLD analysis project Ga0123340, IMG submission 89961) | Root nodule microbial communities of legume samples collected from Mexico - Siratro Mexico nodule mix | ecosystem: Host-associated > Plants > Roots > Nodule | place: Mexico: Nepantla...
TATATAAAGTGTTGTTTGTGTTAAGTTCAATAGAATAAATTATATTATTCAACGTAAAAGTGATACTGTATCCCCGTGTATCTTAATAAAAGTTATTTAAAATAAAAGAAGTACCAAACCGTTATCCAATTTAAAGCTAATAATCTTGATCTTATTATACCTAATTCCAAATCCATCCTCATCCCAAGTTCCCAATCCCCGGGAGCTCTATTTGTTTTGTTGTTGGGTTATCGTTTCTTTCACATTTATATTTTGACCACAACGTAGACATGCATCTCATCATTCGTATGTCCTTCTTTCTTTCCTATCTAAAACCCTGAAGGTGTCCACGTTCACTACACTCTGAAACACTCCTATCAAGAGAAAACAGTACAGTGAATCGGACCACTCCACAACGTTGACCATGACCAGCCACGTCACCACATAATATAGCTCTCCTTTCTATGAACACCACTGAAAAGCACAAAGCCCCACCATAATTAATACCTGTAAGCTTGCCCTTAGAGGTTGATGAGTGAAAGAAACACATTATTGCGAAAGGAAAAAAAAAAATAAGTAGATAAGAACTGCGTTTCATGCGCCACGCGTCACAGTGGAATGCAATGCAACCACATTTGTTGTTTTGCTTTTACATTTCGTCATTCATGATGTGATAGAATTTTAATGTTAAATTAGATTACTTTTTATCCTTTGTATCAGGTTCCAAATAAATTGTTGTTTGTTACATAAAAGCGCACACATTTTTTTACGGATGGAAATATTTTGTATTCCACGTACATGTTATGGATTCTTTAATTATAAAAAAAAATCGATATTTGGGTGTGATATTTATTTATGGGCTTAATTATATTTTAAAATTTCCTATCTATTATGAAAAATAAAGAGACCAATAAAAATAAACAAAAATAACAAAGAATATGAGAATAAAAATATTCTCTTTTTTTCTACTTTTGATCAAAAATAGAAAACTAAATATATACAAATCATTACAAAAAATTGTGTATATAGTGACATTTTTTTTTATAAAGCATCAATTATAAACGCCGCTTTATACATGTGCGGCATTTCTGAGAAATGTCATAGATCTGGCCGCCACAAAATATAAAATGACATATTTGTCTGAAACATCGCAGCATGCGCTATATTATGTCTTGTATAAAGCGGTATTTTTTTCGATGTAATTAATGTCAATTGAAATGTCGTAATTATTTTTATTGCCAACAACAACAAATGATACCTTTAAACGCCATTATAAACATTTTAATACAATGCTTATTATGACCATATTATAATTAATGGTGAATGATAATACGTTAGTTTTAAATGTCGTAATTTTAATATTAAATAAAAAAATATACAGTATTTTATAATTATATATCCAGTAGTATTTAATAATTTATAAAAAATCAGATTTCATAATCATATATGTTACATACATATCCAATAGAAAAAAATAAAATAACAATACTTTTGTAATAACAAAAGATCACACTAAAATATTTCATAGTGCAACATAACATAGCATATGTTCTAACAGAGTTCACAAAAATATTAGGTTCCAAGACACTATTACAACTTACTAAATTGTTCAAACTCACTTCCCTTACGAAATACAAAAAAGAAAACAACATATATATTTAATCTGTCTTGCTGCCTCCACTTGATCCTACAATGTGATTTGGGGATGGAGCACCACTTGCAACATCTGATGCCTGAAATATTAGTAGCAAAGAAAATTAAATACTGAAGCATGATGTACATGTTAATACTATAGCAGAATTATTTAAGGCACTTACTAAACCAAGTGCCATTGCAACAACATGTTCAGGTACATCCGATCTTGTAGCAATGTAGGCAAGCAAGGAATTCATCTGCTCTTTCAGAACTGCAAGTTCACTTACCATCTTCATTACCTTATCCTCAACTTGTGGTGAAGGTGCACTTGACGAAGCATGATGCATACCGATTAATCTTGTTCTAGACTTCTTAAGAAAAAGAGAAGAACAAGCTCCAAATGACATTCCTCTAACTCGACCTGGATGTTCTTTACCAAATATGACACTAACTGGATCATTTAGAGATATATCTGATGCAGTTTCTGGATTTTTTTTATATTAAATCATCAATTTTTTCCTACAAAACAACATATGTAACAGATGTGATCCTTAAGAACTTAAACAACAACTAAACAATAGTAATTAGGCTAAAGAACATATTTTACCTCAATGTCTGAGGCTTCATCATTGACATAGGTGCCATTTTTTCTCTTATGTGTGATCTTCCATATTTCAGCTCTCCCAATATTCCTACCAGTCTCAATTTTCTATATGTTCCAACAAAAATTACATAAGAAAATTCAAAAATTAATGAAATTCAAATTTCAAAATTGAATGGAGAAATATACCAATGTGGCCACAAATAATTGTGGCGATACCAACACCCTCTTTGGAATTGAGAATAAGGGTGTCAAATAGTTATCCAAGAAATCATTTGAGCCTAGTGCCATTGTAAAGAAATCATTTGAGCCTGGCGTTTGCAAAGATGTCAATCTATGCATCAAAGTTGATTCGACCACCCTGTTATTTAACATATAAATGGCACACAAATTGAGTTTAATTTGAATGACATTATAATAAAAGTGTATTCTAATAAACTTGGAAATTCTATAATTAGAGATTCATTCTAATTAAGGAGTAGGACATGTTGGAGTAAGGATGAGGCTATTTAGTACAGTTCACAATTGAAATTTGAAGTTTAATACTCACAATAATTGTGCATAAAACCTAACCAGTTGAAGCAAAAACTTACAAAAATTTTGCCGGAGTTATTAAGAATTCCACCTGCACCAGAAGCATAATTGACACCCTTTAGCACTGTTGATCCAATGGTAGTGGGAGCCAAGTAAGGAGGAGAAAAGCCAAGACCCAGTTTCTGATCTGGTAGCATACATCACATGTTGCTCAGTGAGAAATAAACAGTAACTTATACAAGTATTTAAAAATAAAGAAATATATAGCGTAATGAAAATCAGAATCTCTCATTTATAACATCAACAACTATTCTTCCATTGCTGAAACTACCTGTGGGCTTTCCAAAATCAATTCCAAAGGGGTCATGGTTTGCTTTAGTCAGTGAAACAATATAGTTGTTGTTCCCCACATCAAGCAACGAATCCCCAAAAACAAAAGATGTTGGTATATCGTTTGAGAACCCAAACCTAAACAACAACAAGAACATAAAAGCTTAAAACATAATTCCAAAAATGACTCTTTCAAATGTTCAAGCAAGGACTCTATTTTGGTTTGGTTTTCTGCTCAAAGAGAGACATAGCAATATTAAAAAAATAGCAAATAATTTTTTCTTTTTCTTGATATTGGAATAATTTAGGAAGAAAACATAGTAATTTGTAGATAAATGCGAAATGCGAAATGCGATTCCATTCTGATTCAATCAATAACTACCGAATCCGATTTCAATTCCGATTCCACAAAACCGGGCTAATTACCGAATGCGAAATGCAAATCTTGAAATTCCAATAATTGCAAAAACAAAATGCAGATCTTGAGATTCTTAAACAGATGATAAGAAGGAGAAGAAGAACGCACCTGAGGATCGAGAGCCGGCACACAACTGAGAAGAACCGATGGGAAGAACGCACCTGAGAGCCGAAACGAGAGATAGCTTCTTCAATGTTGAAAAGTGAAATTAGGGGAAATTAGCATTTTGATTTAATGTGAAGGGAAGTGAAATTGGGGGAAGGGAAGATTTTGAAGAAATTTACTTTGGAGGAATTAAAAGTTTCATTGGAAAAATTTTAGGTTTTGGGGGAACGAAACTTTAGAGGGAACAAAGTTTCATTTTGGGGGGAACAAAAGTTCGGGGGAAAGTCTTAGGGAAACTTTGTGTTTCCATTATGAGGTAACGAAAACTGTGCGCGGTAAAAAATAATATTATGTATAAAGCGACATTTGTAAAATATTGTTTTTTAAACTTAAAATGTGGCATTTCTTAAAATGTTGTTTTATACCATATAATACGACATTTATTTTGAAATGCCATATTAAAACTGCCACCATATACATGATTTTTTGTAGTGAATATTGTACCCATTATAAGTATAGTTAAATAAACAAAACAAAATAAAATTATTATAATCTGACAATGTCATAAAAATAAATAAACAGAATTGATGGTAATTTGATTCTATCATAAAGACAAAATTACATAATTAATATTAGTTTCCTTCTAGAAGCCTTGTATCCATATTCTCTGAACCCCCGCAAGCTGGAAAGTAAATATTGATGAAATCCAGCTTATAACAAATATTCTTGAAAGACTGAGGACCTAAGACTTTGGTATAAATGTCTACTAGTTGCTCTGTAGTGGAAATGGGAAGCAAATGGATGAGACAATTTTTCAATTTTTCTCTAACAATGTGACAATCTATTTCTATATGTTTGGTGCGCTCATCAAATATTGGATTTGTTGCAATATATCTTGTTAAATCATTGTCACAATATAAAAGAGATGGTTGCTCAAAAGGAACTTTCAAATCTTGAAGAAGATAGACTAGCCGTTGAATTTGACACGTAATAGTGGTCATTACCCTGTATTCAGCTTTATAGGAACTCTTTGATATTGTTCCTTGCTTATTTGATTTCCAGGATATAAGGGAATTTCCAAAATATACACTAAAATCAGTCACTGATTGTCTTGAATCACTACAGGTACCCCAATCACTATCACATAAAAGGCTTTGAGATGGGCAGAATTGTTGGAAGAGAAAAATAAACCAAGATTTGGAGCTCCTTTAATATATTTGAGAATTTTAATTGTTGCATTATAGTGAGCAATTGCAGGCTTATCAAGAAATTGAGAAAGTTGTTGAACATAAAATGTGATGTCAGGTCAGGTATTAGTGAGATACATAAGCCTTCCAATCAACCTTCTATAGATATGAACATCAGTAAAAGGCACACTTCTAGTAAAAGACAATTTAACAAGATTATCCATAGGAGTGACTGCAGGTTTGCAGGCTAAAAGACTTGCATCTGTTAACAATTCCAATGCATATTTCCTTTGATTCATCATTATCCCTTTCTTACTTCTTGCTACTTCAAAACCAAGAAAATATCTTAAATAACCAAGATCCTTGATCTTGAATGTCTTATTCAAAGCTTCTTTGACTCAGTCAATTTCTTCTTTATCATTTCCTGCCAAAATTATATCATCCACATACACCAATAATGTTGTAAAAGATCCTTCAGAAGAATTAATAAATAAGGAATAATCATTCATAGATTGAGTATAACCCACAGAAATAAAACATGATGACAATTTAGCAAACCACTCCCTGCTAGCTTGCTTAAGGTCATATAAACCTTTTTTAATTTACAAACTTGTCCTGGTTGAATATAAGTCAATCCAGGAGGAGCAACCATGTATACATCTTCTTTCAACTCTCCATGTAAGAAGGCATTATTTATGTCTAACTATTTTAACTCCCAATTATATATAGAGGCTAAAGAAAGAAGCAACCTTATAGTAGTCATCTTTGCTACTGGAGAAAAAGTTTCAAGGTAGTCAATGTCCTCTGTTTGTATGTATCCCTTCATCACTAATCTCGCTTTATACCTTTCAACAGTCCCATCAACATTATACTTTATTTTGAATACCCATTTGCAACCTACAGCAGTTTTGTTCTTGGGAAGAATAGTCTCCCATGTTTGATTTGACTCCAAAGCAGATATCTCACACTGTATAACCTTCCTCCAACAGTCATATTTCACAGCTTTAGAATAAGTATTTGGCTCAACATGTGAAGAAATAAACATAACAAAAAGTTTATAAGATGGTGATAATTTATCATAAGACAAAACAGAATTCAAAGGATATTTAACTCTAGAAGATGTATTGGAAACATTGAGATTACAATGATAATTCTTTAGGTACTCAGGTGGTCTTTTTGGTCTGGTACTCATTCGAATGGACTGTGTTGTTTCATGATTCTCATCAAGGTTTTGGTCTCTATGAGAACAAACTTCTTCAGGGATCTGAACGTTTGATTCATGGTCATTATAAACATTATTTTCAATATTATCACAAGGTGTAAAAATGACTTGTTATGGCTTATTCAAAATAGGTTGATCTTCTGTAAACAAATTTTGATTTTGATCATGAATGTCTGGACTGTCAGTTTCATTGCTAGTATCTTCAACCCTTTGATATGGAAAAACATGTTCATAGAAGATAACATCCCTAGACACAAAAAATTTTCTTGATTGAATATTCAACAAAATATATCCTTTTGTCACCTTTTTAAAAATAATAAAAATACATTTTGATGCCCTTGGATCAAATTTACTTCTATTTGTTGACAAAGTGCTAGCATAGCATAAAGATCCAAACACCTTTAATTTATTAAAATCTGGTGAAGTTTTATAAAACATTTCATGAGGAGAAAAATCATTTAAAATAGGTGTGGGAAGCATGTTTATAATATGCGCAACATGTGTCATAGAATATGACCAATAAATTTTGGGTAAATGAGATTGTATTATGAGAGCTCTTGCTACATTTAATAAATGACCATGTTTCCTTTCAACTACACTATTTTGTTGTGGAGTATTGACACATGAAGTTTGATGTATTATTCCTTTGTTGATAAAAAAGTTAGTCATGAAAAATTCAGTCTCATTATCACTTCTTCTTACTTTAATTGCTGTCTCAAATTGTGTCTGAATAAAAACAACAAAATTTTCCAAAATCTTAACAACTTCATATTTTTGTTTTAAAGGAAAAACTCATGTGTACCTTGAATAATCTTCAACTATGTTTAAGAAATATTTATGACCATGAATTGATGATAATGAGTATGGTCCCTACACATCAACATGAATCAAATCAAAATAGTTTTTAGATTTAGATGCACTAAGAGGAAAGGAAAGTCCTTTCGCTTTGCAAGATGATAAATATCACAAATAAAAAATTTGTTATATTTAATAAAAGGAAATTTATTTTTGATAACATCAATAAATTTGTTTGAAACATGCTCTAATTGAAAATGTCAAAGGGTTTCAAGATCACTAGTAGTAAAATTGACAGGATTGGTGATATGTGGAGATTTGACAGGTTTGATTTGAAGGTTTTGATAAGAAGGAACCCTGAGTATATAAAGTCTATCTTATATCTCAGCTAATCTAATAACTTTCAAGGAGTTTTTTTTCCTTAAGGTGACAACCATTAGAATAAAAAGTAATCACAGAAGATAAATTATCAATTAACTTTACTACTGAAAGAAGATTAAAAGTGAAGTTAGGAATATACAAAACATTATCTAGGACATGATCTTGATTGATGAAAACATTTACAGAATAATTTGCAATAACTTGATTTTCATTTGGTAATTTGATAGAGATAACATTAATTTGATGATATGAAGTGAAATGAGTTAAGGATGAACAAATATGATTACTAACACCAAGAATCCAAGATCTAAATGAAGAGAAAAATTTATTAATAAAAATCAATAATATGATTGCAAAATTATTAAATAAATAAGTAGGACGGTACTGAATTTGTTCTCTTCTCTTTTATTTTAGAAATTTCATATGAATAAAACTACTTAATTTAAAATACTTCTTTTAATTATTTGTCAATTTTTTAACGAACATTAGCTATGAACTAGAACAATAAATATTGTTACATTTGAAATGTAACTGACTAAATATCAATGGATTTTTATTTTAAATTAAAAAAGATTTTTATTGGTCAACTTTAACTATTTAGAACCAATTTTTCTACCGGACTAAATCTATTTTCTTTACTCTCATGTTTCTACTTGGCCACGTGGCCACCGCCCCTTGAAAAACCTCACGTGAAAAATGATAACGACTATAAATTTAGAAAACGCACTCACTCTGTGTATGAAGAAAGAAAAAGACAGGCTGTTCTTTCCACTTTCACAATAACTGACGCGTGTTCACCTTATCTCCATATCGTTTTGCACATTTAACATGATTAGGCAAAAAATAAATTTCAAAACCAACGAAAAACCCATACAAAAAATATCTTTAAAAAATAATTTACTGTTAGAAGACTTCGATTAAGTTCAAAAATAAAAATCCATAAAATATAAATCTGAAATTAAAAGCACAAATTTTAACCTTATTTTTCAAAGAATAATAAATACTGACTATATCAGTGTTTACGCGCGTTGAATTATAATTTGTCAAAACCATTACTCGTAATTAAATTCTCACAAAGTTTATTGATGTAGTGATTATTTTGAGTTATCATCATGGAAAGAATATTCCAAGGTTTCTTTTGTGAACAGTAGTATACACTGAACCGGATCAGCTACATAGCCGCGACCGTACAAGAAGTAGATAAGGTCGTCCGCATAATGATCTTTTCAAAAGTGCTACGTGGCGTAATAAGAGACGGCAACGTGGCATAATCCCAGAGGCCCAAACTGAACTCGACAAAGATTCCGTGCATGTGTCTCGACCTTGGTGTCCCTGTATAAATAACTGCCACCTATTCCTTGAAAAAAGAGAAAAGAAAACACAAAAGCTAGAGAAAAAAAATAAGAACTTTGTTTTATCTTGTTTTGTAATTCACTGTTGGATCTTGAAATCGAGCAAAATGGGAGTTCCAGAGAGAGACCCTCTTGCACAATTGAGTTTGCCTCCAGGGTTTAGGTTTTACCCCACTGATGAAGAGCTTCTGGTTCAATACCTTTGTCGTAAGGTTGCTGGGCACCATTTTTCTCTTCCAATCATTGCTGAAGTTGATTTGTACAAGTTTGATCCATGGGTTCTTCCAGGTAATGAAGTTTTCTACAATTTAATGCGTATTAGTGTTGGGGTTTGAATTCATTTGGATGTAAAACTGAATAATTCTAAAATTTTAAGTTTGAATTTGAAGTCTCTGGTGACGTTTTGGATGTAAAATTGAAAGCTAATAAAACTAGTTTCAATTTGGATATGTATGATAAATTCGCAATTGACTTAATATGAAATCATACATGTACGGTTAATAACTATCTATTTGCATAAAAACGAGGTTTGTTAATTTATTCTAATTGAATGCGGTTTCCGGGGTGTAGCTAAGGCTGTGTTTGGAGAGAAAGAATGGTATATTTTCAGCCCGAGGGATAGGAAGTACCCGAATGGTTCACGACCAAACAGAGTTGCGGGTTCTGGGTATTGGAAAGCCACGGGAACTGACAAGGTTATCACCACCGAAGGGAGAAAAGTTGGCATAAAAAAGGCACTTGTTTTCTACGTTGGAAAAGCTCCCAAAGGCTCCAAAACCAATTGGATCATGCACGAGTATCGTGTTCTTGACTCTTCTCGCAAACACAACCTCGGAACCACCAAGGTACTAACACAATCACATTCCTTTTTTTCCCCTGTTTTTCAGCCACACACCAATCATAAATTTTGATCATTATTTTATATTAAAAGTTTTTGGGTGGTTCGAAACTTGTATTGAAGATTCCTAACAAGAAGTATAATTTTTTTCCCAAAATACACATAGATAAATTCTTTTGGTATCATATAGATATTAAGAAAAGTCAATAACATTTAGTAATCAGGAAATGTTGTCAGTTATGTTATGGTTTGTTTCATGAGTAATTCAATTTGTTGGTTGCTAATGTGGTGCAGCTTGATGATTGGGTTTTGTGTCGTATATACAAGAAGAACTCGAATTTGCAAAAGGTTGAGGCAAACTTTTGGGCCAAGGAATGCAGCAATGGGTCATCACCTTCTTCATCTTCCCACGTGGAAGAAATGCTGGAATCGTTTCCGGAGATCGATGACCAGTGCTTCACTTTTCCGCATGTGAACTCGCTCAAAACAATGCAACAGCAGGACGAGAAATACGGGTTTCAAAACATGGGATCCGGATTTTTTTCTGATTGGGTTACCCCGCCGGATCTTGATTCGATTTCCGAATTCGGGTCAGGTTGCCAAACCCAAGGGATGGTGAATTATGAGTTTAATGACTTATTTGTCCCTTCCGTGCCGTTCGGCCACATGGAGTTCATGGCAGAGGCACCTACGGAGGAGGAAGTTCAAAGCAGTGTGAGAACCCAACGGGCCGACGGAGCGGGATATTTTGAGCAGAACCCGAATGCCCGAAATTCGTCCGGCTCCAACGAATCGTTTGGATTCGGGTTCATGGATCAGCAAATCAGGTTCGGGTGACGGACTAGAGGATCCGAATGGGTAACAGTGTAAATAATGTGGTGGTGCAGGGTGCAATTCTAATTGGAATTCCACGGCCATTGTTATGGTTTGTGTTGTTGATTCCCAAAAGTGGAAAGAGAAAACAGTAGTTTTGGTCATGCTTTTCTGCTACACAAATGGAGGTTGGTTGGTACATTCATTGAATGAAGGTAATGAAATGTGGCTTGAACCAAAACCGCGTGGACGAAAACATGGAACACATTGATCTTCTAAGGATCATAGCACCTGTTTTTACAGAGTTTGGTTTACAACAACATATGTTTTCAGCTGCCACTCGTTAACAACCTTTATTAACAATTAAAGAAAAGAGTGATAATATTTTCATCACTAAAATTTTATATAATTATACAATATTTAAAA
>Ga0123340_1007212_pt1 | contig 10611 bp, 3 predicted proteins | sample SirMexnodulemix_FD_89961 | JGI IMG/M metagenome (GOLD analysis project Ga0123340, IMG submission 89961) | Root nodule microbial communities of legume samples collected from Mexico - Siratro Mexico nodule mix | ecosystem: Host-associated > Plants > Roots > Nodule | place: Mexico: Nepantla...
AAGAGACTATATATATATATATATATATATATATATATATATATATATATATATATATAATATTCAATTTTCCAGAATGTTACAATAGGCATATCCCTAACTTCCCATGTTGTGAAATTTACATGATTTTTAATGTGAGTCATTATCCATTTATATACCTATATCTTGATCAAGTATTTTTATTTTACAAGGACAATATTTTGTTTTAATAGAAAATGCACAATGAATATGATCGGTCTAATACGTTGTAGAATTATACAATATAGAGGTATACCTTATTGTCTGGATATATCCTAAGGCGTAGACTTACTTTTTATGCACTTAAACCTAAGCTTTAATCTTGAGTGTGAGGCACGATATTACACTTTGCTCATATGCTTCTTCCTTATTCTTTGTATGCCTCGACTCTATGCGTCATGTTCCTCTTTACTTTTAGTAGATGGTCTTTTTCTATCGATCACTTGTTGTCTGTGTTGAATTTTTTTCTCGATTCGATGTCAGGTGCTCAACTCTTTAGACATTTACTTTGATACCAAGTATGAAAAATAGAAAAATTACAAGAAGCATGGTTGAATTGTAATTTTATTAATTCTTAAAATCTTGTCAAAAGTTGATCACTTAATTTACAATGGTAAAGAAGACTAAATACATTTCTTGACTAAACAAATCAAGTTCTACTAAGTAGATTAATATTGTGAAGTACAGATTGAGTATTGTTTGGGCTTGTAGTCCCTCTTGGCTAACCCCTTGGGTATTCTTGACACAAACCACTCCTGACTTAATTATATATTCTTTGCTCAAGCTACTCTTGGATAACACCGAGTAATCTTTGCTCAAGCCATTGTTGACTAAAATCAATATTCTTTGCTCAAGCCACTCTTAGCTAAGTTTGAGTATTATTGTCTCAAGCCACTCTTGGCTAAGATTAAGTATTATTTTCTCAATCGTCTCTTGGTTAAGATTGAGTATTATTTTATATTATTTAGCCACTCCTGGCTAACATAGGCAAAATTTAAGGTTTGAATGATCTTCTGATACTTTTCTTTGACTAAGGAAGAGTGTTTGCAGTTTTTTAGAGTACAAGGTTTGTGATTTCTCTCCCACTTGAGATAATTTCTCAATCTAGGGAGCAATTACGCTTTTGCAAATACAAGGTGAAAGTTCACTCTATTAGGTCATTAAAGAGACACATGTTGTATTCTCTTCTAAGCTCTCATGGATCCATACACTTTTGGCAATACTCCTACTTTAAGCATTGATATCCTTTTTTGAAGATTTTGAGGATTATATGTCATGTTGATAACATTCTTGCATAATACATCCTCTGTTCTCTTGTTGTTCTTTTTCTTAATGGTAGGCCTTCTATAGTCACTAGACGAAGATAGTTGTTTAGAAGCCATTTATATATGTTGAGTGGCGTAAATTCTTCTTTCATGCATTCCTTACATCTGACGAGCTTGAACTTGACATTGATTTAATGCAACTCATGCATCTTTAAATGGTTTTCTTCTTTACAAGATACTTCGCTCGATAGCAAGGCCTTATGCACCTTTGCATGATAAGAGTGCACATATTACAAGATAAGTATATAAGATAGAATTTGAATGTAGTTGTGTTGCATTGTTGGTAGTCCTTATATCTTTAACTCTTGTCCCAATAAATATTTGAATATTAATGTTTAGTACGAGTCTTCTTGAGATTTAGGAGGCAATCTTTAAAAATTAGACTCAAGCTTTAGAAATATTATTTGATCTTGTGTTTGATTGAAGTCTGCATTGAGCTTATCACTGATGCACTTTCACTTTTTTATCTGACATTTGGTTGATCTTCGTAAGGCTCCTTTCATCTAACATTCATCAATGCTTATTGAAAGAAGTGAAACATCTTCTCAATGTTCTTTTGGTTGTTCTCCAATCTTGAATGGACGTACATTGTTGTTGATGATTAATTTCATATTATTTAATAAACGAGACGCTGGTATGATCTAGTATTTCTCTTAACATATAGAACTTCATGCTTTGTTGGTTTAAGCACTTCATCAAAATTGCAGTGTGTTAAACTTTTTCCTTAGCCATATATCTCAAAGTATTCAGGATAGTTTGTAGCCTAACTATGATAGACTAGATGATTTTGTTCTCCTCCATAGAAACATCTCATAGTGACATATCAGCAGAGGCAAATTATTTCTCCTTACATCCTTTGAACCTTCATGGGAAAGCGCCAAAGTTCCCATATGTACTTTGTGATCAGATGCACTTTTCCAATATTAGTATATATCTAGCTTTGAAATTTAGCTAATATTTATATCTTTGACCTTTAAAACATGTATCATGCGTCAACTGTAACACCCTTGGAATGTAAGACCTTAAAAGTTTATAAATGAATTCAGGTTTCAATTTTGCATCAAATTTTTAGTATCGTCTATAAGGAATAGATTACTTGGAATATAACTATCGTCTGATGTGCATCTTTTGATTTGAGTAAAATTTATATGTATCATTTGACCTTATATCACTGCCTCAATAGTTTTCTTAATTTTCAGCATAATTTAATCTTAGAGAGATGAATTCATTTGTCATAAAGTGAAAAAAAAAAAAGATAAGTTTTGAGAGATAAAATTTTGAACTACATAAATGCTAAGTATAAAAGCAACTTACAATAGACGCCACACCAATATATCGCTACAGTTAATAGAGCTCTCGTGAATGCATGAGATACACTTATACAACTCACTGCAAAGAGAAGCTGGAAGAAGGAGAAAAAGAAAAGACTAGGGTAAGGGAAAGGAGATATATGTACACAATAGCTATTTTTGTAATTTTGATGAGGTACTCCTAAGCCTCACTACTCTTAACTCTTTTATTATTTTCCTGAATGTTAGTTATGTTTTCAATAATGAATTCCATTATTTATGATAAACTCTAACATGTCAATTTTAAATTCTATTGTGATAGAATTATAAATACTTCATGGTCTACTGCAAAACATCTTTAATAATATTAAATGTCTCTTACGGTGATTTTATTATGTGATTGAGTCTCGTGATCATGAGGTACAATGTGAATGCCTAAAATAGAGGATTTGATTTCTTGGAGATTAATTGACCTGAAGATATTATTATTTTAGTGGGTAGAGGATGATATTATGATCACTCAATTATCCTGATTAGTCATTACTGTTTGTCGTTATGATTATTTGTGTTTTTTTAATTTAATATCAATAATGAGATTACGCATGAACATCCTTAACATACTTCTTAAATAGAAACAAATTTAAGTATCAATATAATCCTAATCCTAATTAGTTATTATATCTTGATATTCTAATACTTTTGAATAATTTGTAGACGAAGATGTGAAACATACTATATAAATAACTTATACATAGACAAATATGAGGTTTCAATCATCTATCATCCATCAATAATAGAATATATATAATTCTTTAAGAAACAATAATAATCTTCAATTATATTAATATTAGATGATTAATAAACTTTTGAATGTTATAAATCATTATTGTTTCTGCATTACTAAAACTCTTAATTTTAAGAGGGGTTTTCTAGTTGGGGTTATAAAACCTGGAATAAAACACAAACATAGTGGAGGTTTTCCAAATCTCTGGTAAGTTTCAGCGATTTTTAATTAAATCGCAGTAAAGTTTTATCATTTTCTCCTTTTCAAATTATATTTAAAATCTCTAATTTTCGTAAGCTTCACTTCACCACGCGAAGGGTTTCTTCGAGGTGCTTGATGCTGGTGGAGATATTTTCACCTACAACTCCAAATCGCACAGTTAAATCATTTCTAACTCACGTTGGTAAATTATCTCAAATTTTTGTAAATACAAGTAAATTTGGCATTTCAAAGCCCTAATTTTTGTAAGCTTCAGTTCAAAATGTGCAAGGTTTTCTTCAAGATGCTTGAGACTAGCAGAGATATTTTCATCTCCAACTCCAAATCACATAGTTAAATCATTTCTAACTCACACTGGCAAATTGTTCAAACTTTCGTAAGTGCTGGTAAATTTCGTATTTCAAATCCCTAATTTTCGTAATCTTTACTTCACCGTGTGTAAGGGTTTCTTCGAGGTGCTTAAGGTTGGTAGAGAGATTTTCATCTCCAACTCCGAATCGCATAGTTAAATCATTTTTAACTCACGCTGGTAAATCTGATCCTCAATGACATTAGTCTGCAACAAACAACATTCATCAAAATCTACTGAGAACCCAAAACAATTACTAATACTCCTACATTTCTCAAAAATGGGATTCAAGCAGATACGCTTGATCATGTATGTCCTTTCCTTTTCGACGTATATCAACACGCTAGCATGACCTACATACAATTTCTACAGTTATTTTCAAAACAAAAATGGCAAATTAAAGGTAATCAATTCCTGCTTACCATGTTATCTACTCTGGCCCTAGGGCCAAGGCTAGGAGGTCACCCTTTGTAATGATATGTTTTTCAACCTCAACAACAACACTACAAAGGTAACAACATAAGATCAAGTCAAAATACAACACAGACCGAACAAATTTTGCCAAAAATGTAGTCTTCACTAGAAGACGTCACACCTCTATAAAGCTTATCAACGTCATCAACACCAAAGGTCGTATTCGACTCTCGATTACCACCATCTACACTCCTTGGTGGACTCCCTACTACACTCCTTACTGGAGTGATGGAGGATGGCCCCTCAATGCTTTTAGCAAGGCCAGTGGACAATTGCTCTCATAGCACTTTAATTTCTTTTGTAAGTGCAACCATGATCTTGACATTGGACTGAATTTTTTCTCTTCTAATAAGTTGTTCTGTTGCAAGTTTTGGCCATTCATTCGAGTCCTCAACATCATCCACCTCCATGGACTTTAGAGTTGAATGTCCACTTTCTTCTCATCTTTCATCAAGCTCCAATCCCAAACAATTTACATAAGCGGTACACAAAATTCATAAAAGACTTACAATTACGTCATTATTTAAAAAGGATGACTCAATCTTTAACGATCTCACATTTATGCAAGGCAATCAGGAAAACGTGGGAACAAGGCACTGTGTCTTATTCCACATGTTTTACAACCCACACCTTCTCAAACAAAAAACAAGTCAGATATCATATCTTTAATTCCAAAATTGACACAACATTCTACATAATTTAAATTGAACGGAAGACAAACCTGCAACACAAGTATATCTAAGATAGTTAGCCAATGGAGGAATAGTAATTAGGTGGAATTAGTATATACAACTCATTGACATGTTAGATGGTACGAACTTATGACCCCATAAGACAATATCATGCTTGGATAATGTTAGGATAATTTAATGTTTACGACAACTTGTAAGAAATTATTTTGTGTTACATGTTGCATTCTCTCACTAAGTGATACAATTATTTTGTGCTACATTGCAGGAGAGGAAGAAGTACATGGTCTAATGAGAAAAAGAAAAGGCTACATTATCAAAACAAAATAAAAAAATTAAACCATTGGTACAAAGTTGAAATTTCTTGTTAATATTGTGTTACCATGGGATGTAATAGTATATCATTTTCTATTTTAACTTGGATTTTGTTTTGTATGATACTTGTTAACACAGTGTTGTCATGGGATGTAATAGTGTATCATTTTCACATGGTTATATATGGAAATCCAAATATTTTTTATTTCTTGTGTCAAATTAAAAAATAATTTTACTTTTCTATTCTAAATTATTTTAACAAGAAAATTGATCACTAAATTGGTTTGAATAAAATTGATCATTATATTAGTTTTAATGAAATCGGTCACTATATTAGTTTTAATGAAATTGGTTACTAAATTAATTTTAATGAAATTGGTTACTAAATTGATTTTAATAAAATTGATCACTAAATTGGTTTTTAATTATGGTAACTAAATTAGTTTCTAAATCAGGATTTAAATTGATTTTTAAAATTAGTTACCAAAATTTTAGCTACTTATTATTATTAGATTCTAAATTAGTCTTTAATTAAATTAATGATCAATTTTATCATTTTAAAGACTAATAAATTAGTTTCTAAAAACAAATTTTCTTGTCATGTTATAATCATAAACTTTTTACAATTTTCTATCTTTACACCTTACCCGTAAAGAAGAATACACCAGGAAAGTTACCTCTCAAATCCACATCCATGTGTGAATGGTGAAGGAATAATATATATATAGAGAGAAATTAAGATAAGGTAGCTATTAATCTATGTGACTTAATGGAGACATAATGCTTAGTGTTCCAATTAAAACATGTTGATTTAGATACTTTATAAATCATTTAACCTTTAATAATCACCAATTGATAAAAAATATTATTAATATAATGAATTTTATAAGTCGTTTGCTTTTCCTCGTGTAAAAGTGATCCGTTTGACTATTGTAATATTAGCTTTTACGTGGCTACGTTGTATCTATCTAAGCGATTGTGCTGTTTGGCATCATCATCTAGCCGGTTTGGTTGTATCCATCTTGTCGCATCACCTTAGAGATTAAATTAGGTGCCTATTTACTCTTTGGCGCCATTAGAGCTCGCATGCCAAAAACGTGTTCTGTTGTCAGGCGTATATTATTTACCAAAATTTATTTATACTATGGTTGATTTATAAAAAATTAATTATCAGATAAATATATTTATTAATTTGAATCTTGGTTTGGTAAAATTATTATACAAGTCAATTTAAAACTGAAAAGTTATTTAGTTAATGTACTAATATAAATTCACTCTGTAAACTAATATAGAAAAATTACTTAGTCATTGAAACAATTAAATTCGAGACTATTTTATAAATTAAAAATTGCATAAACAACTATCTTCAGAAGGAAAGGAGTGAATAGAGTACTCTATTTATAGTAGAAAAACTATACACGTTCTAATAAATTGTCTAATTAAATAAATAAGATAGTCTAATAAGAGTATGAAAAATAATATAAAGATTTTATAGTGGTTTACGTAAAATCTGGATTATGCTTATTCTTCTTTAGATAGACTGTTTAAAAGGTTTTCTTAATCAAAAAACTTGATTATACAGAGTATATACAAATATCTTTAAGTCATCCTTAATACATAAATTTCTCTAACACAAACCTCTTTAAATTATCATTCTCAATCTTTTCAAGATCAAGAACTCTCAAATAAAAGATCAACACTTTCACAAATAGCACAATTTAAGCTCGTAAAGATACAATTTCACAAAATGAAGAATATGTAGAGAGTTATCCCACCACCGAAAAGATGGACAATTAAGAGTTTATGAGACTTCAACACTCTTAAATTTGTAGCTCTCTAATAACAATGTAGATTATAAATCTTGTTTTAAAAGATATCTTATCTTTATCTTTGAACTCCTTAAGTTAGATTGTTGAGGCTCTAAAGAGCAAGGTATATTTTGCAGAAAATTATCTATATAATTTTCTTCGTTAACTTTTATAATGCTTTAAAAGGAAGCTTTTGATATGATCTTGAATCTATATTTTACTTTGAATATTTTTAAGGAGACGGTTCAAACATATTTGTAATATGTTGTACTTAATTCCGGTTTATAAAAAAAAAAAAAAAAAAAGCTATTTTGTTTCCATATAAAGATGGTCGTTAAACATTAAAATGTATTTCCTTATCTGATGTTATAACTTTTGGATTAAAACATTTTAGCATATGTATACTATATAAAATGTTTAAATCTTGCGTTTTCAACTTATTAAACTAAATCCTAATAAACAAATAATTGTTTATTAGACCATCTGTCTTGAGCTAAAAGGTGTAGATGCTTTGATCTATTATAGGTTGTAATTGTACAAAGCACATTTTAGAACCGTTCAAATGTATTAATATCATATGAAACGTATAAAACACTTACAATGTTTTTATAACATCAAAACCTTCACAAAGGGTCTACTGCTCATCAAACTGTCCAAAAGGAGTGCAGATCATCTATTGGGTCTTAAATCGTTTGGGTCTCAACTATCTACCCATTCTCGATGAAGACAAAAACCTATAAGCACATGTCAAGAATCAAAGCATAAAGATTTGTGACAAAACATATCATATAATAGCTCATAATGCATGAGAGATTTTACTTCTTTAAAACATCGGGCAAGATGGAAATGCTTATATTTAACACTTCTCTCTTTCTTTGACATAATAAAAAAGGGGTGTAAGAAATAAAAGGTAATTGTTGATGCAATGGACAATTAAAGTTGTAGGTTAGATGTTAGGACAAATGTAATGTTCTTTTATTTAGTATTTAGATACATTGATAGGGTCTAGCAAATAATTGGTTGTTCAAAAAAAGTGTAGGGGAATTATAAGAAAATTTGTTTTTTTTTTTTAATTTTTTTAGAAACTGTTGCGCAAAATTAGTTAAGAAGGAATAGATAGAACAACTATAAAATCATGTAGGAGAACGAAGTGTTCTTTTTAATATATTTGGATTAAGATTTGAATGTTCGGATTTAAAGAACAATCGAGTAACACAGCTCAAATGACAAGCTTAAAAAAACATTTTGTGTAAAATATACAAGGCAAATCCTAGATCGGCTAATGCACTAACGATTTTGTTTTTATAATCTCATTTCATTAATCATTCTTCAACCAAGGTCAAGCCCAAAAGAGGTTTTAAACGATTGAATCTCTTTTCAATAAGATGTTTTGTAAATATATTAACAAGTTGATTTGCTGTTCACTAGTAGAAAAACCGCATTTTACTGCTGTTTTGAAGGGCCTACAACGGCGACTTGAAATCGTCGTACATTCAACCGTATTGGAAAGTATGTGATATATAATGGTTGTTAAACAACCACCATCATATATATGAAATACCAATGCAGTACATGAGAAACCACAGTAAGAAATTCGTCACAGTGTGCAACCAACGCAACTAGAGTGTAAAGAGCACCTATTAAGGCAACCGCAGTTAGCATGTATAACCGCTGTTGTAGACCCTTATTAAGGCGGTTAATGCCTGACAACCTCCTTAAAATGTGTTGTATAATATGGCGGTTTTATCCTTAACCGCCGTAGCGAAAGCAATTTTTTTTTTAAAATGCAGCAGTGGATAAGTGTTGCCCAAACCCTACATATACTCAAAAGGCCACATATATTGCCAGGCACATTACATATAATCAGTCCCAAAACTATATATGTGGTATGATTGGAACATACCACAATACTTTTGTGGGAGGATCCTTTTTCATGTCATCTTCGTCACTGTCATTATCCTTTACTTTATATCTTGATACCCCGCATCTAGGACACTTATGCAATCCTTCAAACTCTTTTCTATACAATATACAATATTTGTGACAAGCATGTATTTTTCTGTACTCCATACCCATTGGACATAATATCTTCTTGGCCTCATAGTCACTAGTTGGCAATGTATTACCTTATGGAAGTATTTGATGAAACAATTCAAGCAATTCAGTGAAACTTTTATCAGTACACCCATTTCTTGCCTTGATATTAAATAATTGTAATACTGTTGTCAAATGGGAAAAACTTGAACAATCGGTGTTGAACATTAGACGATCCAAAGTCCCTTTAGAGGATCAAATCATTTGATAAAGTTTTGATGATAACAAAACTAAAGTATACATTTATATTTGATAACTTATATACATTGCGTAGTTAACATTATTATTATTAAAGCAGCAGACACATGATCCATGAAGAGATAACTTTTCTATTATTTACTTTTATGTTATTGATTTTATTTAAATTGATTTGATAGCATGATGTAGTTTAACGTTCAAATTTATTCATAATGGAAATTATTCAAATTATTATAGAGTATTTAAATGTGATTAATTGATTTTATATCATATTGTGCTTTAATGTTCAAATTTGTTCATAATAGAAATTATTCAAATTATCGATGAGTATCCCAGATATAATTTCTCTATGCTATTTTATTTACGATACAAAATTAATCAAGTTTAATGCAGTATGAAAATTAGAGAAATATTTTCAGTTTGAGCTCCATACATGAAAAAGTCAAGATTACTCTGTTCAAGTATCCCAACGGCTAGTTTCTAAAAAGCTACATATAGAGCAGCAATTTGAAATTGAAGAACAAGAAGCAAAAAGAGAAATACATCATATAATATATTGAAGAAAATATACTGAGTGTCTATTGTCAATCTGCTATTGAGAGCATTTAGAGTTTTGGGTTGTGTGAGACCATTGTGAAGTAAACCCTTGTGAGCTTTCATTGTTCTCTCTTTTCAGAGTGTTTCTTTAATTCTTGAGTAGTCTTCTCAGGGGGAGATTGAGACTAGTATAACCTGGAGAGGTTTGTGTACTCGTGATAACCTGGAGAGGCTTGTGTACTCGTGATAACCTGGAGAAGTTTGTGTACTCGTGATAACCTGGAGAGGTTTGTGTACTCATTGTAACCTGGAGATGTTTGTATACTCGTTGTAACTATTTGCTAAATAATGGAACCTCTTGAAACAATTTGTTTAAGGGAGAACTGGATGTAGCCCAAGAGATTAGGGTGAACCAGTATAAAACTGCTTTATCTGTGCTTATATATTTTTGCCTTGGTTGGTGGTTTCTATTTATAGCGAATTGAGTTTAGGCTCCATTCAACCCCCCTTCT
>Ga0123340_1007215_pt1 | contig 10607 bp, 4 predicted proteins | sample SirMexnodulemix_FD_89961 | JGI IMG/M metagenome (GOLD analysis project Ga0123340, IMG submission 89961) | Root nodule microbial communities of legume samples collected from Mexico - Siratro Mexico nodule mix | ecosystem: Host-associated > Plants > Roots > Nodule | place: Mexico: Nepantla...
ACTAAATACTAATTTAATATGGATAAAAATGTTTTTTTTTTATATAAATACCAACCTACTAGTTTAACAAGAATGAAATAATTTATTAATAACAATTCCTGTTATAAAAAGATGAATCAAATATATGTTGTAGAAATATTTTTTTATTGAACTCACTTTATTGAGGTGGAATTTAAATTAAGTTATGATTTGTTGTGATGTAATAACTGTGATATTATAAATTCAAAGCATTTATTATGAAAGCAAATTTATATGCTTTTTTCAATTAAATCTACACTTCAAAAACCCAATTCAGAAAAGACCTGTTTAGTCACAGTGAATGTTATGCCAAGAAACAGAAAGGAGCACCTGGTCTTTCCTTTCTCCTTCCCCCTCCCTTCTTCATTGTGTGACCCTTCCCTTCTCTTCTGCATGGACATGCATGCTTTCTAATATTACTTTTGTGCTATTGCTCTTCCTCTCCTTTATCCATATCCTTATTTTCTGGCTGCTTTGATAATAGCTTTTGCTAGAAAAAAAAATGTTCTTTTTTTCGTTAGTACTAAGAACTCTTAATTATTTTTAAGCAACTCTCACTTCCATGTCAGCTTCATCTAAGGCATGGTTCTGACAAGCCACGTCGTATATTTTTAAGGCACAATCCAAACAAATGGGGTTGGAGTTGCTTGATAGAATAAAGATTTCACTGAAAAAGTTGCCAAAGAGGTTATGCAGTCAGAAAACCGAGTAAGTTGTTGAAATGGAAAGGAGGGAGCAATGCATAGAAAAGCAAATTTAAAGAAAATTTAGTAGAGTATAGGATACGTTATTGGTAACATTGAGTTGTGAGTTTCGATTGGTTTTGAAATTAGCGGGAGCAGGAAGCAGAAGAGAACGCAAAAAGGAAAGCGAAACCAGAAGAGTGGGCATTGGATTACACATTGCAGTTGAAAACTGCGAAGAAGCACACAAAAAATTTCATTCTAATTCTGTGTGATAAATCTGTCCGTTACTTATCAAAGGTCCAAATTGAAAGAAGGAAAGCAAAGCAAAAGTGGAATTGTCAAATTAGCACCACACTCCCATAATAATATTTAAGAACCATTGGATTATCAAGACCCGTCGAGTGTAACGAATAGTTATATTTTTTAGAGACATATATCTTCATCAAGAGTCATGAAAAGATTAAATCTTTTCACTGAAAATACATGAAATGATCTATAAATAGAAACCCAACTGCATGAATACAAACATAACCAAAATACAGAAATCTTCCGTAAATTTGTCGCTGAATTTGGGTGGGTACAAGGAAGGTGATTCGTACGTCCATTTTTTCAAAGGTTAGTGCTTTGATTTATTTTTCTGTTTTTTCGGTTGTATTCTGAGTTCTCCTTGAACATTGTTTCAGTTTGATACGTTGAGAGAAAGGTACAGGAAATGGGTGTGCAACGCGACATAGACGATTTGCCCAAGAACGAAGCCAACCACACTGCTTTGACCCCGCTGTGGTTCTTGGAAAGAGCAGCACTGGTGCACCCCACCAGAAGATCCATCATCCATGGATCACGACACTACACGTGGCTCCAGACTTACCAGCGCTGCCGTCGATTCGCCTCTGCTCTCTCCAACCATTCCATCGGCCTTGGCAACACCGTATCTCTCTTCTACGTCTAATTCTTTTACTGTCTTCATGTTAATGTTGTTGGTGTCTCCCTTTTATGGTCACAACCAAATATCCAAAATACATAGTAATTCAGATACACTGATTAACCTAACCATAACTTCAGATAGGAATATTGGCTTCCTCATTCATGAATATAGTCTCTTTTTTTTTCTAAAATTAAGAAGACTAGTTAACTAAAACTGCATGCGTATTTTTAATGGAGGAGTGAATCATGTTATAACAACTTTCTCAACCCAAAATCTTGAAGCTACACGTTTGTGGGTTTTAGTTTTTCTTATATGCATTTTTCCTAAATGCAGGATTTTAACTTACACTTGAATTCATAAGAGTCTCTCCTTTAATGTGAGTTGGATTTTAACTACAACATGGCGTATTTATTCCAATCTTAACACAAAATCCTAATTGTTGTTTTTTGGGTTTTACCATAACAAAATATGTCAGTCTCTATTTAACTTAGTTACCAAGACAAATCATCTACGGTTGGATCTACTTTTTAGGGGAGACATTGGAAATATTTAGCATTAATTAACCATGAGTCAATAAGAGATCATGAAATCACCCACCTCTAACTCAAAATTTTAAAGCTATGTGTTTGTGATTTTCTTTTTCCTTGTTACTCAATTTTCTTCCATTTTTAATTTATACTTGAATTTTTAATTATCTTCCAAATAATAGGACATGTTTGTCTCCATCATTACCAAGACAAACCTTCTCAAGAAACTTCCTTCCTAGGAATTGAAGTATGAGTGGAAAGTCTGATAAAGTTTAGCAATATAATGTAAAAATAACTATAAATGTGAAGTTTTGAAGTTTTGGATTAAGGATAATGTTGTGATCTCGTATATACGGTTGACTCATAGTTCATTTGTATTAAATCTCTTTACTGGATCCCTCTAGACACTTAAGAATCTAAATGAGTTGGAAGTTTCAGAAAGTTAAATAATATATAAAAAAAATCTCAAAACACAAAGTTTTAAGGATTATGGTTGAAGGTACGGTCATCATCTCTTATATGGTTGATTCACAGTTCATTGGAGTTGAATCTTCTTAATATATCTAACAGTGGTGTTAAAATGGATGATTTATTTTGGTAACTAACTAGTCGCAGACAAACATGTTTTATTGTGGTAAACTTCAATAGCAGTTAGAGTCACCAAAATGTGTTAGAGATGGTTTATCTTGGTAATAGCTAAATGGGGACAAGTATGTCCCGTTGTAGTACAACATGTGATAATAATATGAATATGAGTTGAAAATCTGAGAAAATTGAACAATATAATTTTTTGAATGGTTAACTAAAAGGTTATTGGTGTGAATCGCTGGAATGTCTCTCCCCTAAAATGTAGTACCTAACAACATGATGATTTGGAGCAGCTAATAGTTTGTTTCTAGTCCTGTACACGAATTTTATGTTGTTGTTTTGTGTTGCATTAAAGCGTGTTGAGTTGTAATGTAATGGTGGCATCAGGTAGCTGTTATTGCACCCAACATTCCAGCCTTCTATGAAGCTCATTTTGGAATTCCAATGGCAGGAGCTGTGTTGAACGCAGTCAACATTCGTCTAAACGCTCCAGCAATAGCTTTTCTTCTCGCTCATTCATCGACAGCAGCAGTGATCGTGGACCAGGAGTTCTTTTCCGTGGCAGAAGAAGCCTTGAAAATCTGGTCTGAGAACAGCAAAAGCTTTAAGCCTCCCATTTTAGTTGTCATCGGTGACGAAAGCTGCCACCCCAAGGTTCTGAGACACTGTTTATCCAGAGGAGCCGTTGAGTACGAGACATTTCTGGAAGGTGGGGACCCTGAATTCAAGTGGAAGCCCCCTCAGGATGAGTGGCAAAGCATTGCTGTGGGTTACACGTCTGGTACCACTGCAAGTCCTAAGGGTGTGGTGTTACACCACCGAGGGGCGTATCTCATGTCTCTGAGTGGAGCTCTTAACTGGGGAATGAGTGAAGGTGCTGTGTATCTTTGGACACTTCCCATGTTTCATTGCAATGGCTGGTGCTATCCTTGGACACTTGCTGCAATTTGTGGGACTAACATTTGTATGAGACAGGTAAATTTATTTGACTGATTTTGCTGTGTTAAAGTCTGCAAACTTTAGTTTAAATGAATTGCATTTGCAAACTAACCACTTGGGGCAAAATCAGGATTCTAGAGTTCTTCTACATCAATTATGATTTTGCTGCTTGAGCATGCATACCTACTTTTTATTGCATTTCAGATGACAATTATCTGTTTCTTTTTTGTTTAACATGCATTCCCACTCACTCACCGCTGTCTTGGCTAACACAGGTAACAGCTAAGGCAGTATATGCAGCCATTGGGAAGTATAAAGTGACTCATTTTTGTGCAGCACCAGTGGTTCTTAACTCAATAGTGAATGCCTCGCCTGAAGAAGTCATCCTTCCTCTACCCCATGTTGTACATGTGAATACAGCTGGTGCTGCTCCTCCTCCGTCTATGATTGCTGAAATGTCTGAAAGAGGATTTCGAGTGACTCACACATACGGTCTCTCAGAAACCTATGGCCCCTCCACAATATGTGCTCGGAAGCCTGAGTGGGAATCACTTCCTCTTGAACAGCTATCCCAGCTCAGCGCAAGGCAAGGGGTGCGGTACATAGCCTTGGAAGGCCTAGAAGTTATGAACCCAAAAACCATGCAACCTGTTCCTGCTGATGGTGCCACTGTAGGTGAGATCATGATGAGGGGCAATGCTGTGATGAAAGGGTATCTGAAGAACCCCAAAGCCAATAAGGAGGCCTTTGCAAATGGGTGGTTTCATTCTGGCGATCTGGCTGTGAAGCATAAAGATGGATACATAGAGATCAAAGACAGGTCAAAGGACATTATCATCTCGGGTGGTGAAAACATAAGCAGTGTTGAAATAGAAAATGTTCTGTTTTCTCATCCTGCCATACTCGAGGCATCAGTGGTGGCAAGGCCAGATGAGAAGTGGGGCGAGTCCCCTTGTGCGTTTGTGACACTGAAGGCAGGCGTGGATGGTAGCAATGAGCAACGTTTGGTTGAAGACATAGTTAAGTTCTGTAGGTCACAAATGCCTGCTTATTGGGTTCCAAAATCAGTTGTGTTTGGACCATTGCCTAAGACAGCTACTGGGAAGACACAGAAGCCCTTGCTGAGGGCAAAGGCTAAGGAGATGGGGCCTGTAAGGAAGAGCAAGTTGTAACCATGTCACATAATGCTTCTGGTTTTTGCTCTGTCACCTGTTTCCTAGGATTGCTTTTAGTGTTGCATATTCATAACTACAATAAAAGTTTAGAGAATTTTTTTATATTTAGTTGATTAAGATTTTTGGTATCAAAGATGTACTTGTTACTATTTCTATAAAGATGTACTTGTTACTATTTCTATTAAGAGGGAAAATGAGAGTCTCTAAAGATATTTGAGTGAATCAATTCAAACTTTTCATTAGTTGAACAAATAAGACTAACAGATTGACAAACTCCCCCCACACTGCTAAATACTTTGAGAAAAAACTCTTTTAAGCAAATAAATTTCAAAAGGAGAGCTTCCTGCACCTCCATATGTACTTCCTGAAGTAGTTTTGATTGGGGGAAGGGGGCGCTGCGCGGCGTTTGGGGTGGGTTTTTTCATGTTGAAATGGATGATTCTAGAAACTATTTTTGGGGAAGTCAATTTGTACACCTTTTTCTTTCGGAATGAATTATTTTGAAAAAAAGAGAGTACATAAATTAATTTCTGAAATTATTTATTTCGAAAAAAAAAGGAATATGTAAATTGATTTTCGAAATGATTTATTTTGAAAACTATTTTTGGATCCAAAAATGAAATTTGACTTCGAGAACAGGATATTCTAAAAAGTATAACCTTTGTAAGGATGAAAATATCTTTATAAAATAGACACCTCGAAAAAATAAAAAAATATATGGAGGTGCAGGAAGAAGCTCTATCAAAACGGATTTTCAGCTAAATGAGTTGAGCCCATTAAAGGTTGGCCCATTTCAAATTGAACCCACCTAACAATATGACGGAAACCCACTTTATAGATAAACTTTTTTTAATCCCTCAATTTTCGAAAATAAATTTCTATTGTTTTAGTGAATTTTCAAATATACTACTACTTGTTCCTATATTTTAATTAAAATTACAAGATGGCTGCGTTCCCTAACTTAAAGAATGTTGAAGCACATGTGCAATTAAATGCAACTACACGAACCATAAATATTCTGTGCCAAATTGTTTCAAATTTATTATGAATGCAATTGAGAAATACAAAAAAATGAGTCAGATATGGTTGTTGCTGGCTACATAGATGTTTCTATATGATCTTGCACTATAAAAATAAAATTCTGTCTTTATGTTTATATTTTAAATAGATTTTAATTCTTGTAAATCATGTTTATTTCACCAAAACACACGGATTAAACAGGTTATTGCACCTCCAAAAATACATTAAAATCTATTAGCATTAATTTTTACACAGTAACAATTTACTCAACCCGTTAACCATACATAACCAACAGAAGGAAGAAAATTAATTATTTTTATTAAATTGAACTTGGTTTTTTAGTCCACCAATATCAACTCTATGGCTAATAGTTACTAAAAAAAACCATGTAGATCAGACAAGGAAACCTAATGTATAAGCAAAAGGGATTAAGTAGGGTTGGATTATTAAACAGTTGTTGTCATTAATGAGAGGTTGAGATTTTGTATTTCTTAGTACATGATTATTGATCTCTGACTGAAACAGGGCATTGTAGCTTTATTTATTATGATGTTTTGCTCAGATTGCACCCAGACACACAACTGTGCTAACATGTTAAACAGTACATGCATTGGGATTGTGGCATTTCAGTTCCTAAATTCAAACTCACCTCCCACCCTCTCATAATGTTCCTTCCATGTTTGTTATTTGTTGTTTCCAAATTATAATTTTTATAAAATTTAATGAGAAAATAGTGAAAATTGTTTTGTTGTTTTGTCTACTTCTGTAGAGTATAATTTAGATTTTTCCTTAAAAAGATGTAATGTGTTTTCAATTAACGCCTTTAGTTAAGATGACCCAATTGATATTAATTATCTCAAGTTCATTATTCAATACCTAAGCCTACTAATATATAATTAGAATAGCTTCTGTCTCAAAGTTAGAAGCTAGTCATTAACGTGCTTCCTCGGTCTAATTGACTATTAATCTTCCATATTGAACTTGTCTTGCAAAACTGAACTCAGACAGCAACAACAAGGGCACCCAAATTCAGCAATCAATATTATTAATTAGGTGTGAATTGTTTTACTTGTGTGTGTGAGAATAGAAAAAGGAGAAAAAGGCATGAAGAGATGTGAAGGAAGAGTATATGTGGCTTTTTCTTGAACTTGAAATGCACTTAAAGGCTTGTGGCATAGGATCTCTAAATGAGTCCCAAAATAAGGGCCAAGGGATTGAACAATCTTGCTTGCCCCTTACAAGTGAAGTCATCTATAGCACATGGAAAAGTGCCACGTGACCCCTCACCCAAAGGCTTAATCCTGTTTTTCAGTTAATGTGTATCAAGTTGGAACAAAATATTAATTGTATAAAAGTTAAATTTAAGATTGCCCACATGGAAGGGATCTTATTTTGCAACTCCCAATGTGCATCTCTTATGAACTAATAAGATCCTCATCTTCATCATCTCAATCATCATCACCTTCATCAACTTAACCTAACCACATTTCCCACTGGAAACGGGTCTATCGTCAATTGCTTGCTTTACCCTTTCCTCAAGTCTTTCAAATGTTGTTAAATTACAGGGCAAGTAATCAAAGATAATGATAATTATAGCAAATAATATCAATAGTATCAATACCCAAAAAATCACGATAGATCAGGAAGCCAAATGTGGTTGCAATGACTGATTATGAATATGTATGTGGTGACCAACAACATCATTATTTATATATAACATATAGTGTTCTAAATTTTTTTTGGGGGATTTAATGTTAGAGAATTAATGTACGTGTGTGTGTTGATGGTACATGAAATTCTACAGCTAAGCCTAATAAGTAGGCACTGTGGTTGGTGGTCGGGTGCAAGAACCCCACCCTATCAGATATAAAGTGATTTTGTCTTTTTCCCATTGCCTTTCTTTCTTCTTAATTAAAAATGGAGCTGACTAATTCTAAAGTGCAAATTACGACGAACCAAACACCCCCTATATACACATCAACTTTCTACTACAATTCACACGCTAAGTAGGCAATAATCATGTCTTCTTAAAGTTTGTCTAGTAAAACTTTTAAGAAGACAATCAAGTTAAGAGTTTGCATCCAAATTTCATCCTCACAACTTTTATGAATTCCAAATTTGCATTCAACCTAGTCAATGTAAACTCATTTGATAACATATATTTAGGAAGATCAGTAATTCACCCTACTCATAACTGGTATAAAGAGATGATTATATATATATAGATAGAGAAAAATTGAAGTAGTGGAAGGCTACTTACTTTGAGGTTGATTAAGTGGTGACTTGTTCCAAGGCTCAAACAGTTGGCATGCATGATGACAGCGGTGGATTTGTGACGCATGGAGGCGTCATGGGCCTTTGCAAGTGTTCCCGCGTGCCCACAGAGGCAGTGCCAACATCAACAACATTACTTTAATGGAAAGTGGGAGTGATAAGCGAGTGTGAAGGGTTGGCATTTTGACACCCCTACGAGTCATTCTTTCTATACTATTATTTGCACAAGAAATAACACATGATATATTAATTAATCAATGTTTGTTATGTTTATGATTAAACTAGAGGCCTGCTTCACATGGCAGAGTGATTGGTTGTGGGAAGACAAAAGTGTTGATGAGAGAATCCCAGTTTTATTTTGTTGCTTTCTGGGATGTGTGTGTGATTGGCCTGTCATGCAGGAACGTGTTTCTCTGAACTCAATCCATAATTTACATTTCACAAGATACCTCTCGCCTTTTCTGGGATGCACCTCTATTATATCTATTAATTATTAACCCTACTCTTAATCACTTCTTAATTTCAACCAACAACAACAAATCTTAAGTTTTAATCACTTCAAATTGCTTAATATCTAACTCAATCATCGTTGGGGTATATACTATAGTTTCAAGACATGCGTATAGGTAGAACCCTAGAATCAACATTATATTACAAATCTTCACTTTTTATATTTTGTTATCTTTTGCTAGAGAAAGGAAGAGAGATGCCTCATTCTCCTTTTTGTCTTTTTTCTTAAAGAGGATGTTAATATTAAACTTATAAATATGTATAATTTTATTTTAAAAGTATTATATTTGCATGATAATGAGATATTTATGAAATTATTATATTAATGTATTTTAATTTTGCTATTCAATTTGGTTTGTTTGAAATTTATGGTTTTTTTATCTTCGGTTTTTTGTTATTTTTATTAACTTTATGTTTTATAATGAGGAATTATTTTTGATAGAAGAACAAATGAGTTAAGTCTAATTTTATGAAAAAATAAAGGGAATAGGGATTTGCTGCATGTAGTTGTTGAGTTTGTTTCGGATTATATTGTGATTTATATGATGCGATGTTTAATATTAAGAATGTTTTTTTTATCATGTATTTGATATTATATTTAATATATTCTCTTCAAACATAAGGAAAACGAATAATTGGTTCAATCTAACTGTTAATGATTGGGATTGGTTGAATTTTTTTTTATAAAAAATGTTATCGAAATCAAGTTACATATCACTTCCAACTATTTGTTCAATTATTCTTGTAATTCACTTTTGAATCTTATCAACAACAAAGTTTTCCAATTTTTTTCCCTCTGTTATCTTCTTTTGCTTTCCTTTCCCTTTTGTAAATTGTAATAATAATTTTGAAACCAGATGGACCGGTTCTGGTAAAAAAAAAATGAAAAATAAATGTTGAGAATTAGTGTAGTATTTAGTCTAAATTAAATAAAATCTCAGTCTAGCTACTTTAAGAAATTAGTCAAAAATTGAAAATTCTCTAAAATAAAAAAATGTTATTACGTACGACGTAATTTTATTTTATTTTATAAAAAATCAGCATAATATATTTTTGTTTTAATTTTATGTTATTTTAGATATGAACTTATTATTGTTAGTTAATATTCTTGTATATTTTTAAACTTACATATGAGTGTTATGATTAGTCTATCTTATGTTGTTTATATATTCGAGGAGTTATAGTAATACACTATTTTTAAGACACTTCTATCAAACACATTCTCCTATTGTTATATTCGTTAAATTTGTAGAATCATACGTGAACCTTATTAAATAATGAATAGCATCTTAAAATTAATAATATTTTAAAAAGTTAAGAGCATAAAATTACGATATTACGCTTTTTTAAATATTATTTAACAACCCATCATAGTTTAATATTAGACCATATTTAGTTCCTGAACTTCATTTTTTATGGGTCCAATTCTAGAGACGTGTATTTTATTTTCCACCTTTTGTTTTTTATTGGACCATATATATTAACATAGTATATTTTAAAAGATTAAGTTTTTTATTGTCATATTGAATGTTAAAACGCTATTAAATTAAGTAAAAGTCTATAAATAATATTAATAAATCAAGATCTTAAATATTTATTTAATTTTAGTTTTTGAATATGAACTAAAACAACAAAAAGGTCGCGTAGTTATCACATTTCCCAAACAAACATTATAACCATTCGCAAAGTGTACCTTCATTAGTGGATGATTGGATCTAGATAGTGTCAAATTAAATATAAAATTGCTGATATAAAGAACGTGTGTGTGAAAAGAGTTAAATATTCATCCATCTGTCATGTCAAGTAAAAATTATGTGAAAATTAAAACACTTCAAATATATATTTTATTTCACTCCATTCTAAATTCTTCACACTATTAAACTAAAATTCCCCTCGCAATCATAAATTCCAAACTTTGGGAGAAAATATGAGAGACATATATAGG
>Ga0123340_1007216_pt1 | contig 10607 bp, 10 predicted proteins | sample SirMexnodulemix_FD_89961 | JGI IMG/M metagenome (GOLD analysis project Ga0123340, IMG submission 89961) | Root nodule microbial communities of legume samples collected from Mexico - Siratro Mexico nodule mix | ecosystem: Host-associated > Plants > Roots > Nodule | place: Mexico: Nepantla...
AATAAAAATTAATTTTTCATTATTTATATGTATATAATGATAAAGAAAATAAATTAATAAGTATATTATTTGATTTAATAAAAGGTTAAGTATACAAATTATAATTTTAAAATGTAAAATTAAATTAGAAACAATAATTGAAATTATATAAAAAATGTTTAAAATAAAAAAATTAAGTAATAAATATATCAACTACAATGAATAATGTTTGTTAAAAAATTAAAATAAAAACCGTGTTATCTTAAATAATTATTAAAGTAAAAAATGTCTTATTTACATAAATTTCTTCAATAATAATGCTATTTGGAGAAAAGATATCCACGAGATACTCTTTTCAATCTGTAAAAGATAATAAATAACTCATTCACGTTGGAAACAACTGAGAGAAAGTTGAAAAATATCTGTTTTACAGAAATAACCACTAAATAAATTCTCTTTAACAACAAGAGAAGTATCATCATAAGTTGCTACAATACTCAAACATTCCAAAATTTGCCGGTACCCGGTTTTTAAGGATAAAATAGCAGTTAAAAAACACCAGGCACATGCATGTACATGGTTCACTAGCTATATATACATCTACAAAAAGATATCAGCTATTGAGGGCAGTTAGCAGGCTGGGATGAAACATTCGATGAAACATTCGCTGTGAGAAGTGTTCCACGGAACCCTTCCTCGGTATGCTGGAGATCCCTTCTGTCATCACAGAGCTCATCTGCAAAAAAGATTAACATAATTATGCAACTTACATTTCCACTTTAAAAGATAAAAATACTTGACACTAAATAATAACTTACCAGCAATATCTCGATTTTCATGGATCTCAGAGTCTCTGATGATAATCTGATCTCCAGCAAAAATGTTCACATCCACAAGAGTAACATTCTCATTACTACTATCAATTATTTTGTCACCCTTGTAGAGTATTTGGTTTTCTTTAATCACCTGACAACACAAATATCAATAATAAGATTCATGAACAAAAATATAGATATCATGAAGCTGTTATCTCTTATACAGCATAGACTAACTTACCCCAAAGGACTCCCATATCATCATTTTGAGTTGATATAAAGTGGTTGATGCAGAAACTTGGAGACTACTTGAACTCCCGTCTTTAGTCTTACGGGAACGTTTAGAAATTCGGCGATCAGGTTCAAAAGCCTCTAACATCGATCGGGGTACCTCCTTACCCCGAACAAGAGTTACCCAAATCTCCTCGTTGCAATAATGAAGTCTCTGCATTAGTTCAGAGCTCTCTCTTTCTTCAATGCAACTTTCACAAACCTGAAAAAATCATAGCTCAAGCAAGGATTAAAATATATTATATAATAAAAGAAAGATAATTTAGCACAATATAAGAATGAATGAAACGAAACACAAAAATGTGATGACGTAGATTATAGAATTATGGGACAAAGTGGCAAAGGGGATATATTATTAGTCAGCCGAACAAAATAGACACCTTTCAAACATCAGTAACATTATCAATTTAAGGAAATTTTATAAGTAAGTTAGATCCGCAAATTGAGAGTTCCCTTTTTTCACATGTGAGACATTCATTCAGCAACACCTAAAGAACCAAATGTTCTCAAACAACAAGTTATTGTGATATCAATGAGACGAAAGAAGCTAAGAGATAGCAGAGGGAAAAATACGAAAACCAGTACAGCTTTCGAAAGTCAACTAAAATACAATATAAGAATGAAAACATGCAAATATACGATTTATTTTCTGAAAACAAATGTGCAAGAATTGGACATGGGGTCATCAGGTAAAGTTTTAGATTACCTCAGGACAAGTTTTCATCAAGATTTGTCCAGTCCCATTTTCGCAGTGCATTTTATCTGCTGCGCCCTGATCTTTACATATTAACCTCTCTTCACTGGATCCAGTCAAAACATTGTCTGGATCAATAATAGCAGATATTCCTTTGGCCTCAATACCGCCCCATTCTTCACAGAAGCATTTCCAATCATCCTCAGATACAATGGTTAAGCTAGCAACCTAGAACCCACAAAATTGATGGAGTTAACATATAGTCAGGAAATTGAACTTCAAAGTAACTAAAACTACTTCCATTGAAATGTGAAAAACGAGACAGGAACAAAATGAAAGAGCAAATGAATGAATGACAAAGAACACATAATTTACTCGTTTAAATTTTTAAAAGGGATTTGAAGCATCACACTAAAGTGAATTTAGTTTGTCACAAATAAATTAATGTTACTTTAATCAACTTACTGAAGACTCCCTCAGTGTTATTGCACCCCGTCTTGAAACAAGTTGAGGAGGTCTTTCTACTAGCCGTGAGTGCTGATGCAAAACAAAAAAACACAAATTTCAGCATACCAATTTCTTAAGGATTAAATTAAGAAGAATGAAGAGGTTATCAGTGTGCACACCCAATTATTCCTCATTTCGAGAGTAATATCTGCTAATAAAGTCCCTATGACATACTGGATAGCATACCTTTCAGAAATAAATCTCCTCTTAACAGTAACAAAAATAAATTTTCTCAAATTTAACCAAACACCAGTCAAAATCATATTTAGTAACTAGAGCAAACTAAATGCAAACTATGTCGGATAGATAATCTAAGGTTAAGTAATAATGTACCTTTGCACACAACAACGAATCAATTGCCCCATCTAAAGTTTCAGGTTTATCTGAATTCTTCAGGGTTGGGTTGATGTAATTTCTCCATCTTGAAATCCATGATGAAGGCACCAAGAAATACTTGCAGTTTAAAGAAAGTGGAAGACTTTTAGCCTGAAATAATTTCTCATGATTTTGACGTTGCTTTTGTTTAACTAATCTGCAGAATAAAGACAGTTAGTTTAAAATTTGTTTCCATAACACTCTACATTAGTAGCAATGAATGAATGATAAAACCTCAAGGAATCCTCCAAGCATGCTACTTCTGATAATTCATTACTGCATTGAGAACACTCTTCAGAATCTGAAGAAAAGCTCGGGCCACCCAAAGGATCATCAGGCTTTACGGAAACAGCATCTTCATATAAGAATGACCAAAAATTCTCAGGAATAAGCACCCGCTTAGAACCAGTAGCTTTCTCAGGCATCAGTTGATCATGTGGACAACTTATGGCTGCTGTTGGTCCAGCATCAGCTTCAGATGGAGCATCAAGGACTTTTCTTTTCCACCATTGTTGCAACCTACAAAAGCATGTTCATCACCATGACAATATATAAACCATTGCTTGAAACCATCCTATTAGTGTAGCGAAGGAAAAAAAAAAAACCCCCAAGCTTTTTTCCAGTAGGTGATGTTAGCAGCACCAGATCATATGATTGTAAATTATGTTTATAGACAAACTATTATAGTATAGTGAAGAAAAAATTGGACCTAATGAAAACAGATGATCAGCAAGTCCAGATATTTACAGTTTCTGAAGCACAAGAAATAGAACACTGCCCCCTGCCCCCAAATCCCCAGCATAAATGGCATGCCAAAACATAAGAAAATTGTTATCATACCACTGTCTCGATATGTAATACTTTCCATCCAGGCAGTTTCCATCTAGAATATCCCGTGCAAGTGATTTCATCGATTCTCTTCTATCCCGATAGCTGTCAGCTGAAACCACTGTCATAGCCCCATGAATCAGGCAATCCAAACAGTGGTCATTATGAGATAATGCTGGCCCCCCACCATACTGAATTTCAAAAGTCAATAAATGGAACACGTCATTGATATTTATTATTACAGCAAATAGTCATAGCGTAAGTAGCAATAGGAACAAGAATTTGAGGGAGATATACAAATAAATCATAAAAAAGAAAATCATCATCATTTATAACTGTCCAGCAGAAGCATGCAGTTCCTGTTAATTATACCAGAAACTGTAATTATTTCAGTGAAGTATACAGCATTTTCCTCCTCACATAAGCATTTCTAAGAAAGTTTCTGTTCCATCAGCCCCCAATGGACTTAGTTTCCTTACAGACATCACCACTAAAAAATGTGGTCATGGACAACACAACCACTCCCTCAACTTATGAAGTTCACTTATAGAACTAGATTTATCTCCACTACATCTGTTAAATTTTCTTTTCATCTTTCCTACCAGTATTGCCCAACCCAAAATATAAAAACAGATTGAAAGATTTGCTTGTCAATTTTGACCTTTCCCAAGACATAATCATGGTTAAACATGCAAAGCATTTCTTATCCTCGGAGGGAGGAACTAAGTTAGAAAGCAATAAAATATAACTGAAGAGTAATTTTGTCATTTGAACATCACTTTTATCATAACTTACCATTATTTGTTCCATGTCAAATACAGGAAAGCTAACATAATTAAGATATCTAATTATCCTAGGTGTACCAAACAATTGACTAGCTTAAGCTTATCATGCCATATTCATATCATAAGTTGTTTTTGTCCCAGCATCATCCTACCATATCTTGAGCACCAATCGAACCCTAATGGCATTATACGACAAGTAGATAATTAATAACCCACAAAAAGTATGTAACAGCGGACCAACACAACGTTACCTTGGAGAACAAGGTATCCCACGCTTTAGCAGACAGTCGCTTCATTGAGGTAACATTTGAAACTGGGACTTTCCCATGCGAGCATTGGAGAGACGAGTTGTCAAGAGGACTGCATATACCATGCAAAGTAAGCATCCTATAAAATATATCAATTAACTTGACTCTAATAATTGTTTGAAAGGAATAAGCACTAACATTGGATCAATGTTGTCCGCCCAGTGACGAAGCCATTCACTAGAAATCCAATAAAATGGTTGCTCCAGTGGTTGAACAGGAGCTTCAGCTAAAACAGATCGAACCTCCTCTCTCCTCCCAGTAATACGACCCAATGCTAACTCTTTTCTGTTATTATAGTCTTTACATGCACCCTCATATGAGACATTGAAATTTTGAATCTCATCACAAAGATGAGATGGAAGAGAAGCACCATTTTGCAAAGCAACTTCAACACCCTCACAAGTTCCACTCCTCCCACTTTCACCAACCTTTTTTGTATGTTTAAGATGGTACATCAACATGTACGCATCAGTAGATAAAAATGTCTCCACAAGTGAAGATTGTGAGTGAGAGACATTCAAACCATTTCCATTACTGTCAGCTACTTTCGCTTTAGAACTATTAAAATGAACTGCATCAGTCTTGATGGATTTTTGTTTTGAACTTGAAGACCCTTCGCCAAATGGATGATAACCCAAATAAGTAACATTCTCGTCATCAAATTCCCACCATTGCCCAGTGTTTACATCCTTGATATGAGCAATGTAATGGCCACTATTAGCACCAGTTCCCTTGTGAATCAGCACAGCTGACAAGTCATATATCAAGTCTGACTGAGACAACTCAGACATTCTACGGCGCATATCAAGTTCAGCGGGAAATGAGAAAGCAGAAGTAATCTTCCTCTTTGTTGTAGTCTGTCAACACAAATAAATAAACAATACACTATCAGAACACAAATAAATGGTAAAGAAAATCAAACATTACAGCATATGTAGGGAAACAGCATTAAAAAGATGAGTAAGAGAATTGTGGGTGCTGCATATGAGTAAGAGAAAGAACACCATGAGGGAAGAGTTGACAATTTAGATGCTATGACTTTGTTGTGACTCACCCGTGAGATGTAGTATGTTGTGAGGATTTTTGGGGTTAACATGCTATTATTAAGGAAAGATGTTTTTGAATGGAATGTAGTTTTTCAAGCATCATTTGAGAAGTTAAAATCTCCCATGACCTCACCAGTGTTATAAAAAATTGGTTATGACAACATCATGGCGGTGACGGATTTTGCCACTGACAGTGGCATGCAGGTTTCTCATTACGGCCATCTTTTGCATGATGAGATGCTAGCTGAACAAAGATGACAAAGATGGCGAAAAAGACGGAGATGAATCCCAGTGTGTGTAGAACAAAGTTGTGCAGTGGTGCAACAAAGTACTTCCAGAATTCCTTTTAGAATAAGATGTTAGAGAGAATTTCTTTTATCTAATTAAGTTGATATAGTATTTGTAAAAAGATTTTCTGAACACTTGTGCACGGGCATACAGTTTCTTAAAAAGACAGACATTGCACATGCAATATGCATAGGGGTAAATTCCTTGTCATCCTATCATATGTTTATTGTTTATTTCTATCAAATTAGGGTCTCTTGTATGCTTCAAAAACCACAATGAAACAAAATAATAATAAATAAAAAATTAAAAAAGAAATCCAAGGTTGAACAATGTTCGCAATAATAATAAAAACATGGAAATTAATTATATAATCTATCAATACCTTAGGAAGGAAGACGTAACGTTTCAGTTGAAAATTAAGTACTCTGGGCAATGTCCTCAGTTTGATGCTGCGAGTAGCATCAACTCTTCCCTTACATGACTCACAAAAATATTGATTGTCTCCATTAAGCTCTTCAATGGTGAGATATTCATCCAAGCTTGCATCTAAACTTTTCAAACCCTTCACATTCAACTCCAATTCATAGAAATCTTCCATCTTGGAAGAAGCTTCCGAATCTTGACCACACCTTGAACACCTACAAGTCATTAAATTATAAGAAATATGTGAGAATCATATGGATAATTCATAAACATGGTCTCTACTGGTCAAACATTTAATGTGAAGACCATACATATGTACATAATTACTGGAGTTACTCCTGCCTTCTGACCAGTTATACAAAAGATTAAGTGCCTTGAAGACTTGAAGTATACAAAAGATACACACATACTAATGCAAGATAATCAAAGGCTAAAAAAAAACACTATTTCTCAGAGAAAATAAACTGAAATATACATTTTGTAAGGATTCTCCAACAAACAACCATATTACATCTTAGCATCATTTATGTTGCTTATTAGGTTCTTAGTTTAATACTTTTGTGTAAGGAGTTAGAAGGGGCAAAAGTAAAAGAGTAGACTATAATATATCTAGCAAATATATAAAAAGGATCAAAAACTATAATCTTATAATAAAAAGAAAATGTCAGTTAGTAAATAAGTTACACATATTCAAAGATTGATTCTTACGTTGTTACATGAGACACACTTCCCCGGAAAAGATCTTGAACTATCGTTCTTGCCTTCGGCACTTTGGAACGACTTAAGCAACCCTCGAGCAAAGAGAGAAGCAACGTCAGGAACTCGTGGCTGTCTTGTTGAACTCCATTATCCAATTCTAAAGTTTTCACGAAAGGAGAAGAATCAACAAAAGCCATTCTGCTAATATGCAACTGGACAAAAAGACGAGTCAGCTGATCCAGTACAGGCTGTTGTTCCAAAACATCTTGTTCTAGAGAATAGATGCCCTCTCGAAAAGACTGATTCATATACAAACATTGGAGTATGCTGTTGGCGTAACAAGTTGCGCCAAGATTTGTAAGCCCAGCTGGAGAATCGGCAGATGCCCGAAGATCCTTTGTTGGATCATATCCAAGAGTTCCAAGAAAATCCGTCATCTTCTGCCATAAACCAGATTTCCGGGTTCCATTTGGAGGAGGAACCAAAGAGCAGAAACAGTTGGGATTGTCTTTGCTATTAACTCGGCAACTCGTGCAGACTGGCTTCCAGAGTAGGTATAATTTATTGATTTCGATATCCGTAACCACACCAGTATTGTGAATTTTCCTATAAAAAAACAGACATTTCAAAACAATCAACAAGCTAAATAACTAGCAGTATAGATCTTCATTTCACAAACTACAAAGTTTGTAGGTACCTCCATATTTCAGCATTGCCGTTGCTATCATTTGCTTGTCTCTGTCTTTTATTTTTACCTCGGGTTGCTGGTCTACTCATTCTATAGTAACAGAATAAATTTCTTAGGGTAAAACACTGATAAATACCAAATCAACAAATCATACCCATTTTAATAAGATCTCCATTGGAAATAAAAAAATAACATATCAAATTAGCATCATATTCATATTTCAGATCAGATGCATCGCATGCGAGCAACATGCAAACAATATAACTCAAACTTAAAATTATAATAGCATAAAACGCATTAAAAGAAATTCAAAGAAATTAATGGCTATCAAGCAGATCAACATGCAAGCAATATAACTCAAACTTAAAAATTTATGATAGCATAAAACACATTAAAAAAAATAAAAAAAAAAAATAGCTATCAATCAGAGCAACATGCAAGCAATCCAACTCAAACTTAAAAAGTTAATGATAGCATAAAACACATTAAAAAAAAAATCAAAAAAATTAATGGCCATCGATCAGAGCAACATGCAAGCAATCCAACTCAAGCTTCAAAAGTTAATGATAGCATAAAAACATTAAAAAAATTAAAAAAAAAAAATAATTGCTATCAATCAGAGCAACATGCAAGCAATCCAACTCAAACTTAAAAAGTTTATGATGTCATAAAACACATTAAAAAACAAAAATTCGAAGAAAGTAGTGGCTATCAAGCAGACACATTTTGGAAACCCACTTTTTGGCGATCATTGCACCGGAAAAAAAGGCATAACCGAATTCACCAAAAGGATGAGCTGCATGTAACCCTAGAATTTTGTATCTAATTCTAGAAAAAAAAAATGACAGCGGTTCGGAACACAAAAAAATTTTCAGAAATTAATCAAAATCCAAAACACAATAACCGAAGTTGGTAGAGGAATGAATGGAGAAGTTATACCTGAAAGACAAATATTAGCGACAGAGAGACCTGAAAGAGAAATATTAGCTAGAGAGAGGAGCGGAAGGAAGCTGCTATGAACTGCAAGATCACAATACACTTCAGGTTGGGAGAAAAGGGAGAATTTATAGAGGATTGAGAAATTTCAATTATTATTATTTTTTTGTTATTTTGTGGAAAATGAATTACTGAATGTGAATAAAGAAAATTACAGAAGTAGCTTTGACGAAGCAGCAGAGAAAGGAACGGTGCGCGTGATAGAGAAGTAAATAGAGAGAAGAAGGGAATTGAAAGAAGACAGAGGATTGCTGGGTTCGGATGTGGATGTCATGTCAGAACGACTAAGGGGGGAAATCGATGCGTCAAGTTTGAGTCAGAGGGCTCGGCTCCTGTGCCTGGGGCTACCCCTACATAATTACTTTTTATCTGTTCTAGATTGTCATTACTGTTGTTATTTATTGATTCTATCTGTAATTTTTTTTTATATAAAAAAATAATTGTGAAAAAATTAATTAATACATTGTTGAAAATAAATAAATGAATTATGAGAATTTGGTAGTATAAAATTGTAAAAATAGATGAATGGTAGTATAAAGAAGGAATGGTGGTCATTGTAATGTTAAAGGATGTAGAATATTTCTTTTTTCTAGTTTATTGCAATTAATTTGATAATTCAATTTTTGTTGTTGATGGAAGAAAGAATTAAGTGTTTAATTAACATTTAATTAAATATCTTATCTTATTTTAAATGTTATATTTCATACATATTAAATAAGTTTAAGTTGTTTTTGACTGAGTTTATGCCAGAATTTAATAAAGCTTATTTGTGTTTATTTTCTAGTTGTTTTATAATATATTTGTAACTTATACTAATGCATATGTTTTGTGTAAGGATTAGTTTGAGTTGTGAAAGAGTTGGTAGATGTGATAAACATAGGTTTTGTTTGGGATATTTATACTAGATATTCAATAAAATAAATAAATAGTGGGAAAAGACATTATGATGTGAAATACCAATCACATTTTATTATAAAAATTTAAGTGAGGCTTTTGATATCACCATTTTAATAGTTAAAAATTTATTATAATAGTGTTTTAAATGGATAAAGTATTGCATGATGGAAAACTTTGTAAAAAACAAAAGTTGATAAAATATAAGGTGATCCTAATCCAAAAAAGTATGAAAAGACTAACTGAAGAGATTATGTTACAGTCATCAAAATTTGTTAGAAGTTATTTATTTAACCTATCAGCAGGATAAATTCATTAACTTTTTAAGGATTTTAGAGATTCTGTGCAGATATATTCTTTATTATGTTGGTAGTAACCTTTATGCAATATAAGAAACGTTTTCATAGTTATTGTATAATATATGTGTGACTTACACTAATGGCATATGTCATATTTTATATTAAAGATTAGTTTGAGTTATAAAAGAGTTTAGTAGATATGATTTTTTTTTGAAAGTGAGATATACTTGACCCAAAGACATTATGATATGAAATACCAATGACACTTTATTATAAAAATTTATGTGAGGTTTTTAATAACACCATTTTAATAGCTAAAAGAATTATTATAATAATGTATTGAATGGGAATTCTGTGATCAAGAAACAAAAGTAGATAAAATATAAGATGACAGCAATCCAAATAATTACGAAAAAAACTAACTAAAGATATTATGTCACAGTGATCTGCATCAAAATTTATTAGAAGTTATTCATTTAACCTATCAGAATAAATTCATTGTCTAACTACTGTGGATCATGTTGGTAGTAACACTGACGCAGTACAAGAAATGTTTTTTCTATTTATTGTATAATATATTTGTACCTTCCACTAATGCATATGTTCATATATTCAAGGATTTTCTTGTAAGTATTATTTAACATTTAAAATACTTTTCATTAAGTTTAACATAAAAATGACATAATTAAATG
>Ga0123340_1007221_pt1 | contig 10605 bp, 6 predicted proteins | sample SirMexnodulemix_FD_89961 | JGI IMG/M metagenome (GOLD analysis project Ga0123340, IMG submission 89961) | Root nodule microbial communities of legume samples collected from Mexico - Siratro Mexico nodule mix | ecosystem: Host-associated > Plants > Roots > Nodule | place: Mexico: Nepantla...
TAAATTATCTGTACTGTTATATAAACAAGATACATTATTGGATAATTTATTTTAATGTCATCTATTAATTGAATAATTTGACTCCCTAATAAATGAAAAATAATATATTTATTAGTTAATAAAATAAATAATTAAATAACTTTTCTTTGTATCGAAATAATTAAATGATTCATTTTTAAATATTTGATATTTTTTAATAATATTTGATATTTTTTAATAATATTTGTATTAAATTATATATGTATCTACATTTTAAATTATTATTTTTTATTCTTAATTAATTAAATGTTATTATTTTTATGTACATGTTTCTGGTAGTAAAGATTAATAGAGAACTAACCAGAACGTAAGCTATTCAGCTGAAAGACCTTCATATAATTTTAAAATTCCAAATCTATCCCGTGTAACAAGACAGTTGTGCCCCTGTAAATGTTTGATAAAACAATGGAACGGCAGCGACGGTAGACGGCGGCAACGGCAGCAGTAGCGACGACGGCAAACACTTCTCAACAGTGGCGGCAGCTTCAGGGGATTCACTGTGAAATGAATGGAGGTGAAGAAATATATGTAGGTATAGAGTTAGGAAGGATATAAGTGACTATACAATAAAATATGAGGGCATATTTGGAAATTTATAGTTGTATGTAGGTGCTGGAAGAAAGTATGAAGCTGACAGGAAGAAGCCGTCCAGCTAAAAAGACAAACAAAAGCCCAAAGCATAGTTGGGTTAAGTTTAGAAAGCCCGGCCCATTAAGAGGGAAACGGTGCGTTTGAGGGGCATACATAAGAATTAGGGTTTTGCAGGAGGAGGGTGAGCAGAAGCAGACGGAAAGGGAGAAGCAATGGCGCCGAAGAAGCCAAGAACCGCGTCGAGAAACCCTGAGCTCATTAGGGGTATTGGCAAGTATTCCAGGTCGCAGATGTACCACAAGAGGGGCATCTGGGCCATCAAGGCCAAAAACGGCGGCGCTTTTCCTCGCCACGACCCCAAGCCCAAGCCCGACGCTCCGGTCCAGAAGCCTCCCAAGTTTTACCCCGCCGACGATGTCAGGAAGCCTCTGGTCAACAAGCACAAGCCCAAGCCCGCCAAACTCAGGTACTTTCTTCCTCAATCTTGTCTCTGTGTTTGATGCTTTGATTTGTTCGGTATGATGGATTTTAATGTTTCGCTGATTTTGTTGTTAGAAAATGTGGAACTAAAAAAGGGTCGTTTTAGTTCTGGGATGCAATGAGACGTAGATTGAACCTATTGTGTTTGTGTGTGTGTTTAAGTGTTTTGATTTGTTAGAAATGATGGGTTTTTAATTGTTCTGTGGCTCTCAATGTTAAAAGGAAAATATATTTGTTGTGATTTAGAGGTCTCTCTGTGGAATGTATGCAAAAAATATTATTTTTGTGTTTTTTTGTCTAATGATGAAATCAAAAAGAAATCCCATTATGTGGGTTTTAATTTTTGTATCTTGTTTTGTCGATTGATTGATGTGCTTTGATATTTTGGGCTTGTGTTGTTTTTTTTCTTTTTTCGTTGAATGATAAAATGAGCTCACTTCCATTATAAAACATATCCCATTGTAAGAGTTTTGATGGTGCATTTTGTTTTATTATTTTGAGGCCTTATATTTGGTGTGTTTCCACTTCAGGGCTAGCGTTACTCCAGGAACTGTGTTGATCTTGCTTGCTGGGAGGTTTAAGGGAAAGAGGGTTGTTTTCCTGAAGCAGCTTCCATCTGGATTGCTTCTTGTAACAGGTGTGTTGTGTTTGTGATGAGATTGGTTTATGTTCAACTAGTTCTTACATTATGACATTTTTTGGTAATCAGTTATTCATTCTGTTGTGGTTATTGTACTTCAACGACTTAATCTGGTTGCATTAGTTTCTCACTTCTGAAACATAGTTGATTGACAAGAGCTCTTCAACATGTTTAGTTCTGTTTTGTAAAACATAATATTTTGGTTACAGTTTTATGCTACCCCTCAATTATTTGTTCTTGCCATGTGATTTGTACGTTAGTTGAAATGTGATCTTAATTAATGTTTTGCGTTTTTTAGGTCCCTTTAAGATCAACGGTGTTCCCCTAAGAAGGGTGAACCAATCATATGTCATTGGTACATCCACAAAAGTGGACATCTCTGGTGTTAATGTTGATAAATTTGATGACAAGTACTTTGCCAAGGATGCCAAGAAGAAGAAAACAAAGGGAGAAGGCGAGTTCTTTGAGGCAGAGAAGGAGGTTGGTTAACAATTAATTTCTTACAAGTCCCTTGTTATTTTGAGCTGATTATACGATTCTGATCTATATTATAATTTTTCCATTGTAGGAGAAAAATGTGCTTCCACAAGAGAAGAAAGATGACCAGAAAACCGTGGATACTACTTTGTTAAAGGCAATTGAGAGTGTTCCAGACCTGAAGACTTACTTGGGTGCTAGGTTTTCTTTGAAGGCAGGAATGAAGCCCCATGAACTAGTCTTCTAGAATGCCTAAATTATTAACCTCATTCTGTTTTGTCGAGCATTTTCTTCCTAATAGTTGCACTGTTTTTTTTCGTTGTAATGGAACTTTATTACTGTTAAACTTTTTTCTAAAAGTTTTGGCTCTAGTTGTTTTATACATTATTATCGATTGATACATTATCTTAGTATGTGTTTTTGTGTCTACCCATGGTGCTATCGTGTGTGTGTAGTAGCCAGGCCAAAAGGGTTTATGTTATTCTGTTGCAGTGGATAATCTCACATTATTTCACCATTTTGAATCCCAAGCTGCATTATATAAGTATTCGTGATGGATGTAAATTTGAGGGGAAAATGCGTTTAGTTTTTGTTCTTTTTGTCGTGGTTTTAATACTCGAACACTGAGATCGATGAATTACTTTACCAATTGAAATAAGTTATTTTTCATTTTTAAATATAACTTCAGGAGGCGATTTTAGCCGTAACAAAATTGGTGGAGGTACTTGATTTAAAGAGCTAGATAAGTTTTTGCTATTTTTAAAATTTTGCGGAGCTTAGTTATAATTTTATACTAAAGAATGAAATATTTTGAAATATTTTGAGGTATTAAAGAATTATTTATTCTAATTAAATTTGTTTATACAGTTTGCGGATTAATTTATTGATTTAAGTATCTCAAACAGCATGGAGGCTAAAAACATAGTTTTCCCTATTAAAGAGAGTTATGGATTTTGATAAGGTAGAAGAAGTTTAAACATTTATGTTGTTTTTGGAAAGAAGTTAGAATAGCATTGATCAAATATATTGGATTTGTGAAGCGATGGATGTTGGATTGGATTCTGAGTTCAATTGAATAGATAAACTAGGGTTTGAATAGATAAACTAGGGTTTTAAGCGGCTTGTAATCAATTTGTCCAATCCAACAACTTAATCTAAAGAATTTTAAATAGGGTTAGATAACGATTTATAAAATTTAAATTCAAAGAACTCTATTCTGCCCAACATATAATAACTATAAATATATAACAAATATTATTTATCCAATAATTTTAAATTGAAATAATTTTATATTTTATAATATGAATGTCATCTGTGTATGTATTATAAATAAATACATATTTTTTTTTATAATTATTAAGAAACATTAGAAGTGTCAAAGTAACAAGTAGCTATTTGCATGATTAGACTGGTGAGTTATCATTGATATTGTGTAGGTAAGTTTACAGAACTGTCAGACTATACCGTTTGTGTTTTCTTACATAAGTAAAATTCAGTGATGCTAATCTGAATCAGGGATCTAACATTGTGAAATGAGAACATTGATCTTCAATAGCAGAAAATAAGTTAAGTTACAACATTAAACATAAAAGTCCACGAAATGAATGAAACGCATACTGAACTCTTTACTATAATCATCACAGCATGCTATCTGTTCTCGCTGGAAGCCTCTTGAAGAAGTTGATGGGCACAGAAGGAAGTTTGCTACGAAACTTTGGATGCCTGAGATAATACAAAGCTGTTACCATAGCCACCACTTTTGGTGGTGTTGCATAGAGAACCACAGCTGAACACAAACTGAATACTACGAAGAGGCTGGTGGCTCTTGTGTCTCTCCAACTCAGTAGACAATGAAACCTCTCTCCCTGCGTTGCTATGTCTCCAACCACTGTTTGGATCCTTCCCGCAACACTTCTAAGCTTGTCATACCTCATTCTCACCACATCATGTGGTCTAGAAGTTGGGAATGTGTCAAACTCTTCATCAAGCTCATCAGGGTGCACTGCTTCTGCCCATGAGAGTTTTGTGTCCATGTGGGGTGGGTTTCTTGGCCTAAACCTGTAGTTCCACAGGCCAATCAAGAACATGTAGAGAAACAAAGTTGGAAGGATCAATTCAGGGTAGCAAATGAGTATGAGAAAGAGAATGTGAACTAGGACGGATGTGATGGGGCTCTTCCAATGGCAAACTTGGTTAAACCACTGCCCCATTGTGATGATGCCAGAGAAAAGTGACATGATCCGGAAGAAGTTGGCTTTGCTTCTTCTCATGCTCCACATATTGGAATCAACATCCAACATGTACTCCACCACCTCCTTCCTTAGAGGAGGTTCAGCTCTTCCAAGCCTCCCGGCCACAATGTTCATGGCTTGGTACCTCAAACTCTCTATTTGGTTAACTGTGAAAGGGCGCAAGTAATGCATCTTTGGAAGCAAGGGCTGGCCATAAACGTAAATCATGTTAGCCAGTGAGAGGCTAGTGAATCTCACTGCTAGCTGAAGCTCACCCATTTTCTTGACACCATGTGTGTGCAAAACAAGAAGTGGATAACTATGAGTGTATATTCTTTGAGTTTCAAGTGTTGAGAGCCTAATTCTTACCTTTCCAATTCTTGAATCCCTGGCTGAGGTACCTGCAGTGGCTTTTTCACCCCCACCTAAATGGCAGTTGTCAAAAACACCAATTGTTATCACGGAGCAAGGATCATAAACCTCCCATGTGTATTGCTCATTCCATTTTGGACTATGAGTGCCAATAATTGTTCGAGTTCTGACCCATTTTTGACCATACTTGGCAACACAGTATGCATCTGTGCTTCCATGGCCATCCCTCATCTTCATTGGGAGGAGTCCTTGTGCTCCTAGAATGCCTACTTCAAGTACCCCAATAGGCTGCTTCCATAGCTGTCTAGCTGTTGGTCTTTGGTCACTTGAGTACAAAGTGGACTCATCAAGAACATGGTATCCACCTTCAAGGCAAATTCTTAGGTGAATCCTGCTAGAAAATTTAAGCTCGTTTCTCCTATCAGCTTCCATCATTCCAAAACCAAACTTCTCAAGATTGAACCAGCGAGAATGAACTGGCCTGTGGTCTAGCCGCTTCTCAAAGAGGGTCAGTGGCAAGCTTATCTTGCCAAGCACTTCATCTTTTGAAGGGTGCACGCGATCCTCCACGGTGATTGTCAACATCTCCTCAAACGGTTCAGCCGCCACAAAGACCAAATCTTCATTCCAAAGTGGTGTGGTTGTCCTAGTTGGACATATCTTGGTCTTCAACACCTGGCTCCCCATCTGCGCCTTCACAAAAACCTCTGGCAACCGGTTTCTGTCACCTGGTATCACATCTTGTGCTTCAATGACATTCACCCTCAGATACCACAGTTTTGGTGACAGATAAACCTTTGATCTGACATTGAAAACACCCTCTCCATACACAGTGGCAGCATCAGAATGCCAAGCCTCAGAGAAGGCCTCATCAGCTTGAGTTCCCATCCACACTGCAAGCATGATATCACCTCCTCGCCCCTCCAGTCTGTACCACTGAGGAGCCAGTGGACTATCCGGGGGAACTCTTGTTGGAACCTCATTGAGATCAAATGCCACCCTTCCAATGCAATCATCTCTTCCCAACATTTCTTTGTCTTTCACTATGACTTCCAAAACAGAAGATTGAATTCTGTCTTTGGAAAAAGCGTAGACTTGGTTCCATTCTGGGTTTGTTTTGTTCTGTACATGCTTTGTTCTCCCTTTGTAGTTCCCCAGCTTCACTTCCACGTAAGGATCACAGCTTGAGGTGAGAGTGCCGCGATGAAGATCCTTGGCTTTCACTACCCTAACATACAGATAGAACATCTGCTCAACAAGGTCATGTGTGCTTGCAAATCTTTCACCACCAGTCATCCACCCTCTTCTGGCATTTGGCCACCGCTCCCCTCCGAGCTGTGGATTGGTTTCCCTCAGATTGTAGTCTTCATCTTGCCTAGTAGGATGAACTTGACGACCAACTGAATGCATTGTGGCTGCTGGAGCATGACCTCTTTGTCTTCTCTTTATTGAATTCATTGACCGCTGCTGCTTGGTGTTTGTGTAGTTGCTGTGTTATCTGTAGGACAGGCTCTATGCTTTCTTTTAGATCTTGGCCAGTATCAATGCCACTACACTGCAGCTGATCTCACTTTCTCAGCTCCTTTTGTGATTGATTTTGGAGTGTGATCTTTGTGATCAGCTTTAGGTGTTATGTCAGTAAGGTCAATATTTTCTGTGATTGGGAATGGGCAATGAGGAAGATTGGTTTTGGTAGTGTTGGATTTGTACTCTTGTACTTTTGGTGAAGTTGGAGATGAGAGGTTTTCTGATTCTGAAGTAGGAAAGTTAGAAGGAGATTTGGGATTGGACTTCAATAGTTTGGTGATGGTAAGGTTTTGCTGCATCCAAATGGAATAACAGTTTCTGATTCCAAGTGGGGTTCAGGTTCTTTAGGACAATTCTGGTTCTTTTTAAGGTTTTCAAACTCTACTTCAACAAATGCACTTGTGATCTCTCACTGTGTTTGGGAATAAGATCATGAGCATCAATGATCTCCACTTAAACTTCATATCCTATTCTTCCTTGTATCTATGCCACAGCAAGCTAAAGCTTATATGGCTGTTCACAAGTAACCCAATATTCGATTCTGAAGCAACAAAATTCCACTTAAGAAGGCAAAAGATGGAAGAAAACACAGTGGTGGTTGTCTCACTTTCCTACACATTAGAACTCCTCACACTACCTTGGTTTAAGAAAGGAATAATTTGATGAAGAAGCTGCATGAGCTTTAGTAGTAGTAGTCTAAATATGGCAAAAAGAAAAAAAACAGAAAAGAGTTTTATCTTAGTGATTATAAAACATGAGCATTGTTACTTGGTATGAAACAAGGAATGCTAAATAGAAAATGGCAAATAGTATAATTTGTTTTTACTATGTTTGTGTGAAGGTGATGTAATAACTTAATGAATGGGGTTATTTGCTTACAGGAACTGGTTGAAAGGATCAGTTCTTTCTTGAGTGTGCAGCAATGTGAAAGTAGAGAAAAAAGTGTGCTTGTGCTGTGACATTGCTCAAAGATGCTTTCCTTGTGCTTTATTTCCCTTCTCCTTTTGAGAATGTATATTATAATTTCTCTCTTCTATCTTCACATTGCTCATGTTTTTAAATGTTCATATTTTACCTTGCCAACTCAACAATTCCTGCCAAAAGTTGTTCATAGGTGCTTTGCTGTTAACTTTTCAGGGTGGACAAAGAAGAAGGGTGATGCAACAGTCAACAAAAGATGAATATGAAACTTCAAACATAGAAACCAAAAACACACTCCAGAGTTTTACAATTGTTTGAATCTTGATATGTGTTTTAGAATTTCTTATTCAATTTACCTAAACTTTTTGATAAGAGAACAAAGTTGATGCAGTGGCATATGATTTTTATATAAAGTTGGTTCTGGCCAAGATACATAACATACTTTATGAAGTTGTTCGTTACTTCATGGAATGTGATTAGAAAGTTTTCCTAGTTACGGAATTTATCACGAGTACAAATGTGATTAGATTGAACTCTGTTCTTGGAAATGATTATTTAACTGGGATACACCAGTAAAGGTTTTAATATTATAATATAATAATAAATTGTTGTGCAATGAAAATTGAAAAATTTTGAAATAATTATAAAAAAAAGGTGATGTGTAGTTTTCTTTTAATATTTTGTGTGGATTAATATTATGAGAATAAATAAATAAGAAACTAAAACAAATAGATTGAAAAATGTGTATCTTTATATGGATAAAACAAAAAGAAAGAAGTACAAAACTTTATCTTCACTTTTTAAGATGAGTAGAAAAGAGAATGAAATAAATAAATTATATAGAAAATATTTTATATCAATTAAAAATAGTTTTTAATGTATTTTTTTAACAAAAAAGATATATATACACACACAAGCACACCTATTTTTAAGCAAATATATTAAAAAAAATAATGAAGCATGCATTTCCATCCAAATTCATTGTTAAAATATAAGAAAATATAAAATATTGAGACTTATAATTTTTTATAATTTTCTCCAAACAAATAAAGGAAATACTCAATGTCTTTCCTAAAAATTTTCTTCTTAAATCTATCCCTCCCAAATTTCCTATTATAAATTCCCTCCCAAAACTCTTACAATAAATTCTGTGTAAAAGTCATCTTAAGTGGCAATTTATTATTTTTTTAATAAAAGTACTTTGATTATTGGGTTATATAGATTGAGTAATATCCATTACAAGAGTCATTTTAATTTACATTTTGTGGAGGTTATTATACCACGTCAATTTTGTGTGACTTATTGATGAATAAAATCTAATAAGATGTATTAGTAACACCTTTTTAACATGTTTTATGCTTAATTAAACTTTTTTTAAAATTTAAAATTACCAAAGAAAACTACTAAATACGAAGTAACATTCATAAAAATTGTAATTTTTGATAAATTTTAATTAAATTTAGAGAGTGCAGTATGTTGCTATAATTTCTCACATTCTAATTGTCTTTAGAAATTTAAAATTTTCTAGGTGTGATTTTGGAAACAAAAATCGTGGGTTGATTTTACATGTGAGCACGGATAGTAATCTTAACTATATATGGGTAATAAGTTAAACTTTTTTTAAATTATTGAAATAAAAATGAATTTGGTTCGTAGATAATGTATTCTAAATCAGAAATTAACATATAGAATAAATAAAATGAAAAAAAAAATCATCGTAAGCTTTTCGCAATGATTTCGTACATGATAACGTTTTCGGGAATAAATTAAACCAAATCAGATTCGTCTTTTGGTTCTCTCCAATATAATGTAAAGGTCAGAGAAATTTTAATAGTCACTATGATAACGAAATTAGCACATGCAACATATTTCTATTATGAAAAATGATTTGACAATCTTTACTTCATGGCTAAAATGTAGGTGGCAATTTTGAAGCATACATATTTAAGTATCTCTTTAGCTTCTTCTTAAAATATAAATTAACAACAAAAAATATAAAAAGTTTGTTGGTGTAAAATTAAACTGTGGAAGAATAATTAAAAAATAAAAAAATAATTCAAGATAAATAAGAGAGGGAAGAAACTTTTATTAAAAACTTTTGTTTTTCCTGTTAAAAATAATAAGAGAGTAGTCATATTTATATTATTTAAGGGAATATTATAGATTTTTAATTAATTTAAAAATAATTTTAGACTTCTCTTATCTATTCTATTAATATATAGAAATCTCTAAATTATTCTAGATATAATAAAAAAATAACTTTATTTTCAACATTTTCAATCAAGAACATGACAAAATTTTCATAAACTTGATGTAGTCATACAAAGGCTTTGTTTTATTAGGACTAGTTAGGCATAAGTCTACTAATATATAAATAATTACATGCATTCTTTTATATCAATAATTACATGTATTCTTTTTATATCGCTCTTATTCTTAAGGATTTATAGAATAATTGATGGTTGGATCTTAAAATACCATGTGCAAAAGTACTTAAAGAGACTAAAATAAACATTAGTGAAAAAAATACATTTTATAACAGTTATCATAGTGATCTCAACTGCTGTAGTATCCACTATTTTAATCCTCACACACTATTTATTAATCTAATATTTTCACTGTTTTCATTATTTGTCTTTCCCTCTTACGTCGTTGAGTCTGCCTTGTGCGTTTTTTGCTTTTCTCACTTATGCTTATTTTGTTGGTTCATTTGTTGCATTCATCTACTTTCTTTAGCATTTTTGACATAGGTGGTTTGCTAACTTTTCTACGTTGCAGGTTTTAAAGATGTTATACACTTGGTTCGACATCTCTTACCGTTTCTCTTTACAAGAGGTTAGCAATTTTGTAAAATTCATTAAAAATAGTTAGAAATTTATTTTTTACCCAAATTTTTTATCAACAACTTGATTTACCTAAACCACCTATGCAACCACTGTATATCCTAATATTACAACGGTCGCCTTATGCAACAGCTATAATATCTCTCTCACTGGCCAATTAGGTGGCTTTATTACAATGGTTTGTCAAAAACCGAGATAATATCTCCTATATACTACAGCGGTTGGTCAACTGTTGCGTATGTCTAAACTTTTTATAACGGTTGAATCTACAATGATTCTAGACCGGTGTTGTATGTCGTCCAAAACCGATGTAGAAGGTGGTTTTTCCACTAGTAAAAGCTCCTTAATGTTCGATTCCTAAGTTACTATTTGGTACATATGTATTTATGTGGATAAGTGAAAAATGGTATATACTTTATGAAAATATAGAAAATCAAAACATGATATTTGAAATTAATGATATATATATATATATATATATATA
>Ga0123340_1007224_pt1 | contig 10602 bp, 5 predicted proteins | sample SirMexnodulemix_FD_89961 | JGI IMG/M metagenome (GOLD analysis project Ga0123340, IMG submission 89961) | Root nodule microbial communities of legume samples collected from Mexico - Siratro Mexico nodule mix | ecosystem: Host-associated > Plants > Roots > Nodule | place: Mexico: Nepantla...
AACTTAATTAATATGATGATTAATTATTTATAATATTTAAATTAATTGATATTTAATGATTTTTTTACTGTAATATTATATTATATTAAGCATATGCTTAGTCAACGTAGGCGGCGGCAACGGACTCATTGTCCATGATTCAATAGTTGAAAAAATAGGTCAGACATGAAGCAACTTTCCGTCACAAAACCAACCAATAACAACGATAAGTTTAATAATATAATAGAAAGTAAAAGCATGGATGGATTTATCTTTTTGATTGATATAAACATACAAAGTACAAGCATAAATAAGATATATATCTATTGTTCCCAAAGTAGTTTTGTAATTAATTATAGAGATACAATTATGTGTGCAATCTTGTAGGTTAAAAATTATTTGCAAATATATATATGTTATTTGAAAGTATTTAATTTTTTAATTAATTAATAAAAATATAAAAATCCATATAAAATACACATCCAATCAAATATTTTGGTTTAAAAAATTAATTTTTATTGACTAAAAAAATAATATTTCATTTGGACTATTAATTAATATTTTTATTTGGATTATTAGTCAATTTAAAAATTTTGAAAATTGAAGAAAACATGAGGTGATTTAACCTTTTAGCAATTAAGTGCAATTAATCAGTTTAATTAAACAAAAAATTACCACCTAACTAATAACTGAATGGTCAATAAATATTGATTTTGATATATAAATTTATAATTAATTATTTTCATATTGATATGGATGAGTGATATCTAATATAACTATTAATTTTCAAAATATTATATGTGTGGTAGTTCATCACATTAATGTTAAATAGTTGGATAAAAGATTATCAAAAGTAAAAGAAAAAAAAATTAGAAGTGTATCCTACCCATACCAATTACAAGTGTATAAATTGTTTTATCTTCCTTAAAATGCATTATAAGACATTTAATATATGATAATATTTTTGCTCTAACCAAAATTTAAGCGAATTCAATATATAATCATATTTTTTAATAAAAAATAATATAATTGTTTATTTGGCTTAATTAAAATTATTTAATTGAACTTAGAGTATTTTATAAAAATAAAATAAAGTTGGGTTGATAGAGAAAAAGTTAGTAGTAAATCGGTTTTAGTTTTAAGGCAATTGCTTACTACCTTCCCTCACGCGCTTCCGGCATTTTCTCATATTTTTTAAATCCAATCCAAGAATGTACAAATGGCTTTCAGAATTAATATTTCAGAATAAATTTTAGAGATACAAAAATGACTTCTGTAATTAACATTTTGAAATGAATTGTAAAAATAACTTCTGAAATTGATAAATAAATTTTGAATGTGTAAAGTTAATATTCCAATTTGATTTTTCAGAATAACTTTTGAGCACGCAATCAAATACTTCTTCCATTCCATCAAATTTTCAAAATCTCAATGTTGCCTTAGACTCTAATTCAGAGGTGTAGAGTGAGTTTTGGAATGGGTATTCTGGAACGAATTTTTTAAAAGTCAAAAAAAGCATTTAGAAAAGAATTTTTTAAAAGTCAATGAAAGATGACAATTTCATTTGCCCTAAATCACCTTAGATCATCTTCCCAACAACACCAAACATAAACCTTACCAAAATCCAACCCTAAATCAAATTCAAATCAAACTAAAATAAATTTTCGTAACAAATGGAGCAAATGGAATAAGAACTCATTTATAAACACAAGGACCCTGCTATACCTCCAACAACTGATTACCACCCGACGAATCCAGCGAGTGTCAAAAATGAGAATTCCTTTTATATATATATATATATATATATATATATATCCAGATAAGTACTTATGTCTTTAGATGCATTTTTTCTTGTTTTGGAAGCTATTTTGGCACAAATGGTAGTTCAAAGTTGACTTAAATTCACAATTATGAATCAATTTATACACTTACACAATTTTTACAACACTTTGTTATTATATTTTACAAAGTAGTAGAGCAATTTTCTTTGAAACTTTAATTTTTTTTATCTTCTTGATCATGAATCTTGTGACTGGATGATTTGTATTATGTTCTTTGTTGAGAATGTGATTGATTAAGAATGATATCTAAGATTGAGAAGGGATACTTTTCAATTTCTTCCATTATGTGCAAGTTGTCCAAAGCAGGAGTTGAGGTTTCAAAGCTTTGGTTTTCTTTAGGGCCTAAAGTGGGTTCTTCAGAGGCTTCTTAATCAGACTTGTTATGAGGATATGAGAAAGTAGATTGGATTTCAGTTTTGAAATTTTCATCTCCATCATTAACATTTTCTTGTTATTTTTCCATGGATTGTTTTTCAGTTTGATCGAACAATAGAAAGAATTTGAGGATGAATATGGATAAATCTACTAATGTTTAAACGTTCCATCATGAGCAGAACTTTCAATGACACAAGTGTTAAACTAATGCGTGATTCAATACGACTCTGCAAGTATCAGCAAAAAATGTTAAAAGTACAACAGCATTCGGGTCAGCAGATCTTTTGAAAATGGGAGTAAATAATTTATACAATACAGCACAAGAGATGAAAAGGGATTCCTCAGCAGGTTGCAGCAGTTAAGTGCATCATGGCTGGTATAGTAGCATCCTCTTCTCATTTCTATGGCACCATTGTTGAAATCTCACATCTCACACTTCCCAACTTTCTATTAGCCTTGTGCCCGTTTTCCTTGAGCCAAACTCACACGCATAGCCCGTCCTTCTAGTTCCTGAGGTGCACAATTTAAGTAGACTCAATAAGCAAAATAACATTGATCTTTTGTATCTTATGCACCAAGTTCATATGTTAAGAGAGAAAGCAAAATCTTTACATTGCACAGTAAATAATTTTACATTATGAGTCAATCACAAGCCAACCTACACAATGAGTTTGGTAACTTTCATAATAACTATCTTGAAAGTCTTACTAATGATGGCTTGTGTTTGAATGACCTTGTAAAACTGTTTTACAGGTTTTACAAAGTGAGTGCATGACCACATAACTCTAACTTTAAAAGTCTTTAGATAGACCCTCTTAATATGCTTTCAGTTACTTAAAAGAAAAAGCATTAAATGTCTTTCTGTATTGATCTTACTTCTGTTATGTGAATTACAAGACAAAATTTCAAGTCTGATTGAAAAACAGCACTAAAATCATCTAAAGAACTGTGTCTATAGAAAAGCCATAAAATAGTTCTCAGTTTACAAATGCAGAACCAGTGCAAGAGTGAAGAAACGGGGAGTAAAATACCACATCATTCAAGGCTTCAAGGGCAGATTCCATCTCTGCTTTTGTTGAAAAGCAAACAAAGCCATAGCCACGTGACCTTCCAGTTTCTCCATCATATAAGACCCTAGCTCCAACCACTGTTCCATATTCTTGAAAGGCTTGCGTCAAAATCTCATTAGTTACTGACCATGACAGATTCCCAACAAAGAGCTTATGTTCAGTTTCAGGGTACAAGGGTTCTTTTGGTTTTGGTTTGTTAGAGAAGTTCACCCTCAAGGTTCTGCCCAGGTATTCCTGAGAAGTTACATTCACAAAATTCAGCACGCAAAAGGGTATGACCAGAACAAACCAATTGAACATAGCAATTGAGCTAACGCTGGAGAGAGGAAAGAGCAGTAATCCTTACTTTTCCGTCAAGATTTTCTATCACTGTATTGCAGTCTTCAATGCAACTCATCGTCACAAATGCAAAGCCTCTACTTTTTCCAGTGTCCCTGTCGTAAAGAACCTAAATATATATGTATATATATAAACCATCATCATTACTGAAATGTGACATGCAAGTTGGATCAATGAGTAACAAGTTTGAGGGATGTATGCTAGCAAAGAATTGCTCTATGAAGTGATAACATGCAACCAATTATGGAGGATTCTCATTTGGCTTTTCTTCTTTTACATCACTAACTAAATAATAAGGCTAACAATTTTGATTTCTCTTGCTCTTGCAAATATCTTATCCATAAAAATGATCAAAACTTCAGTTCAAAAACACCCTGCCCGAGTTGCAAATTTAGTTGCATGATTACATGTTTCAATTATCATTATTATGCACATGCAACACATTATAAGGAGGGAGTGTAAAATTGATTAATAGATAAGGAGAATGAGACTGGTGAGACAATTAATTATTCAGAAACTGAAAATATCCACCACATGAAGGAAAATCAAGACAGAAAACTGTGAAGGCTTATCTAGAGAATATACATATTAAAATAAACAATACATTAACACATCAAGCTTATGCTAATCTACCATTTTTATAGCGTTGATCTTAAATAAATTAAAAACAATTAGAGAATATTTATTACAAATGAAAAACTTGTCCTTCTCTTTCGGTCCTAAACCTAACTCCAAAACATACCCTTATAAAACATCGAAGTCATATGTAATTACAAATCAAACTCAAATTAAATAGTCAACTGAAGCAAATGGAGAACAAGCATTGTTCAGAATTCAAAGATTTTCAGAAAAAGTTACTGCTGTTTGACCCTGACACATACTGTGAAAGCCTCACCCCTCATCTCTCAATCAAATTCCTTCCTATATACTAATTCAGAATAGATACTAGCACTATTGGTCACACACATATCAGAGACCCCTACACATAGCTGAACTAAAATGAATGCAGCCATATGTTCATAAATCAGGGGAGTACAACTTCAAATCAAGATGAATTTAATGAATAGTAATTTAAATCAAAGAAATTTATAAATTTATTTCCAGTAAGCTGCAGAATTTGCTCAGGCATATAAAGTTCTAAAACTACAAGAACGAGTATATAGTTTATGACCTCTTTACTCTATCTTGCAATCATAGTGTAAATTTGTCGACTTATACAACAGATATCGTTAAAATTAAAGCAATATTGATACCCTATTGGTTGATTGTGTTAAAATTATTACCTTGACAATGTATAGAAATTAAAAATCAATGAATTGCATAAATAAATACCTCAATTAGTTCTGCACTACCATAATCCTGAATTAGCCCTGCAAGTTTGGAACTATCAACACTATAAGGCAAATTCCCAAAGTAAAGTTTGGTGCTTGCAAAGGATTCATCTGGGTCTTGTTCTGCCACCACTTCCCCTTCACTCTCCTCCACGTTCTGTTCTTCAACCAAACCATCATCGTCCACAACAACCACCTCTTCTTGTGCAACAGCAGCAGAAATTCTAGGCCCCCACAACCTATGCGATGTGGTACCTCCGATGGACAAAGGTTCCACCAAGTGTGACACAGGTGCAAACATGCGGTTTGACGGCATTGCTGTCATAAGGGGATCCATCATGGAGCAGTGCTTGGAACGAAGACATTTGACGCTGTTAATGGAAGAAGAAAACAAGGAAGCTATGCCTGCAGCAGTAGCAGCCATGTTGTGATGATGCAACTGAAAAATGTTACATTAAAAGATGATTATTTGAGTGTTTATGACATGAGGAGAGAGAAAAGATGGATGGTGTTTCTAGTGTGCTTATGCTTGCGTGGCATGATTGTGTCCACTGTCTAGTGTTGTTGGTAAGAATGGATATGTGAAGATAAGATGAATTCATGTCCAATAGCCTATGCCCAGATGTATTTTTCTTTGTATAACATCGAATGTGTATAACTTGGTTATATGCCTCTCGTTTTAACTACTATATTTTGACTTTTGCTTGGATTTTCATTTTACAGTTTCCCAGACGTAACTTATCCATTTGTCTTATTTTTTTATTCTGCTATATTCATCTGTTAAATATATGGCAAAAAGCTTCGATATTGTTGTTGTGTGGAATTAGAGAAAACTATAAATATTTGTATTTTTAGTTTATTTGTTTTAAGGTCCGTGCGAGGACTTTCTCAATCACTATGCTTCAAATTAAATTCTAAATCACTTTTACTTAATCAGGTTTATTAATAATTATTTTTATTAGATTAGACTTATTAATATATGTTCTTATCCACTTTTCACCTATGATACATTTACATACGCATATCATTCCAATTATTACGACTTTTAGAATTGAATTCACCATTATATTTACTTAATAGCTTGATCAATTGAATGAAGCATAAAGAGTGCATTTACAAAAATTGCATATGTTTTTCTGTTGCTCCGCATTATTTGTCAGAAGTATTAACTATTATTATTATTCTTATTATTATTATTATTATTATTATTATTATTATTATTATTATATAAGCAATTTTCTCTAACAGTGCAGCTGTGGCGGAGATAGTATGGTGCAGCGATAAAGGGTATTTTTGTATTTGCGTAAGTATAGGGAGGCAGTTAGTAATAGTGAGGTGCAAGAAGAAAGTTCGATTGAATTAATTCGTGTAAAAAAAAACCCAAAATCTAAAACCCTACAGTCACAGTTCTACCTCATTTGGTGCAGAGCCAGAGCCGATTACGGTTACTTCCGCCGTTTCTCGACGGTGGTGCGGCGGCGCTCGAAGGACGGAGGCTCCCACTCCAGCGACGTTCACATTGTTCTCTGATCAACTTCCGGCAAGGGCAACGGCGTCGTTTCCGTCGTTGCGTATACCCCTTCAAGACCCTATCAAGAACTGTTCTATCTGATGTGGCGCAGAGCCAGAGCCGGTTACGGTTACCTACGCCGTTTCTCAACGGTGGTGTGGCGGCGCTCGGAGGACGAAGGTGACTGGCTCTACTCCTCGGAGTGGTGGGGCTCCGACTCCGACGACGGTCACACAGTTCTTCGATCAACTTCCGGCAAGGGAAACGGCGTCGTTTCCGTCGTTGCGTATCACTCTTCAAGACCCGTTAGTTTCCTCCCTTTCTCAACGCTTTTGTTTCCTTTAGGTTCTGTTTGCACGAAGCAATTTATAAGTTTCCAAATGAACTTAAAATTTCAGACATTATGTGTTTATGTAAGATATTGAAGTGCTTTGACTTCATTTAATTTCATTTTACTGTGACAAATTGTTCGATTTTGTTTTAAATGTTTCGTTTTTTTAAAACATGGCTTTCAAGTTTTTTCTTTTCTTTTCAGAACCCATTTGCATTTTCTGCAAGATTTTGACGATGAAATTTTGGGTGTTTGCATGGTTTCTAGAGCAGAATGCATTGGTCAGGAATGGAAAGATGGCTGCAGAAAAGGTGTGAGGAGGTGCAACCTGGATATGGGGATGGAGGGAAACTGAGGATACTTGGATACCAATGGAGGGTGCTTCGTTTCAATGACGTTACTCGCCAGAGCACGGCAAAAGTGATGGCAACTTACCACGAAAACATGCCAGGAGTTGTCTACCTCATGCAGCAACCACGTTGTTTGGCTGTTCCATGTATATTTTCTAACCATTTAAAATGTGAATAGAAATGTGATTGTGGTGGAATTATATCTCCTAGAGTTGGTTAGTTTGGTGTTTCAACGAGTGAAGTTTTATTTGAAAATTTTATGTATGGAAATTTGAATAGCAGCTTGATTTGTAGGGATAATGTTTGTTTTTAGTTAGTGATTGCTATTATGTAATATTATAAGATTATTGAGATTTCACAATAGTTAATTTGAGCATCTTTGCTTGATTTGGGATCGATTTTGATAACAAAAATAAGCTTTTTGTTATGCTTGATCGTTGAATTCAAACAAAGAGGTCTTCTTCGGATAGCCTATTTTGTTGGGTCAAGGTCTTTGCACGTGATTGAAACCACCTATCCTCTTTTTGTATGTTCCCTTCTCTGTTTGTCCCATTAAAAATGAAAGATAATACAAAATAAAAAAATCTCCTATTTGAGGGTAGTTTCCTTGGTATTTTGTATTTGTGGAAATTTGGAGGCTCCTGCGTGCCATTTGACGACAATTGCTTTGTTGGCTGCCTAGCTAAATCTTGAGCATCTGGCTAACATTTTGCACTCTTAGATAACTTATTTTCTTTTATCACTCCTTAAAAATATTTGTTTCGTGCTCACCACTTCTTTACTTTGGACCATTTTACACTGGTTGCTACGCCATTGTGGATTTGAATTTTGATATTCCTGTTTTTGCCACGGTCATGATTATAGTATTTATTAATGAAGTTCTAGGGGTAATTTTTAGTCATGATTCTTGATTTCTAATTTTCGGAACATATCTATCCTTAATACGATTTTCAGTTCATGTTATTTTATTTGTTTAATGCCATCTTGCAGATGTGAAAAGTATGATATCAGCTGGGTTGACTACTATAGCCTCATGTAATTTTGATATCATCAGTGCAGTGCAAGGAAAGGAAAAAATGCACATTTTATGCATCGGACATGGTGGAGGAAGTTTACCACTGTTTTTGGCAAGTCAAATCCAAGGTGAAAATAGTTCTACCTTTATTGGTTTTCCTGGTTTTAACTTTTAAGTGGTAGCTTGAAACATCCATATTAAAAGTTATTGCTTTTTAGTGAAAAATGAAAAGAAAAAGAACATCTATCACGGAAATGTATCATTTTGTTTGTTGTTATTGACATAGTCATATCTTGCAATCTGAGGGATAAGGCATCGAACCTTGGACATTGTTATTGTCATTGGCAACCACCTGTAATGTCAATAGTAATAAACCAAACCAACATATTCATATGGCACCACCTCTTGTGCCCTGATTTACGTGGATACATATTTACTGGACCATCATTAATTTATTCCTTTCTCCATCCCCTTTATGCATAGTCTAGTTCTTGGTCTGGAGATGCTTAGTAACATAAAGCATGCTTACTTCGACGGCATTCTTTTTTTATGATGTAGTTTTTGGATTTGTTAATGATTTTCTCCCTTGTTCACTTGACAAATTTGTTTTTGTAATTGATCCTCATAACCTTGCTTAATTTTCTGTGCACTTTCCAGGTGCCATTGTTCATATAGTTGAAATTGATCCCCTTGTTATCTCAGCCTCAATTCGAGCTATGGGGTTCCCAGCTTGCTCACTCAAGACACAATCAGGTGACCAGGCTGTTTCGAAACCTGAAACCATTGATAAAATTATGTGGAAAGGCATACACGAAAGGATTTTCCTCTACGAAGCAGATGCTGAGGAGTTTATCGTTAATGGCACAAATATATATGATATGATCTTTGTTGATGCTTATGATGGTGATGATATATTTCCCCACAAGTTATGGGACCCAGATTCAACATTCCTTAAAGCCCTGAGTAATCGACTCCATCCCAAACATGGCACTGTTGTGGTGAACCTGCATTCTGACTCTGATGTCTTGAATCTTGATACTGTTCCATCGGAGCTTGAGCAGATTTTACCAATGGGAAGATATGTATCTCAAGTTTGCAGAGCATACAAAGATTTGCTTGTAGGAAAAGGAGGTTCTGGTCTTGCTTTTACTGTTGCAGTTCCTTGGGTGTGTAATACTTCCCTGGTTGTGTGTAGAGGTTTTGATAAAGACAGTGAGTACTTTAACAGGGACTTTGTGATTAACACCCTCATTTCCAAGTCCCTTGAACTGGAACATGTTATGGACTTGCCATTCTCATGCTTGGAATACATAAAAAGAGGTTTTATTCTTGTCTAGTTTATCACAATCTTATTGGTCGTCTACATTCAGCAAATTCTTAACCAGTCTCTGTTACTATATGAAACGTGTTCTCTACTATGATCTGGTGTCAATGGATAAACATGGTACACTGGGTTCACTTGATGAAAGGAGTTCTGGGGCAGGTTTTGGGCATGAGCCTAAGGTTAATACATTGTCATTCGGATAATGTTTAGCAGTATGTTTTTGTTGTCTATTCCTTTCTCTTTTAACAAAATTTCTTTTTCCATCAAAAGAAAAAGGACATCACTTTGGAAACTTCCAAACCAAGTGAGTCAAAGGTTTCGTAGAGTGGTTGTAGTTTTTTGCTTGGATTCCATCTGAAGCTAATGTAGTTGCAGATGTAATAATACATGAACACCAACTTAATATAGGAACCATTCCACCGTTAACTCATACCCACATGTACAAGCACTGTGACAACCATTGCTCAGAAGGAACTCGTCCGCGAATTACACATGCAAAACTTTCTCCCTCTTTCCAATTTGTTGAATACTCAAGGATACGAAATAGACTTGGCATTCAACATAGACGTAATTAAGTTCAAATGAAATTTGAGTTCTTTTCAAACTGAAAAATAAACTTTGTCCTAAATTTCATATAAAAAGAATAAATAAAAATATCTATCATGCATGATGGTTTAAATTAGTTGCTGATCTTAGCGTGACACATAAATTTAAAACCTATATAAACAATAGCACCAAAATTGAGAATGCGAGTGTTTAACTTAATTTTGAATAGCCTATAATTGGTATGTGCAAAAGGTATTCACGATTAATTTTTCTCAATCTAAATATAATTTCTTTTGGCAACGTTGTTTAGATAACTGATAATGTTTGTATAAGCAATATCACGTCATCTGTTCTAATTATAAATTTTATTAAGCAACATTACTTCACTTTTAACAACTTCTATAAGTAATTATGTTATATCGAAGATGATTTGACCAGGCTAAAAGAATATGTTTGAGTAAATAAACTAGAATAACCGGGATAATAAATTAGTTTTATGACGATGTGCTTTATATAAAATATGGATTCTAAACAGTAATGGCAATTTATGGTTTGTTGTCTAATTTCTATTTAAATAATAATCTCTTAAGT
>Ga0123340_1007236_pt1 | contig 10595 bp, 10 predicted proteins | sample SirMexnodulemix_FD_89961 | JGI IMG/M metagenome (GOLD analysis project Ga0123340, IMG submission 89961) | Root nodule microbial communities of legume samples collected from Mexico - Siratro Mexico nodule mix | ecosystem: Host-associated > Plants > Roots > Nodule | place: Mexico: Nepantla...
ATTATGCATTATGTTTTAACTACTAATTTAAATAGATTAGATGTTATAGATAATTTTTTAAGTATTACATTAACACAGTCTTCACATCATACATGCTTTCGGACTTTAACATATTTCATCAAAATTGAAAAACAATTCATAAAATATAAAACATTTTACAACAATTGTTAAAGATAACAATTCATATTGAAAATTTATTGTCTTAATGAAAGCTCAAATATAATTTATGAGAAAATTAAAAAAATAAGTTATGAGAAAATTAAAAAAATAAGTTACACATTTTAACACTTTAAGTTAAAATTTCTTTACTTAAAAGTTTGAAAACTACAACAACTTTAATTAAAACTACTAGTTTCACTTTTTCAATCGTCTTTTCAAAATGATAAAAGTTATTGTTATATATTATTTTAAAATGTACTCTTATATATTTTTATATTATTTAGGTGTAAATTATATTTTTATAAATAAATATATAATTGTATATATATAAACAAATAAATATTTTAAAATAATCAAAATCAAACCTAATATTTTTTTTTCTCAAAGCTTAAATTTTCTTTTACTTTTAATAGGTTGGACTTTACACACTTGTTCACTTCACTTTTGTAGAATATTTTTACTCTTTTCATTTTTAGTCTTACTATAAATTCTCTATAAACACATAACTTTCACTCTAATCTTACATAAAGTAAAATTTTGTGTAGAAGTTGAGATATTTTTGTCTTTATTCTAAAATTCATTTTATTAAGTTTAAGAAAAAAAAAGTTTAGTTAAATAAAAAAAATTTTAACAACAAATAATAAAATTAATGAAAGCACTTTAGAGATATTCCAACCCTATTACACAATAATCATTACAAATTCTTTGCCTGAAAATATCCCCTATACAATACTTAAAGAAATGTGACCACGACCGAGTTCTATGATCGTTGTAAATGACCGAACTCCATATTCGAGCTCCTAACGTATAACACAAGATAGCTGAGGTCCAAAGCCAAGCTCCATGAAACCAATCTCCATTAGAAGGTTGAGCTCCATAGCTGAATACAAGATAGCTGAGCTCCAAAATCGACAAGGCAGAAGTTAAAGAAGTTGAGTTTTGTGATCGATCATGATATGGCTAAGCATCCAAGGCCGACCATGAGATTGCTAAACTCCATGGTTGAGCTCATGAGTTCGAGCACGAGATGATCGAGCTCCCTGGGCTTAAGCTCCTGAGACTGAGGAGATTGGAGGGGCAGAGAAAGAAGAACTCACAGCTCGTTAGAGAAAGCTTGAGCTCGTCAGAGAAGAAGAGCTCGGGAACTACTTAAGAGCACCTCTTTCGAACCCAACACTTCAACAGGTAAGCTCTCCTTCTATCGATGTAGCCCAAGTTTTAAAATTTTTATCCATACTTCTCTGCCACCTGCATTTATACGGAGAAGAGGCTTTGGTCATCTTCTCTGTTCACCCCACCATTGTTTTCTTTCTTTATGCATTTGTGGAGGTAACTCAAGTCTTAGTCACTGTATCTGCTAAGAACGAACGTACTTGCACGTTCAACCACACTCCACTGTTTCATATTTTGTTTCGTTCCTTGACTTGATGGGTGTTGCATCCCTGTCACCGTTCATCGCTGCATGTTAAATGTCCCCTGGGTATAGCATGATTTGATCTCTGTGTGTGCTTATGCAAATAATAAGAGAATGGATAATAGCTTGTTGATATTACTGTTCGAATAAAAACAAATCCAACATTCTCCAAAAAAGCTGTTGTGTCTGGCTCCGACGACATTGTGTGGCTGTTGTTTCTTTGATGTTCATGTTTCTTCTTCTTTTGTTTAGCTGTTGGGTTGTCTGAAATGTTGTTTGCTTTATTTTGGACCTGTATTTAACTTTTTTCTGTGTAGATAAAATAAAACCACCTCATGTACAAGCCATTTCCTACCCTTCGTTGCTATGCAATGTTTGACTGAGCATCTCCACCCAAAACATAAATAAGGCCGAACACCATATCCAAAGCTAACCTCAACCGAATACAAAATCGAGCTCCCCTATCTTAAATAACACTTAAGCAGGCACCTTCTCCCTCTTAAAATTACACTTATCCTTTACACCTCATTCAAACCGAGCCGTAGGCCAAGCCACGTTCGCTGGCAAGCCTAGAAGCATCATCTACACCTATTCACAGAACAAGACCGAACTTCATTTAGCCATTGCCCATGCACAGAACCAAGTCACGCTCGCTGACGTGTTCTGATGCCTTGAACCTTTGACAACTTCAACTAGATCAACACTTGACCTCTGTGAATGAAATCACATTCGCTGACAAGCTCACATGCAGCCACCACACTCTCACTCTGAGAAGCACTCACAAAAGTTTAAACCATTTTCAAAAATTAAAAAAGTCATTATATTCCATATTTAGGTAGTTGTCACTGTTAGAGCATGTCCAAGAGAACCTAGACTCTAATGAGTATTGTAGTTAGATATTGAAATAGGAACTCATTCTTATAACTCATTAGCTAACTTCACTACCAACATAGTTCTCCAACATTTCCTCCTCGTGACATTCCCTTCACAAGGTCACACAAACCCTACTAGAGAAAGATTAAGATAGAGAATGGTATCAAAGTACAACATGTTTTTTCCACTCAGATATGTTTCCAAATGTGTGAATTAGAAAGTATATGCGATCAGCTTTGTACTTGAAATTGGCTTCCCAAATACAACAACAGGTACAGATTGCTACTATATCATCAAAATAACTGATGACATACATCATGATGTTAACATGACTGTCAACATTTTTGCTGAAAATATAAGAAAATTTTCCATTGTTGCTGTTGTTGGAGATGTAATTCAAATTTGTAGTGTTGTGATGAAAAAAATACAATGGGGAAGTAAATGTTGTTTTAAACAAAATGATTTTCCTTATTTGCTTTATGTAACGACAAAAATGGTGATGTCTTAAAGCCTTATTAGGTTTCTTCTCAATTTAATCCAAAAGAAAAAAGATAAGATGCTCGTTGATAAGTTGAGCAAATGACGGGCCAATTTTCAACTTCATGAAGTTCCTAGTAATTATCCTATGTTCAAAGAAATCAAGGAAGAGACTTACATCAATTTGGCATGCAAGATCCTTAACTGCATTGAGGTTGCGAAAGACGAACGGTTTATCTTTGCCTGGATGGTACTGATACCCAACAAAATGACATATATGTTTAAACATAAAAGATGAAATGAATAATTCACTTCCTTAACAATTGGAACCTTCGCCTTTGCTAAGAGAGATTTTTGTATTTTTTCAACTGGTGCATCTATCTTGAGAATAACTTTGGACGCGGATATTATAAAGAAGAGTCACCTCCACCTTCTAAGCATTGGTAAATAGATCAAGTTTATGAGTATGCGTCTTGAGGTACGTGCTGGACTATGACATGGTATTTTTACACGTTATTCAAAAGTTCGATATACACCAAACGAAGATCGGTTCATCGTAGAACGTTAAAGATTGTTTGATGAGAGACTATCTTTGAAATTTGGAAGGATGCCTTATGACAATTTCCATGAGCCTTTGCCGATTACAACAGTCAGTCCTCATGATGATGTGACACTTATTCCTTTAATAATTGTCCTCACTCATTCAGAGGTGACGGCTAAATTCAAAAGTGTTGTTCGGATGGTAGCAACAGTGTCATGCTAAGCTGAAGAACTATGTTCTCCTGCTGGGATATAGAATGCTGCTAACACTAGAGGATTCAGCTAGAATCCATGTTTATGTATTTGCTGAGGATGGAAAAACTCTTTTTTATGGCAATCTTGGCATTGAGAAGTTAAGAAGAAAGTTGAACAGTTTACTTGAAATAGAAAGTGATGGTGACAATGATAGGGTGAAGGATGCTCGAAAAAATCCATCATGGATTTGTGTTTGTCTGATACCAAAATCATGGAAGATACATGATAGAATGAATGTGGTTATGAATCTTGTTATTTTGGCTTCCTTTTGAAGAAACACGTGGAGAAACAGGGGGATTTTTTTTTTGTGCATATAAAAAAACCTGAAAACTTCAATTTTTAATCTTCGAAAACTATATTTAAGTATACTTATAATGCACTAATTTGTAATCTCCTCACTTAAAGGACCTCCGAAACCTTCTCCGGATACAAACGTTTTCTTTTTCTATCTTTTTTTATTCTATTTTTTCTTCTTTTTTTTATATATGTTTATTCTTTCTTTTCTTTCTATATTATTATTATTATTATTATTATTATTATTGTTTTCAATTTTTTTATTATTTTCAGGTTTTTCTTATCTTTTATTCCTATTTTTTATTTTTTTATTTTAATTTTTTATTAATTTCTTATATTTTTTATTATGAATTGAAAAAAGAGATTTTGGTATATAACTAAATACAGTGCTCGAATATACAAAAAAGGGGTTTTCAAACTTTTTTTTATGAAAAGAAAAGAATCCTCCAATTTTCTCGCATGTTCCTTTTAAAAAGAAGTCATAAAAACAAGATTCATAATTACACCCATTTTATCATGTATCTCTAATAATTTTGGTATCGAATATGTCAAAATTTATAATACCCCACATATCAATCTTAGAAACATAATATGACTTAAGATAAACACAAATCCATAATGAATTTCTTCGAGCATCCTTCACCCCATCATTGCCACCATCACCTTCTTCAAAAGTAATCTGTTTAGCTTCCTTCTTAACTTTTCAACGCAAGGATTATAATCAAAAAGGGTTTTTCCATCCTCAGCAAATACATAAGCATAGATTCTAGCAGTTGAATCCTCTAATGTTAGTCGCATTCTATATATTCCAGTAGGAGAGCAGAGTTCTTCAGCTTGGCATAGCATGACTGCTACCTCCGAACAACACTTGAATTTAGCCGTCACCTTTGAATGAGTGAGGACACTCATTAAAAAAACAGGTGTCACATCATCACTAGGACTGAATGTTGTAATCGGCAAAGGCTCAGGGAAGCTGCCATAAGGCATCCTTCCAAATTTCAAAAATAACCTCTCATCAAATAACCTTTAACGTTCTACGATGAACCGATCTTCATTTGGTGTATATCAAACTTTTGAATAACGGGTAAAAACACCATGTCAAAATTCAGCACGCACCTCAAGACACATACTCATAAACTTAACCCATTTACCAAGGCTTAGAAAAAGGAGGTGACTCTTCTTCATAACATCTGCGTCCAAAGTTATTACCAAGATAGATCCACCAATTGAAAAAAAACATAAAATTTCTCTTAACAAAAATGAAGATTCTAATTGTAAAGAAAATGAATTTTTCATTTCATCTTCTAAGTTTAAACATGACAACTACATGTTTTTTCCACTCAGATATGTTTCCAAATGTGTGAATTAGAAAGTACATGAAATCGACTTTGTTCTTGAAACTGGCTTTCCAAATACAACAACAGGCATAGATTATTGTTGTATCATCAAAATAATTGATGACACACATCATGATGTTAACATGACTGTCAACATTTTTGTTGAAAATACAAGAACACTTCCCATTGTTGTTGTTGTTGAGGATGTAATTCAAATTTGTAGTGTTGTGGTGAAAAACCACAATGGGAAAGTAAATGTTGTTTTAAACAAAAGATTTTCCTCATTCGCTTTAACGACAAAAATGGTGATGCCTTAAAGCCTTATCAGGTTTCTTCTCAATTTAACCCCTAAGAAAAAGATAAGATGCTTGTAGATAAGCTGAGAAAATGACGAGCCAATTTCCAGCTTCATGAAATTTTTAGTAACTATTCCATGTTCAGAGAAATCAAGGAAGAAACTTACATTAATTTGGCATGCAAGAACATTCACTGCACGGAGACTGCGAAAGATGAACAATTTATCTTTGTCAGGGATGGTATTGATACCCAACCAAATGCCATATGTTCAAACTTAGAAGATGAAATGAAAAATCCACTTCCCTTACAATTGGAACTTTTGCCTTTGCTAAGAGATTTTATGTACTTTTTCGACTGGTGGATCCATCTTGAGAATAACTTTGGACGCAAATGTTTTAAAGAAGATTCACCTCCGCCTTCTAAGCATTGGTAAATGGGTCAAGTTTATGAGTATGCATTTTGAGGTGCACATTGGACTATGAGATAGTTTTTTTACCCGTTATTCAAATGTTCGATATAAACCAAATGAAGATCGGCTCATCATAAAACGTTAAAAGTTGTTTGATGAGAGACTATTTTTGAAATTTAGAAAGATGCCTTATGACAGCTTTCATGAGCCTTCGCCGATTACAGTTGTCAGTCTTCATGATGATGTGACACATGTTCCTTTAATGAGTGTCCTCACTCATTTAGAGATGATGGCTAAATTCAAGTGTTGTTCGGGTGGTAACAACAATGTCATGTCAAGCTGAAGAACTTTGCTCTCATGCTGGGATATATAGAATGCGGCTAACACTAGAGGATTCAACTGCTAAAATTCATACTTATATATTTTTTGAGGATGGAAAAAACCCTTTTTGATGATAATCCTAGCGTTGAAAAGTTGAGAAGGAAGTTGAACAAATTACTTAGAGTAGAAAGTGGTGACAATGATCGGGTGAAGGACGTTTGAAGAAATCCACTATGGATTTGTATTTGTCTGAAATCATACTATGTCTCCAAGACTGGTATGTGAGACACTAGACACTTCGGCATATTCGATAACAAAATCATGGAAGATACATGATAAAATGAATGTGGTTATGAATCTTGTTTTTTGACTTCCTTCTGAAGAAACACGTGGAGAAGTTGTGGGACTTTTTTTTTTGTGCATAAGAAAAACCTGGAAGCTTCTTTTCTTAATCTTCAAGAACTGTATTTAAGTATATAAGTATGTGAAATGCACTAATTTACAATCTTCTCACTCACAGGACCTCTGAAACGCTCTCCAGGCTTTCTCCTACTGTCTTTTTTTATTCTATTTTTCCTTTTCTTCTTCTCTTCTTGTCTCTTTTTATTTATATTTATTCTTTCTTTTCTTTCTATATTATTATTATTTTTTAATTAATTTTTATCTTTTGTTCCTATTTTTTATTTTATTTTAATTTTTTAAATAATTTTTTATATTTTTTATCATGAATTAAAGAAAGGGGTTTTTGTATATACTTAAATATAACCCTCAAAGATTATAAAAAAGGGATTTCCAGGCTTTTTTTATGCAAAAAAAAATCCTCCAGTTTTCTCAAGAGTTCTTTCAAAAGGAAGCAAAAAAACAATATTCTTAACCACATCCATTCTATCAAGTATCTTCCATAATTTTTGTATCGAATATACCAAAGTTTCTAGTGCCCCACATGTAAGTCTTGGAGACAGTATGATTTCAGACAAACACAAATCCATGATAGATTTCTTCGAGCATCCTTCACCCCATTGTTGTCACCATTACCTTCTACTCCAAGTAATTTATTCAGCTTCCTTATCAACTACTCAATGCCAAGATTGCCATAAAAAAAGATTTTCTCATCCTTAGCAAATACATAAGCATGGATTCTAGCAATTGAATCTTTTAGTGTTTAGTCGCATTCTATATATCCCAGCAAGAGAGCAGAGTTCTTCAACTTGGCATGGCATGGCATTGTCACTATCACCCGAGTAATACACTTGAATTTAGCCATCACTTCTAAATGAGTGAGGAAACTCATTAAAAGAACAAGAGTCACATCATCATGAGGACTGAATGTTGTAATCGACAAAGGCTCAAGGAAACTACCATAAGACATCCTTTCAAATTTTAAAGATAGTCTCTCATCAAATAACCTTTAACATTCTACAATAAGTCGATCTTCACTTGGTGTATATTGAACTTCTGAATAACTAGTAAAAACACCATGTCATAGTCCAGCACACACCTCAAGATGCATACTTATAAACTTGACCCATTTACCAATGCTTAGAAGGTGGAGGTGACTATTATTTATAACATCTTGTCCGAAGTTATTCTCAAGATGGATCCACCAGTCGAAAAAGTACAAAAAATCTCTCTTAGCAAAGGCGAAGGTTTCAATTGTAAAGGAAGTGAATTTTTGATTTCGTCTTTTAAGTTTAAACATATGACATTTAGTTGGGTATCAGTATCATCCTAAGCAAAGATAAACGGTTCATCTTTCGCAGACTCAGTACAATGAAGGATTTTGCATGCCAAATTAATGTAGGTCTCTTTCTTGATTTCTCTGAACATAGGATAATTACTAAGAACTTCATGAAGCTGGAAATTGGCCCGTCATTTTCTCAACTTATCTACGAGCATCTTATCTTTTTCTTGAGGTTAAATTGAAAAGAAACATGATAGAGCTTTAAGACATCACCATTTTTGTCATTATATAAAGCAAATGAGAAAAATCTTTTGTTTAAAACAACATTTACTTCCTCATTGTGTTTTTTCACCACAACACTACAAATTTGAATTATATTCCCAATAGCAGCAACAATGGGAAGTCTTCTTGTATTTTCAACAAAAATGTTGACAGTCATGTTAATATCATGATGTGTGTCATCAATTATTTTGATGATACAACAACAATTTGTGTCTATTGTTGTATTTGGAAAGCCAGTTTCAAGAACAAAGCCAATCACATGTACTGTCTAATTCACACAGTTGGAAACATATTTGAGTGGAAAAAACATGTAGTTGTCCTTCGATACCATTCTCTGCCTCACTCTTTCTCTGATAGGATTTGTGTGGCCTTGTAAAGGGAACATCACGAGGAGGAAATGTTGGAGAACTATGTTGGTAGTGAAGTTAGCTAATGAGTTATAACAATGGGTTCTTATTTCAATATCTAACTACAATACTCACTGGAGTCAGGGTTCTCTCAGACATGCTTTAAGAGTGACAACTACCTAAATTTGAACATATGACATTTGATTGGATATCCCATTTCTCTAAACATGGAAAAGTTACTAAGAACTTCATGAAATTGGACATTGGCCTGTCATATTCTCAGCTTATCTACAACATCTAATCTTTTTTTTGAAGGTTAAATTAAGAAGAAAAACATGATAAGACTCAAAGGCGACAAAACAATTGGTCACTTCATGTTAGAAAAAAAAGTATACACTACATAATCATTATTGACCGATTGTGGTCTACTACTCAAGATGTTTCAAAAGTTGGTTCCATCCTGGAACAGTGTAGGAAAATTTTTAAACTTATCAAAACTTTTCTATCAAGTTTTTAGGGAGGCAAGCCAATAGGGTAACTCATGCTCTTGCTGAAGCTTCCTTTTCTTATTGCTAGTCCCATATTATATTTTTTTAATATACTCCTAGTTGTATTACGTCTTTCATTATCAATCTTACTAGTTAAGTTTGTTCCCTTAAGAAAAAGTATATACTGTGCTGAATGTTAATATCAAACATCGGAGGATGCAAACAATCATTTCCAAATATTTTTTACAATACCTTGCCGTGCTTAAAAACTAGGGAAGGATACTTGCATAATGAGGAATGTTTGGTGCACAATGGAAGAGCTCTCTAATTCCATGACCACAATATGATCTGGCCTATGGGGTCCAAGGGAAAAAAAAAAAATAAAGAACAGGTGATAAACATCACTTATAGTGAAGGAAAATCATAAACAGATCACAAAAACTAAAGAACCACTAAGTAAAAAAAATTACCACCGAGAAGCCAGACATTGAAGCATGATGACTAATAACTTCACCAATTTCGTGAAACCGTATACCAGGTTTAACTGAGTTTGATTGAAGAATAGTTAGTATCCATATCAGTTTCTTAAAATGTTATATACATTTTAATTATATAAAGTATTTTAAACACCGAAAACATAATATAATCCAAATGCCAATTGCATACTTGTATAGTATGGCAATCTTTTAACATCAATTATCAATATTTCAATACATATTTACAACATAATAAGTAGCTAATATGATTTCACGTTAGTTATTCAACATGTCTTTCTGTCCTTAATTTATATTTTTAATGTTTAAACGATTTATTACCTTAAAATATGGGATTTAGGAGATAGGACCAAATCAACAGTTTAAAGACCAAATTTGTAGTTTGATTTATGAATTCATACCGAACATTTAAGGTACACAATCAAACAAAAGACAGACAAGAGATCCATGACTGCTATAATGTTTCAAAAAACTCAATTATATTTGAAACTTAAAGAAGAGACGGAAACTTCAGAATTGAAATCAAATGGATATATACCAATGGATATCGCCTTCTCCAGACACTCATGTGTGCATTTTACCAATTGGTAAGACTCTTCATCAACGTTTCCCACAAAGTATGTTTCATTGAGATCAGCTGCACAACAACCCACAAAATTAACCAGTTGTTGATTTATGAACTTCAAGAGAAACTCTGACGGTTATACATGCTAATCAACTTACCATGAACACCTTTATAGTACACAGAGACATCAACATTTACAATGTCACCATCCTCAAGCTTCCTGCACAATGACCATATTATAAAGAGGACTTCTCAAGTTCATGCCTCAGTCTGGAACTTACCCTGATCAAGTGTCAAGTACCCAACAACAGTGAAAAACCATAGTATGAATAGATCACAAAAGGCACAGAGCAGTCTACCTC
>Ga0123340_1007237_pt1 | contig 10595 bp, 7 predicted proteins | sample SirMexnodulemix_FD_89961 | JGI IMG/M metagenome (GOLD analysis project Ga0123340, IMG submission 89961) | Root nodule microbial communities of legume samples collected from Mexico - Siratro Mexico nodule mix | ecosystem: Host-associated > Plants > Roots > Nodule | place: Mexico: Nepantla...
AAATAAAAATATCAAATAACAATTAAATAAAGGTAAAATAAATATATAAAAAAATAAAAATGATGAAATATATGTAAAAATAAATAACAAAATTAAGTACCAAAGAGAAATTAATATAAATTTTGTAGTAAAGGTTTATAAAATCAGAGATAAGTATTCGAACAGTTTGGATACGTACATAGTGTTTTACTAGTATTCACCTTCACCTCATACCCAATCAATTTAAAAAATAGAGTATTACTAATATTCATATCTCTACTCAATTAATAGGAAAACTTTTCATCAAAATTAAGACAGGTTCGACGATACCAAAAAGATAAATTTATTTGTCATGCCTAATTTAAAAAACATGAATAAAACAGTGTTAAACTACTAATAAATGTATAAACATGTTATGGAATTTATGAAAAAATAATTAAAAATATTATTTTATAGGAGAAATATTGGTGAATCTATCTAGATATTGATTCTCTAGTTTCTTTAGAGTGATATTATACTTATATAAATTATATAAATTAATATCTTCTATAACTTCTCATAAAATGTAAATTTAATCCATTTAATTTTTTTAATATTAAAAAATATTATATAGCTTAATTTTAAGGTATTATTAGATAACATATCTATAAAAAATTAAATTATATGAAATTTGATATACATTCTCACTATCATAATATGAACAAATCAAATGACTGAATTGATTGAGTTTGTGTTTTATAATAAGTCATTAAAAATGTAATGTAATTGTCTTTTACGCTTAACGTATATAGCTTAACGTAAATACATTCTTTCTTACCAAAATTTTAACACCTCTTTGGTTGGATTCTTTATTGTAATCTTTCAATGTACTTCACATGAAATCAAGGATGGTGATGTGATTGATGATTGATTACAAAATGTTTATCTTTTAAAAGAAAAGAAAATAGAAGAGTAAGTTTTATTTAAGTGAATTTTTTTTTGATAAATTAGAACTTTTATATTAGATACAAAGTTTATTAGATATTTTGTTTTAGTTCTAAATTATAAAAGATATTTTTTAATACTCAATGAATTAAATAACAAGTTGTGGATGATCAAACCACAACAAGCATTATGCATAAAAACTAAATAATAACATTGAATGGAAATACATATATAAATATTATGAAGAATTAGTTCAGTAAAATCTTGATCAAAGGTTCTTAGACTGTCTAATTAGTCCTAGGCTGTCAAGTGTTAATATGTAGCAGATGCTTTCAATAGATTGTCTAATCTCTTATTTTCTATTGAGACCTTAATCGTCTAGCGGAATTGTCTAAATTCTAGTCTATTTTGTAATGATAAACACCATTCACGTGTCTTTCTCATTAAACTCAGGTGTGTTTCACGTGTCTCAATTATAACGGTATTTGCTCTATAAATAGAACGTTGTAACTTCAGTAAAAAGTAACTAAGGGTTGAAACATTTGAGTTGCATTTGAGAGAGATTTGTTGATAAAGAAACTGTTGAGTTGTAATATATAAAATTCTAGTGAATTCTCCCGTGTATGTAGGTTGAAGTTTGTTAACACTTCAATCGAACCATGTTAATGTATGTGTGATTTTCTCTTGTTCCTCTATTTGCCTTCTACTTTCTAGCACTACAATTTTCACTGTTATGATTTTCTGTTTGTGTGGTAGACGCTATGAGTGAATTTGTTTTTGTTAATTCCTAACAAACTAGTCCAGTGAGCATGGAACGAACATGTGAGTGGTCAAATCCTATAATGTTAGGATTCCTTGTATCAAAAGTCTTCCTGAAAAGGGTTTTCAAGTAAGCATGTCCCATTATAACAAAAAATGGTCGTTCAAGTGGGCCATCACTGTTACTTGACAAAAAGAACCAATGTGTAGGAAACTCACACTTGAAGAGAAGATTGTTAGGATTCCTAGTATGAGTTTGGCCTCACATTGAGTAGGAATGAACCTTAAGATTAGTATATAAGGAAGTAGACTCACATACCCATTGCGCTAAAGTTTTTGGTTGGAAGTATCGAATCATGGTTCAATGGTGCAATTTTCCTTAAAAAATCACGACAAATGATGCAATGAATGTGGAACATGAAGACTAAGTCCAAGGAAAAGCTTGGCTTAGCTAAGTTGAAGACGCAAGGCATGTTTGGTAGTGATAGAATTGAACAGTTGAGATTTTGTGAACATTGTGTCTAAGGGAACTCTTGATTACATTTTAATGTAGGACAATGCATCCATACTGACCTGTGGGGACCTTCTTCAACTCCACCATATTCTACTGCCAATATTTCTTGTTTATAGTGGATGATTACTCAAGAAAGTTATAAATCTATCCTCAGAAGAAAAAAGACAAAGCCTTTGAGAATTTCAAGAGCTGGAAGTGTCTAGTGGAGAACTAGTCTAGTAAGACGGTTAAGTGCTTCAGAATTGATAACGGTCTTGAATTCTATTAATAATTGGTCAACACATTTTGTAAGGAGAACGATATTGCAAGACATATGATGGCCTAGCTGAGAGATTCAATAAGACCATTTTAGAAAGAGTGAGATGCATGTTATTATGTGTTGGAGTTCCAAATGTGTTTTTGGGTTAAAGCTGCTACTATTTCTACCTACCTAATAAACAAATATCCTTCAGCAACGCTGGAGATAAGGGCTCGTAAGAAAATATAGTGAGGACATTCCCCCAACTTGGAACACTTGAGAATCTTTGATGTGTTGTGTATGCACATAAGACAAGGGAAACTAGATGTGTATATTGTTAAGTGTACGTTTCTAGGGTATTTAGATGGTGTTAAAGGATATAATCTATTGTGACTAGAGTCAAGATTGAAGAAATGTATGATGTCATCTTCAATGAACCTGATATGACTTATAACCTAATAGTTCCAGAATGTGAGCCTAGGAATAGCTCTGGTGGTGAAAAGGTTGACATTGAGGTGGAGTCTAGCAAAGAAGCATATGATTTCCTATAAGATGATGTGTTAAGACAATCTTGTAGATGATAGAAAAGAAGCTTATGATGAAAACGAATGATTCAATGATTACATGCTCGCTAGAAATAGAGCAATGAGAAGAGAAAGCGGCACCACACGAAATGCAAATGAAAATCAATGAGAAGATAAAGCGGCACCACGCGAAATGAACCTCACAACGTAAAACATGAGAAGGCAGCGAGGCTCGATGAAGGAGAGTCTAAGAGAAAAATATTGACCAAGAGTTAAAATTCCTAATTTTTACTCGAGGGACATACTACATCGGTTGGGAGCTCCCAACAAACGTAGTATCTGGCCAAATTTTACCCAATATTTCCTAAAATTCACTCACTCGTCACAAGAAAGATATTACGTTTGTTGGAAAGTCACAATTGATGTAATATGGGCTACATACTATGTTGGTTGGGACCTTTCAACCGACGTAGTATCTTCAGTGTCATTACAAAATTTTTAAATTTTGAATTTTTATTTTTTCAGTCTTTTCTATATCGGTTATTAATGACAATCGACGTAATATAAGTTACATACTACATCGGTTGGGCCCTTCCAACCGACGTAGTATGTTTAGCACCATTACAAAGTTTTCAAATTTTTAATTTTTTTATTTTTCAGTGTTTTCTATGTCGATTATAAATGACAATTGACGTAAAATATGATATATTACGTCGGAGTTGAAGTAACTGAGTTAATATATCTTCAAATATTTATAAAAAACCACCATATTTTTATATAAGTTTTGTATTAACCGACGTACTATCATATCATAAAATGCGTTTGTGTTGTAAATTGTACGCGCAGGACAGTTTTCAATCACTTTAATCTCTTGACATATGCTCAAGACGAAGATATCAACCCTATATAAATGGTTATGCATGTACTAGCATCACAATAAGAAACCTCGATAATATCACCCTAATAATTACCTTTTTCAATAACAAATCTGGGTAATTATTCTATTAAAGAGAATGTATCTACTAATAAATATAAATGATATATGAATATGGACTATTAACTAACTTTCATTCACATCATTTGGAAAGAAAAAAATCATAAAGCAATTAAGAGTTTAAAAATAGGAGCCAAATCCATAATTATAGTTAAATGAATATAGATAAGGTTCCTCCATATAGAGGATATATACATTAAATGCTCTATTTTACATCTTCATACTTCTTGACTAAAAAGGAGGTTTACATAATCGTTATGCTTTACGAGTTATGTATCCTAAAACTTTAAGTTTGGAAACTTACTAATAAGATTCAAGACTCAAGATAATTTGGGAAACTTTCGAAAAACTTATTTAAATAGTTTGGAAGTGTTAGAATTATGCTACATTGCTCATTTTAAATATTTTTAGTTCTCTTGCAAATCTTATCAGCACATCTTGAAAGGAAATTTAATTCTTCAATTTCTTTTCATAATGAGGTTACCTGTTAATTAATTAAGAATTTTTTGTATCCTCGTTTTTATTTAGTTTATTATAATGATTTTTTATTTTTTTCTTCTTATTTTCATGTTTTCATCATATTATGAAAATATGTATTCCCAAAAGTTAACAGTTTAAACAAATTTGGATGTGAGGAAAATAAAAGTTAAGTGTAATTTGTTTTGCAGGAGAGTATATCAAATTTGAGTGAGAGACATAAACAAGAGTTATGTCTTGGCTCACAGCCCATCCCAAACTCCTGCTTCAGTCTCTTAGATTCTCTGACTATGGATGGTTGCCACTTTTTATCAGATGTACTTCTACCACTCAATTTACTTCCTTTCTTAACTAACTTGGAAATGTTGGAAGTTCGAAACTGTGATTCTGTCAAAGCCATATTTGATGTCAAATGTAGAACACAAGACACACTAATTACTTTTCCTCTGAAGAAATTAACTTTCTCCAACTTGTCAAATCTGGAGAATGTTTGGAATGAAGATCCTCATGGAATTCTAAGCATGCACCATCTACAACAAGTACGTGTTAAGAAATGTGAAGGCCTTACAAGTGTGTTTCCAGCATCAGTAGCCAGAGATGTTGTGGAACTTGAAAATCTAGAGGTGGAAGATTGTACGGGATTGATAACTATTGTAGCAGAGGACAAAACAAGTCCAAGTGTAGAGGTTATGTTTCCCTGCCTCTGTGTGAGATCATTGAAATTACGGGGTTTGCCAAAATTCAAGTATTTTTACTACTCTATCAAATCTGACATTTATACGCATCTGGAATCACATGCTGAGAATGAAGTGGGTACTGAAAAGGTACCTACTATTTTTTTACCACTTCCTCCTTCACTGCAAATTAAATATGAAATCAACAGTTTCTTTAGTTGTTTGTCATTGTTCAATATGAATAGTACGAAATACTGTGAAAATTGAAGTATGAAATTTCACGTATAATGAATGCATGACGTAGTTAATTTGCCACCGATTATAACTTATCAGGAATCTTCCAGCATGAAAGGTTCTTTATGTGATTGTATACAAAAGATATGGATCTCTAATTATCATAACCTGCTTTTGCTTGTGCTTTTTCCTCAGTTATTCAAGTGTTTGATACTGGGGCAAAATGGAGTAGAGATGATTTTGGGAGGAGAATTTCAGAGAAACCTCTTACACAGCTTAAAAGTTCTCACTCTCTGCTTTCATATTGAGTGTGATGAATTTCCGGAGTATCGATTTCTACAACAGCTCCCAAATGTAAAGAAGCTTGTGGTGTATAACAGTTCCTTCAAGGTGATTTTCTGCCTTCAACAACCCGATAATAATGAACATCTATTACAGATTAAAGAATTACGCTTGGAGTCCCTCCAAGAGTTGGTTTCCATTGGGTTAGAGAACTCTTGGACCGAGAGCTTTGTCAGAAATCTAGAAACCTTTGAAGTCATTAATTGTTCCTCTTTAGAAAACTTGGTAACATGCAGAGTGTTTTTCTCCAATCTGACATGTTTGAAAGTACAATGGTGTCGTAGCTTATCATATTTGTTCACATCCTCAACTGCCAGAAGTTTGAATCAACTCCAAAGAATGGAGATAAAAGAGTGTGAATCAATTAAAGAGATAGTGGCTAAGGAGGAATCAGATGAGGATGAGATAATATTTCCACAGCTCAGTTGTTTGAATCTTTACTATTTAAGGAGGATAAAAAGGTTCTACAGAGGGAGTTTAAGTTTTCCATTGTTGGAGGAATTGTCAATAGCATATTGCCACAAGATGGTAACTTTATGTGCAGGTACCCTAGAAGCACCCAAGTTGTCTCAAGTAACAATTAATGAAGAAGAGGACATTCCATTAAAAACTGATGTCAACTCTACTATATTGGTGGAATTTGTGAAAGAGGTATGCATTTAATCTTTTTAATTAAACATTGTCATGATACATGTCATTTGAATTCATGACTTTGCCTTCTAAATAACTCCCAAATTAGAAATGTTAAATTATTTTTATTTTCCTTTCTATATAACGTCAAATGTTAAATTATTTTTATTTTCCTTTCTATATAACGTCAAAAGTTATTATAAGTCAAGCTCTCATTCAAGTCTATGCAGCTCTCATTCAAGTCTATGCCACCCTGATATATTAATTTTAATTTTGAATAACAATTTACTGCCTCTGATAAAATTTCGACAAATGTGTTTTTAATAAAGTGCAACCAAGGCATATATAGAAAAAAAGAGTTAATAATAGTTTATCTTAGCAGTAAAGCAAAAGCTATATTATTATTCAATCATAATCATAATTTTTTACAGTAAAATTATTATTATTTTAAATTATTATCTTAAGAATCATGTTTACTATTAGCAGAAAAATAAGAAATTGTTATACCTTTTCACTACTATTAGTTTATTTTATTTTATGAAAGAAATGATTTTTTATATTTTTCTTATATTTATATTTTATATTTTTTGCTAAAAGTATTTATGAAAGAATAGTTGGCAGTATATAATTTAGTAAATACATAAAGTTGTTTTTAAAGTTTATAAAGTTGATTACTTTTCATATTTTTGAACTACTAGGAGTAATTTTAATTTTTACAATTTTCTCTGAAACTTCTAACTAAAATTGACACTCTATATTTATAATTTGAACTCACGATTATACTCTGTATTTACAATTTCATTAATAATTATAATGAAAATTTTGGAAATAATTAAAAGTATTATACTTAAATAATGTAAAATAAAAATAAAAAATAAAGAAAGCAAAGTGTTTGTCATGAATGAGGATATATGACATTAGAGTGAAATGATAATATATTAAATGTGGTAGGTACTACATTAATGCTATTCACAATCTACTAATTTCTATTGATTGTTGAGGATAGTCATACTCTATTCTGACTAGGACTCGGTTGAACACGCTCAACCAAAAAATTATATATGAAGATGAAAGGAAAAAATAACATTGTTTAAAATAATAATAATAATAAATTATAAATTTTCAAATTCATAAAAGTTACTTTTCTTTTTTGTAAATATTTTAACTATTGTCTCAAATAAGTTAGCAGTTGAACCAATTTTTATGTTACGATAGCTAAACAGAATTATAGTAATTTTCATGTAAATTACGAAACGTGATTCCGTAAATAATTCTTTTATATATTGTCAACCCATTTATTTTTAATAAAACTAGTGGTATATTTCATATCTGTAACGTACTAATATAAAAAAGAGTTCGATTCTTGTTAACTCTTGCAATAGATAATTAATTTCATATTCTTATTTGTTCTTATGCATGTGCAGGCGCTAAGGGAATCACTGGTTGATCTCAAGAGTAGCCCAGGACTAGAAGAAATATGGCATAGCTCACTGCATATTCCCGACTTCTCTTTCAGTAACTTGGCCACATTGAATGTGTACCGATGTCAGTTTTTATCAGATGCAGTGCTACCATTCCATTTATTTCCTTTATTTCTCAAATTGGAAACATTGGTAGTTAAAAACTGTGATTATGTGAAAACCATATTTGATGTCAAATCTACAACACAAGGCCCATTAATTACTTTTCCTATGAAGAAATTGATTTTATCCAACCTGCCAAATTTGGAGAATGTTTGGAACGAAGATCCTCATGGAATTCTAAGCATGCACCATCTACAAGAAGTACATGTTAAGATATGTAAAGGCCTTAAAAGTGTGTTTCCACAATCAGTGGCGAAAGATATTGTGGAACTTGAAAATCTAGTGGTGGAATACTGTGAGGGATTGATGACTATTGTTGCAGAGGATCATACTCATCCAAGTCTAGAGTTTCCCTGTCCCTGTGTGAGATCAGTGAAATTAAGGAATTTGCCAAACTTCAAGTGTTTTTACTACTCTGTCAAGTCTGACATTCATACGCATCTGGAATCGCACACCGAAGTTCAACTCCGTACTGAAAAGGTAGCATTGTTACAACACTTTCTCCTTGTTTCGTAAAAGGATCAGTGTCTACAAATTGAATATTGCAGAGTGTATGTACATACATATATAATGTCACAGGAGAGTTTACTTTGAGAAGATAAAATTACACTTTCCATCTTAAATTTTAAACACAATCAATTTATTTTTTCGTGAACAAAACAGAAATTTTGTTCAGGCACATGCGGTATCTCGATCTCCACCTCAGTAGTAGATAGTGTGGTTCATTTCTTTTTCCGATTTGTAGGCAAACAGTTTCCTTTTTGAAATTCACATTTTTGCACGTAGTTTATTGAAATAGTAATTTGTCACTGATTATCAGGTATCTTTTGGCATGAAAATTTAAGAGAGCTGTGTCTTTAACAGTTCTAACACCTTTAGCTTGTGTTTGTCTTGGTTATTCTAGTGCCTGATGCTGGGAGAAAATGGTGCGAAGATGATCATGCGAGGAGAATTTGAGAGAAACCTCTTAGACAATTTAAAAACTCTTATTCTCTGCCTTGGTTCGGATGTATTTGGATACGAAATTCCAAAACAGGTTCCGAATATAGAGAAGCTTGTGGTGTGTGTTGGTTCCTTCAAGGAAATGTTCTTGGGTGAAAGTCCTAATGATGTGGATTATAGTGGACTTCTCTTACAACTGAAAGTAATACACTTGGTGTCCCTCCCAGAGTTGGTAGCATGGAGATTGCCTTTCTCCAATTTGACATGTTTGAAAGTACAATGGTGTAGTAGCTTATCATATTTGTTCACATCCTCAACAGCCAGAAGTTTGACTAAGCTCCAAAGAATGGAGATAATAGAGTGTGGATCAATTGAAGAGATAGTGTCTAAGGAGGAATCAGATGAGGATCAGATAATATTTCCGCAACTCAGGTGTTTGAATCTTTGTGATTTATCGAGGCTCAGATGGTTCTACAGAGGGAGTTTAACTTTTCCATTATTGACGGAATTATCAATCTATTATTGCGACGAGATGATAACTTTATGTGCTGGTACTCTGGAGGTAGCCAAATTGTCTCAAGTAACAATTAATTACACACAGCGTTTTCTATTGGAAACTGATCTTGACTCTATTATATTGGAGGAATTTCTAAAAGAGGTACGTGTTTCATTTTTTTATTGAATATATTTAACACATGTATCAGTATTACATACGATGGAAATTGTGTATCGTATTTGGTAGTATTTAATTAGGATGGCTCAATATTAATATTTTATGAGTTTAACTTATTATTAAGTAAGAGAAAAACAAGACAAAATGTGTTTTTTCAAGTGTGTTTTTTCAAGTTAAATTTTTGTACAGAAAAGTTTATCCGGGTAAATTTTAATAACTCCCAAATTGAGACTAAGTAGTTTGTATCCTCGGTCCTTTTTATTTTTTTTAAATAAGGTCAAAAATTACTAAATAAGGCTTTAATTACTGTGATGTTATTACATTTGTTTTCTCAGTAAAATACTTTAAAAATCATATTTAACAGAAATTATGATAAACTGGTGGATTGAAACAATGGTCCCATAATTAAATTAAATTTTACTTAATGTACTCATAATAAATATATGGAACAAATCTCCCAGATTCAGTGGGTTGATACCAGTCATTCTCAAGTTGAGGAAAAAGTGACTATGTTTACATGTTAGGTTACACTAAACAAAACCCTAAAATTATTAATTAAAATAACTCATAAATATAAAGAATCAAACATTTTTATATAATATTTTAACATATGTTTTAGTTTTTTACTGAGAAAACATATTTTAATTAATTTTAAATTCCTATAATTTTTATTTATTAATAAATTGTTAAAATTATATTTATTTTATTTCACGAAAAAATAAACATTAACCGATGCTGTTATGAATGTTAATTTAATGTTTTAATGTATTGTTTTGAATTGTTATATACTTATCATAATGAATATTTATTATCAATCTTATACCATATTTTATAATATTTATATTCAAATTTAAATTAATGTAGAAATAACACGTTTTTAAACAAATATATGATATTTAAAGAAACGTAAAAATAGAGATACAATACACAGTCGGTAATAAAAAAAATTCAAAGTGATAACAAAAAAACAAACCTACCACAAATCAATGGTAATGGATTTAAGTAAGATCTTCAAATAATAAAATAAAAATTTAAATAATCTAAAAATATGAAAACAAAATAATAATAATAATAATAATAATAATAATAATAATAATAATAATAATAA
>Ga0123340_1007238_pt1 | contig 10595 bp, 4 predicted proteins | sample SirMexnodulemix_FD_89961 | JGI IMG/M metagenome (GOLD analysis project Ga0123340, IMG submission 89961) | Root nodule microbial communities of legume samples collected from Mexico - Siratro Mexico nodule mix | ecosystem: Host-associated > Plants > Roots > Nodule | place: Mexico: Nepantla...
AACCACCAGTAACCATAAAAAGCACACGACGAAACGATTATTAAACATGAACGAAGCACTCATACAAAAACCACCAACAATGTTTCATACCAACAACGGATGAGAGAACATACACAGTTTAGGATGCACAGCACGGTAGGAAACACCACAATGATGGTGGTCTTGCGGCTGGAAAAACGAAGGCGAATCTGTGGGCAGAAGGAACGCGAATCTTGCTGTTTCGTCTGTTCTCTCTCCTTCAGAGGATGCGGGGCTAATGAGTGCAATGAGAAAATGAGATCCGCTTTTCCCTCTCAAATTATCCTGCATTTTCAGATGGGAAATGACAAAAGCAACCCTTTACAAAAAGACAAACATGAACCACATAAGCAGAAAAGAAGTTGGCTTTCTCTTTCTTTGCCACGCGGGATGACAATGACACGTCGAAGTATCAAATGGAGGTAAGAGAAAAACGAGTGTCAAAGTAACATTTTCCAATAAACAATTGAATTGTTAAGGTATTTTAAAAAAACCTTTAACTCATTTTCTATGATTATTTGCTGACTATAGACATCGACAGAATGACAATATATCACGTGTTTGAATGAGTTAAACAGCTTTACAAGGTAAGAACACTGAAAATAATTATATCTTTAATACATAAAAATGTATTAAAATATTATTCAATATCAAAAGGTTTGGAGTTCCCATGTCCTGGGATAACTTTCAAACCAATTTTGTACTCACTTACTAAAAATTTGGTATTTCTAGTATCTAACATAACTAAATATTTGGGTCAGTTTTATTCTTAGAAAACTTCAGCATCATGACGTCAAAATTATAATATGTTAAATATCTATAATATACTAAATTATTCTTATCTAAAATTTAACATAAACTATCGAAGTTAATAAGAAATTATATATATATGTATATACGAACACAAATGGGTATTGTTATAAATTATTAATTCTCACGTGCACAGGCCTCACCTAACAGTTCTGTCCAATTAATTTGGACTTGTGAGTATGGAATGGAAGGAACAGTAGTAATCTAAATCCTTCTATTTCTACTTTCCAGGCTTGCATCTGCAGATTAATCTAATCCTCAAAAGGTTCCAAAATGAGAAACTCTCTGCAGTTTCTTTGGCCTCAGATCTTGTGTTTCATATTATTGAGTTTTCAATATCAAGTTCAAACAAAATCCAGCATCGAACCATGCAATTCCTCAGACTCATGCCCCTCTCTCCTCTCTTATCTCTTGCCCTGGGACTCCAAAGTATCCGAAATCGCCACACGTTTCCACGTAAACGCCTCTGATATCTTGGCCTCCAACTCTCTCTTCCCCATAACATCATCAAGTGCACACCAAATCCTCAGGGCCAAAACGTTCCTAAAAATTCCCATCTTCTGCTCTTGTGTGGATGGCATCCGAAGGTCCATGTCAACCATTTACACTGTTCATGCAGCAGACACGCCTGCCTCCATATCAGAAGGTTATGGTGGGTTGGTTAGCAGTGAACAAATCAAGATTGTGAACAGCATCAATGCTACCAACCCCTTGACGAATGGAGGCACCCTTGTTATTCCACTGCCATGCACATGTTTTAACAACGTTAACAATGGGGCAACCGCTGTTTACTTGTCATATGTTGTGCAGAAAAGAGAGAGCCTGAGTAGCATAGCATCAAAGTTTGGCACAACTGTTTCGGACTTGGAAACTGTAAATGGGTTTTGGGATGCTACGGTAGATCCCGGAGACATTCTATCTGTTCCCATTGCAGGTTGGTAAGGTTTCTACACCTGTAAATTCTGGTTTTCTTCCTTTTCTTTTTAGAACATAATAGGTTTGGTTACAGTCTAACACACTTCTATGATCCACGTTCTTTTATTAATTAGAATCTATAAAATAACAAATAAAAGTGGCAGATTTAATGATTCTAATAGGCTTCAACTATAATAAACTTCATTTGTAAACTGAGTTTATAATATATTTTGTCTCATTTTAAACTAAGTTTCAAGAGAAAATTGAGCCTGAACACCTAACTAGAAAAAAACTAAGTATTCAGTTTTAGTACTAGTCTTTGAACGGACGTTGGGAGCTTCACCACTTAAAACTATAGTACGTTTTCTTTTCCTCACGCCCTTTCCATCTTTCTTTTATGATCATCATAAATTGGAGGAAAAAAGCATGCATAAAAAGTAAGAAAGAGAAAAGAGAAAAAACTTGGTTTTCTCTTAGGAAAATTGTGAAAAATAAAAATCCTACGTTATAACACCTTGTATAAAATAATTACGCGAAATGAAAATAAAGCTAGCTACTTTGTGTCATCTCATATGGATATTAAAGAAGATTAAAACTACCGGTATTCCTAAAACCCAATAATACGACAGAGTTTAACATATTTTTCTTAAACATGTGATTAATATATTTGGACTCTTTTTCATATTTTATATATCTATATATATATATATATTGTTTTTTCATTTAAAAATAAATTACTTTTCCTTTTAGTTCCACTTGCATGTAATTGACCAATAATAAGAAATATATTATGTATTGAAGTAAGAATATGGTTAATATATTTTTTCCTATTATATAGTAAAATGAAATTAACCAAATTATTACTCTTGCTAAAAGAAGACACGTCCTAAACGGCAATGATTTTATCTGTTCATTCACGTACGTTTTACTAAATTCTTTCATAAATTTAGGATCTTTCAGATGGAGAACGTGTATTAGGAATGTTTTCCTAGTCAGGAAGTTTTCACAAGATATAATGATTGATCAGCTACATATTACTACATTGACATAATAGTCTATAGACTTGTACTGTCCTTTGCAGCATGTTCATCAGCAACCTTGAAATGGTACGATGAGAGTATGATAGTCCCAAATGGCTCATATACATTAACTGCCGGCAACTGCATCAAATGCAGTTGCGAACCAATGGATATTACGTAAGATATATATTCTTAATCTTGCTCAAAATTCAAATTTTACTTCTAATAAAAAGTTTTAGTCTGAATTTATAGTATTTCACTCTCTTAATTTTACCAGGATGCGATGTGTTCCTTCTGGACTAGATATTCCCTGCTATAATTTACGTTGCAAAGAATCCAATCTTATTATTGGCACTGAATGTGTGGAGCATTCAGAAACAGCTTGCAATGTGATCCAATGTGTTTACCGTGGCCACAGGGGTGGAAAAATTCTGAGTAGGTAAGCAAATTGAATGAATCTGGGACCTACCTTCCCCACAGAGAGAAATGGAATTTGAAAAAACAGAAAAAAAACTTAAAGAATGAATTTTCACGAAACTTTAAAATGGGGTTTTAATTTCTGTTAAACCTTGTTAGCATTTTAACAAAAGTCATATATATGTTATGTTTTTTGCAGTATGAAGAACTCGTCTTACCTCCAGTGCTCTGGTAGTTATACTAGTAAACAAGTTTATCTCTATATTGTACCAATGCAGAAGTTTCAGATTGCTGATTTGATTTTCACTCTAATATTTCTGTTTTATTTTTAAATTTTGTTTCTGTGTCGTAGATAATCTGTGTCATGGTGGAGCATCATGTTGGCCTTTCTCATCATATCCTGAAGACCCATTTGGTATGTCTCCAAAGTCATCTCCTTCCTTGCCACTGCCAGTTTCTAAAGCTTCTCTGAGGACTAGTGCCTCCAATGGAAGGCTTGGACAATTTTTAATCAATGTGCTGCAAATATTCTTATTTTTAAAGTTCATCATTTATTTTCTGATTTGAGCATAGGTAGTAGAGAATAACCCATGTCGTGTATTCAATTCTACCTTAACCCTTCCTCCGTATAAGAAAAGAAAGATTCCAATTAGTGTTTTTTGGTGTACAAAGCCATTGTTTTTACGGTGTTTTTTTCAGCCTAATGTAAACTTTGTCGCTTTGTTTGGTTTGGAACTTATTTGAGAACATTTTTTTTGCCCATTTGATTATAGTGGAATGCCGTTTATCCTGAGGAACTTCAAGTGGAGCAATTAGTCAGTTGTCATTATCACTGTCCCTCGTTAGAAGCTACATATCTTAGGTAAATTTTCTAAAGCTAAGTTTTTGCAAATTTGAACTTTTTCCAATTAATGTTTGGGAGGTAATTAAGAAGCTTAAAATTATTTAGAAAATCAGTTATTAAATGCATGCATTTCTTACTGTTTATTGAAAAACTTTCACAAATAACTTCCTTTAATAGATTCTGAGCAATACTCCACTTCCGAAATTTGTTTAAAGGATTACACATACATTCATTTTTAGGCTTCCTTTCCATAACAGTGTAGATGGCAAGATAAATAGTTCTAGTTCAGATCATGTATTGTAAAGCAAGTAAAAGAAAGTTCCAATTCCAAGGCAACATAACGTTGATATTAATAAATAAGCAAAGCGTTATCATGTCAGTGATGTCTATTTTTACCAATTAGCAGCAACATGTTTTTGCACCGGCACCTTTCCTTCAATTCTAGCAACAATATCTGATCGACCAGTTGCATTCATGTTGACGTTGGATGAAAACAGGTGCCATAAAATAACTTTCTACCATTGTTCCATCAATTATGAAGCTCTTAAAAAATCTCAATCACACATTGATATTTATATTATACTGATATTCCTCGAAAAATTTTAGCCTTATCACACATGCCACGCGTTATTATATAGTTGAACATAAAGTTTGTTCTCTACATGCTTTTGTCCCCCACTTTCCCCAGTTAATTTACATGAGTGCAGGTGAATGTGAATGTGAATGTCAAAGTGTGCCTAAAATTGGAATGCGAACCATGATTTGTCACTACGTGAAAACTAGTCCATTCTATAACACTAAACTTCCATTGGTTTGTAATTCATGGTCTTGGTATAAAGAAAATTTACTGGCCCCAAAAACGTATATAAAATTGTGTGGTGAACTATTCTTTGGACCGATTCCTAAAATGTTAACACTCAGGGTTCAAATATCTTACATCAAAATTGGCCTTTCATGCATAGAAATCTAAGTTAAGAAGATAACTTACTCATCTGAGACTGCTCCGTAAAATTGATAAATATGATTGAACTAACCATCGGTTAAATTTGAAATTGGTAGGTAAGATATCCGTTTCTGTACTGGTGGGATCGGGCTATATACAGTAATTTCCCTTCCTACGTAGATTAATGTTTACATTTCAAGTACACAAAAAAATTATTAGACGTGACAAATTAAAATTAGTGTGTTTGATGCTGAAAGAAAGGTCCACCATCAATGTAAGATAAGAGGGGGCATGCAAGACAGAATTCCTTGTTACAAAATTTGTACAAACCACGCTTTAATTTATGGTTTAGATTTTCTTGGGCAGAAGTAAGAGTTCTAAAACTAAAAGTTAATACAAAAATTAGTAACCAGAATCAGAGATAAATTATTCAGGCACCTCTCAGCTTCTCTAATGGTTCTAAATGCACTGTGACAAAGACAAGAGATGGGTAGAGAGGGCAACCGCTGGTGAGGAGAAAGCAACATCGTGGTGGGGACTATGAATTGAAAATTTAATGTTCAACAAGGAATTATTGAATTATAAAAGCAACACAACAAAAGGGTCCCAATCAAAATTTTAAGAGACAGCCCACACTGAGTAGTAGTCCCAAAACCAAATGGGGCCATGAGAAATCCCATAATCAGAAAGGCAACCAATGGGGATTCTTAGAACAAGATGAACATCAAATCTCCAGCCAATAAACACTGGGATGAGGCCAGATGGTAGGTCCAAAACCCCCCACTACTAAATTACCAAAAGTGCATGGGCAAAGAGAGAGAGAGATAGAGAGAGAGCACCCTATTAAGTAAGAGAAAGTTTGATGTAACATGGTTAGCAGATAATTTGTCTTTTAAGCATTTGATGAGAAGTTTAATCTTTAAGTTTGTGTATATATAGGAATAATTATTAGAAAAAATCAGTCTCTTAAATAAATCCTTCTATACTAAAAGACTAGTATTTTTTTCCCCCTAGAAATACCTCAGACAAAACGAAAAAAGACAGACCCCACTGCCACACCACGCTGTCAAGTCTCAACACACACTAACAATAATTGAACCATTTTCCTATCTGATTCTGAGCAAATAAATATATGAAAAGCACCTCAATATTCCATTGTTTCTTGCATTTCAAACTTAACATACCAAAAGATAGCAAAGGTTTTCTACGATGAGAGACATGAAAGACGCAGGTGCCTTGGGAGCCAAGACAGCACGAGCCTGCGATAGCTGCATAAGCAGAAGAGCAAGGTGGTTCTGTGCAGCTGATGATGCTTTTCTCTGCCATGGCTGCGACACTTTGGTTCATTCCGCCAACCAGTTAGCTAGCAGACACGAAAGGGTTCGCCTTCAAACCGCATCCTCTAAGGTAACCACCACCACGCACGCATGGCACAGTGGATTCACACGCAAGGCAAGAACCCCACGTCACAACAACAATAACAAGCACTTTGCGCTGCAGCAACGTCTCAAAGAAGAGGTTCTCTTCAACAACAGCAGTGTTCTTCCCTTGGTTCCGGAGCTGGGAGGGGAAGAACAAGAACCTGTAGCTGTGGATAATGATGAGACGGAGGAACAGATGCTATGTCGGGTGCCCGTGTTCGACAATTATGATGTGAGAACGGATGACTTGGACAGTTTTTCCGACATGGATTTCGCCGAGTTTGCTGCTGATGTTGAAAACCTACTTGATAAAGAAGACGATGAAACAAGTGCGTGTGTGGGAGGGGGAGTTCAGGGTGCAATGGCGAAGGTTAAGGATGAAGAAGATGTTGATGGTGATGTAGCGTGTTATCTGGAGTCAGTTTTTGACATGACGAACGATGATGCCCTTCATTGGAATAGCATTGAGTCTGTGCTGTCAGATGCAAGGGAAGAGAAGGCGTGTGTGGTGGCGAGTGATGGTGCTGTTGGTGAAGAAGGAGGAACGAAGAGAGACATATTTTTGAGACTTAACTACGATGAGGTTATAACTGCATGGTCTAGCCAAGGTTCTTCTCCGTGGACAACTTCAAACCCACCTAAGTTCAATTCTGGCTATGACTTCTGCTTGGTACTACCATTACTACCTCTTAAATTTCTCTTGTTCCAATAATTACGGGTGTATGTTTAGATTAAATTTTGAAAAATCAAGTTTTATTTTGAAAACTGAGTTTGTAAGAGTATCTCCCTCTTGTTCTTTTTCTAAATCTCATGACAAAATTGAAACAAAACTCAATTTACAATCAAAGCAATTGAAAACCAAATAAGAGGTTTTTCTAATTGTGCCTTCTAAACGGATATTGGAGGACTCTCAAATGAAAACCAAGCATTCCTTTCATCTCTTTGAGTAATGCTAGCAATTCTGCTCTTTATATCTTGCATCTATCATCTATGATTGACATGTGATTGTTTTTTATTTTCAGGGTCTGAGTGGGGTAGATGGGGAAGTAAGAAGCTTAAGGGGTCAGCTAGACGAGGGAAGAGAAGCAAGAGTGTCGAGGTACAGAGAGAAGAGAAGGACTCGTTTGTTTGCAAAGAAAATTAGATATGAAGTAAGAAAGTTGAGCGCAGAGAAAAGGCCCAGAATGAAAGGTCGTTTTGTGAAGAGAACATGCAATGCTTTTCCTGCATACCAATGACATCTATCAGTTAACGCATCCATCTTTGCTATTTCTGCAAATTTGGATCCATACTTGGTTTGGCTATATATGTACGTATATATGGCCTGTATTATATTAAACTAGTAATAATATATATTACTGAGCAGTGTTAATTTTACTAGAATTGTTGCTTGGGATATTTCTGTCTATATATATCTCAGTAGGTTTAGTAGTTAGTACTAATTGATGATCTTCCTTCTCAGCAAACTTGGGTAATCCAATTTTGGAAGCCTTTTTGTTGTTTCGTATTAGAAATTCAATTATTCAATGCCGATGCTGTTATTACCTAGTTGGTATTTTAGGTTGCTGATTAACAATACTGTTTAATGTCATCAGGTTGAGATATCTGTTGGCTTTTAGATTTATCTGGTGACCACAATTCCTTGTTTTATATACATGAAGAACAAATCAAACAATAATTTGTTTTACAAATATTTGTTTTTAGAAATCGCCCTACATTTGAAATCAATTAAATCCGGCTCCGGCTTAACTCTAACAGGTAGAAGATATAAAATGTGGGCTCTGGGGTTCGAGTTAAGAAGATGCAATCTTCTTTGATAACTTCGCCATTTACAGTGTGATGGCTCAATATTGTTATATACAAGATAATATACAACAATTTATAAAACACTTCCCTCTTTTCTCTCTATCTCTATATACCATACCTTTTCTTTTCCACTTCCCTCTTTTTCTCTTGCTTTGCAAAACAAGTTGTATAAAACGGGTATAAAACACACTTATCTATAAATATTGGAACTTCTCTATATAAGAATGTGCTGATATATTAGGTTTCCCCAATCTATGTATTGGATTCGTGATGTCTTCACATTAATCAAACCACGGAATTAATACAACGGTTAATCATAAATGACTCATCTTAAGAAGGGCAGAAGTTATATTTGGTAACAAAGAAATAAAGTGAAAATAGGATGATGGATGGAGAGAAAATAGAAAAATGAAAAATGGGATGCGTTTGTTAGAGCGAGATAGAAATAATCTCATATCTTCTTATTTCTTTACTAAACTGCACCATAATGAGAAGAATGTTTCCATAACAAATTTAGAAACCACCTTTAGGCGTTGGAGGTGGTGGATTAAAACCCCAAAAACATATAAAAGTAATTGCTTTCCAGGCACAACAATGGACTTCTTTTTTTATTTCTCTCTTCTTTATTTTTTTTTTCTTTTATTTTGTTTCAATTCAGATACTGCTAAAACTTATCTTTTATCTCCATCTATCATATTTCTGTTCATTTGTTAGAGTCAAGGAGTATGTATAGCAAGTGGGGGACACAAGTTTTCTTCCTACATCTTGGGATTTTTTAATTTGTCTAAAAGTGTAACCTTTGGTTAACATAATAATCACTTTTCTTGAAGTGTTATGGACATAAGTACAGGTAAGAAATCACATAAAATGCAATTTTTTTATGGTTTACTATCTGTGGTATTTTCACCATGGATCCTTGCCCCAACAAGAAGTACCAGTGGGATATATGGAATTGAAATAATGAAATCTCCTATGAACAACCACATCATCATGACTAGTGACCTCTTGTAAGGCCAAATATTATATTCATTATTCACGATACACACATCATGATGTGTCTACCTGCGTCTATGAGTACATAGAATTGTAAGTGATATAACTTGAAAATTGTCTTTCTGATAACTCAAGAGCTACACAAGCGCAGTAGATGACACACAGTGACATGCAAGTTTTGTTCTCTCCCATATGAGCAATGAGTGGTCCAAAAAATTGTGGTTACTGGGCCAGATTTAGTGAAAGTGAAAGAACAGAAACTTCAAAAAGGTAGTGGCACAGGACAGAAACATAAGGCAAATGGGCAAGCACAGGACATATAATCATCATCATGTCTTATAAGGTCGTGCTCATGATAGGCTACTTGGTCCCTCCCAGTCACTCATGCAATCCCTGACTTTTCTTTATGAATCAGTTTCCATTTTCTGGTCCCCTTTCTGCAATTAGCTTGCCTAATAGGAGTAGCTTTTTAACATGATGCATTGCACTGCATTGCATGAGCCTTTCCAAATTTGAAAGGAATTTGCCTAGGATTTTTTCCTCCACTTTTCAAATCTTTGCTGATTCATATCATTTCCTATTTGGCTCAAATATATTTCTTTTCCTTTCACGAGTCCTCAGTTCAATTTGGCCAGCAATTTTAAGTTAACTTACTCAAAGTTCACACCTTTTCTCAGCCACCAAAATGTTTTTTCCTTTATCCTCTAAGGAATATCTTAATATAGAGTTAACAAGATGATGGTTTTTCCTTCTCCTACAAAATCTTTAGAATACATTGTTTATTATTAATTAAAATTAATTAAGACATATTTTTTCGGAATCTCATTTCTTATTTCATAAGTTTCATTTATATATAATTTTATTTTCTTTAATAACTAAATAGTACTACAATTAGCAATTGACTTCACTCTCTGTGTGGTAAATATTATATAATTTGCTCATGTGCAAGTATTACAACATATAGTGTCACAGTTAGTTATATGTTGATGTTTTCCTTAACAATTCTCTTTATTAATATAAATAATAATATTAATAAAAATGAACAAATTCTTTTTTTATCGGATGAATGATGTATTTTCGAGTTGGAAAGAATAATATCTCCAAGTATATTTTTTTAAGAGTTGAAGACTGTGTTGATTGCAGAAGAACTCTATAAAAATATTCATCTATTTTGAGTGAAAAAATAATATCAAAGATCAATCTTCGTTCTTATATATATTCTTCTTAAAATCATAATTTCAATTTAAATAGAGAGAGAACTTTTCATTTTACCTTTTTAGAGGTTTTATTTATGTATTCTATTTATTTAAGTATTGAAAATCATTTACAAACTTTTCTTTCATTCCCCTTTGTTCCTTACTTTATTATTTTTCATCTAACTCTCAAATCATGAACTTTAAACTTTAAAT
>Ga0123340_1007240_pt1 | contig 10594 bp, 8 predicted proteins | sample SirMexnodulemix_FD_89961 | JGI IMG/M metagenome (GOLD analysis project Ga0123340, IMG submission 89961) | Root nodule microbial communities of legume samples collected from Mexico - Siratro Mexico nodule mix | ecosystem: Host-associated > Plants > Roots > Nodule | place: Mexico: Nepantla...
ATCATAAATCGTTGAAAATCCTACATCAGTAGAAATCCTAATTAAATAAAAATAATTCTTCCAAATTAAATTTTCCCTTTATCATTGTATTTTGATATAAGATTTTGTACAAAGAAATTCTTTTATGTATATATAAATTAAAATTTAGTTAAATTTTTTTAGACATTTTTTTTCACACATATAGCAGTATATTATTTTACATTCATCAACTATTTCATTACAACTTTTCATAAATATAACAATCTTATTTTATTTGCAAATAAGATATAATGGATAAATCACTTGATACAAACATACAAGGCTTTTTCAAATCCGTTAGTGTAAATAATATATGATCCAAAACAAACAAAGCGTAAAGGTTATGTTCCTCCAAATAGTAATGATACAATTATTGTCCTTATTTTGAAGTTTAGTTAGTAAACATGCATGAAGATTTTAGGCCTATATCTCTTATTTATAAACTTTTGTCAAAAGTTTTGCCAAATAAATAAAATATAGTTTTTTTGAAGTTATTTTTTTACCTCTATGCTTTTATCATGGGTAGCTATATTATGAAAATGTTATTATGGGTTTTAAAATTATACATGAAATACAAAATGGAAAAGTTTGATGATTTGACTTTAAATATTAATATTAGTAAAGTATATGATAGAATTGATTGAGTTTATAGAAATTATGATAAAAAAAATGGACTTTGATCATAAGTGGGTAAATTGGATCGTAAATTGGATCATGACATGTGTTGGATTAGTTAAGTACGGTGTTAAAGTTAATTTTGATTTGAGGGTTTAGACTCAAAGATCCTTTAACTCCTTATTTATTTATGTTGTGTTCTAAAAGATTGAGTGTATTGATTCATAAAATAGAAAATGAAAATCACTTATATTTTATTCACATATATTTGTTTCTTGCTTTAAACATATCTTTTACCTCTAATATATTACTGTTACGAAATTTTCCTCTAAATTGGGTGTTCAAACTATGATGAGAACAAACTAATATTTAGACAAACATTATGTGGTTGGGAAATAAGAAGGCAAATTTTAAGTTTGTTAAGTAGAGAATTTAAAAGATGATTGATTTTTATGAGTGAAATATTGATTAAATAAGTCTTTAGTTTATTCTTTCTTATGTAATTAGTGTACATGTGAGGAGATTGACACTATGTTGAATTGTTATTACTAGAGTGTCAATGATAAGGTTCGTTATTGTCAGAATGTTAATGGTAAGGGGTACATGAGATGGATCTCTCTTGAGATACATATATAAATTTTCAAAACCTTCAAACCTTTAACTTAGAGGAAAACAAGGTGAAAATTTATTTCTAACCACAATGTTATGGCTTCTAAACTTTACAAAATTGAATATTTCTTTTAATATAATTTTTTGTATTTCAATATTGGTTATAATCCAAGATTTATTTCGCATGACATTTATCATAATCACTCTAATAAGAGTTTGTGGGTGGTATTGTGGATTAAAAAGGTTTTGGCTCCTAAATTTATTGGAACTTCTTCCCATCCAAGTGTTTCTTTACTGACAGTTGTTAGCTTAAGAAACTATGAAATCAATGGAATATTTATTTCATTAACTTGATTGCATCTTCAAAAGTAACCAATATTAATTCACCAAATTCCTGGTCCTTATGATGAATACAATTTATAATGTTTACATAGAGAAGCTAAGTATCCATGATGAATTGATTGACAAAGTACATTGATTTGCAAAAATGATATGGGATAAAGTTGAAGATACTATAAAGATTTCAAAATCTTTTAATAATTGGTGTTCATGAAGCATTGTTAACAAATAAATATGAATGGATTGTTACGATCTTTTGGTGACTTTGAAGGAGAAAGAATTAATTGTGGCAGAATAATAAGAAAATCAAATTTAAATAAGTTTTGTGCAGATTCCAATTTACTATTACAAAAATGAAAGTTTATTCTTGTAATAGGATGAGTTGTAAAATTTTATCTAAGTCAAATTTTAACCTATACTTCATTTTATTCAAAGTTTATATTGAATAAGTGATTAAAATCATAATAACGTGACCAATATTTCAATAAATGATGTTATTTTTAATCCAACTAAAGAATTGTTGAAAATATAACATTCTTCCCAAAATACTAATTATGATAAATTTAGTTAAGATTTTATTTTCTTCGGTAACAATATATTTCAAGTTAATCTTGATTATATCCAGATATAATTTTAATGGAAATAATTTGATTTTGTTGACGTAAAAAGAATATTATATATTTCAAATACCCATTGTACTAATCCACACCCGAATTGAGAAAAAACTTTGTGCATCGTGCAGATAAAGAAAACAAAGCTAAAGATTTTCAAGTCTTTTTAAGAAACTCTGATCTAGCACCAATAAAAATTAGAACCACTTTATGATTTATACATGTTTTTGGTTCAACACGCGAACCAAAAATGTTGTTAGGTCTCTTTTTTTGTACATGCTTGAGACAAAAACGCATACGGAATCAATCACAAATAAATGCATATGCTTAAGTACTTTTTGTCAAAAGTAGCATAATTAAACGATGTCCAAAATTCTCTACTTAGACAGGGTTAGAAACTCGTTTATCAACGAAAATCAATGATATCTTGAGTACTTCCAAGATTATCGAACCTTTTTTTTTTCTTTTGATCTCATCATCATCACTCACTAACTATAGAATATTTTCGTGCTTCCCAATAATTTCGTAAATTAGAAAATAAATCATCATAAATCATATATTTTTTTATAAATGTGATTTTTTAAATAAATTTCTTGTACAATATCATATAAAATCAAATCAAATATTTGATTAAAGTGGAAAAGAAAAGAAAAATAAATAAATCCTTCTAAATAACACGATTACGACATGTACTAAAACATCTGGACAAAGCAACCTAACACAACACGACTTCTAAAGAATATCAGTTAGGTTTCATTAGATAAGTTTGGTTTCACGATAAACAAAGGTAAAATCGAAAAGAGTGTAAAAATTTGAAGTGTTTATTGGTATTAGGAGAAAAGCAGAAACAGAAAGAGAAAAGAGAGAATTGGTTGGAAGGGGTTGGTTCGTTGAGTCCTCTGGTGTGCGTGATACCTTTCTTCACGCACCTGCACTGAGTCACAAAAAAAGAAATAATAAAAAAAGAAATAAAAAAGAAAAAAAGGAAAAAAAGAAAAAAGAAAATAGAAAACCGAAATAGGTGCATGCCGTGCTTTCCCTCTCCATAAAACAAAAAGGAAAAGACTGGAAAGCGTTTTACCTGGTAGGCTAGGCAATAGCCAAGGCAAGCCAACCCAACCCAACCCACGTGCTCTCTCTCTTTCTTTCTTGGTTCTATCAGGAAATCAAACCAGAAACGGTGTCGTTTTCTCGGAACGTTACATCGCGCTGCGTGCGGCTGCGGTGCTAGGAGAGAAAGGGAGAGAGAGGGTTGTGATGTGGAAACGTTGATCCCAAATGCACCCGTACAACCGGCTACCGAGCAGCGGGCACTCGACACCGTCGCCGCCGCCGTCGCCGCTCCGGTCGCCGAGGCTCCGCCACGGGCGGTCCAAGACCGGGCGGTTCTCTCCAAGTCGGGGGGGCGGTCGGACTGCAGCGCAGCGGCTCAGCTGGATGTTTCTATCGGTCCTACTCCGACGACAAGGCGTTTTCCTCTTCGCTCCTCTCATATACATCTCCGGCATGCTGCTCTACATGGGAACCGCTTCCTTCGACGTCGTTCCGGTCATCAAGCATCGTCCCGCGCCCGGCTCTGTCTACCGTAGTCCTCAGCTGTTCGCCAAGCTTCGCGTCGAAATGGATTCCGACAATTCCTCCGTCGATGCGGTTCGATTCATTTGCAAATCTCTCTGTATTTTGTTTTTCGCCGGATTTTGGTGATTTGTGATTTGTCAGGTTGTTCGGATGAGTTCGTTCTGTTTTATTTTGTTTCTTTGTTTGGAATCGAGTTTCGACTCGTTGCCTGTTCTAATGTTGGTTTAGCCTTTGCGTTTTGCGTCTGGATTTGTTGTTTTGTTTTGCATCTTGCATTCGAATGTCATTAAATTGCTTGTGGAAGAGCTTTTGTGCTTTGTGATGCGTTTAATAGTCAGATTGTTTGGCAGGTCTAAATCCAGAGACTAGGGTAATGTGAGTGATCGATTGGCCAAATGCTTTACAACTGCATGATTGCGGATTTTGAATAGAGAAAATTGGTTCTAATGGTCAAATGTGCTTGTTGAGTTATCTGTGAGAGTGTTGGGGGTTATATCGTTTTAGGAGTTTTGTTCACCGAGATTGTATTCGTTGTGCTGCATATATGTCAACTTGACCTAACATATTTTTTTTAAAAACAAACTAATCTCGACGCCCGACTTCCAAGGGATTCCTTTGGGATGATAATAATCATTTCCAAAATAAAGAAAAGGGATTCCTTTATTGATATGCTTATGAATTCATGCATTCATTTGGACCGAATTTCACTTTTGTTGGTAATATTTTGTAAAAGGCAGTCTGCAATGTTTCATACTTCCGTGGTTTGAGAAGATATCAACTGACCAATAAGCTAGGAGTGGAGTGAGCTTATATTGTTAGAATTTAATGTTTGTTTGTAATATTGGTCAGAAAATTTTCTTCTAAAAATTTTAAATCTTTCTTCACTGCTGGAGGCTAAAATTATAAATGTTTTATGAATATGTTTTAGTTCTTGTAAGGATAATTTCTTTATTGTCTTTTATAATGATCATTCAAGAAATTTGATTCTGACCATGCATCTTTCTTTTCTAATTATTATACTTGCAAAATTTGGGTCGTTTTGTTGGTTTCATCCACAGTACTTTACAAATCTTTATACTTTCCTGGTTAAATTTGTTTTTTGGTTCTAGAAGGACACATTCAGTGACAAGCTCGTAAATTTCCTTTCAGATATCAACAATATGGAAGACTCCCTATAAAGGTGGTGAGTGGACTCCATGCGTGAACAGATCTTATGAAGGTATAATATAATCTCCACTGATGGACAATAAATGATGACATTTTCCTTGTTGTCTTATTTTTTTGTTCCGGTGTATAATTTGTTAGTGCTTTTGGTTTCATTGATTTTTCTATTCCTTGTTGATACTCATTTAGTTCCTTTGGTTGCAGTTTAATGTTTGCATTTTTTAGGATATCTTTTGTTAGAGATATGACACAAAGCCATCCATGACATGGCATGCGATTCCATCTAGTCTTGATGTTGAGGGCCACCTATAGATGTCTAGACTTGCAAACTTCATGCATCAGATGCCCCAGTTCTAGGTGTGATGGTGTGTGTTAAGTTGCCTTACATTTAACTCAGAAAATGGCCAAAATACTCCTTAAAAGGTTTTGGGCAATCCTTCTTCTGGAGTTAGCTTTGGGAGTTGAGTTAGGTCCAATTTATATCTAATACGGTATCAGTCCTCTATACCAGATTTTCTAGAGTTTTATCCTTGCTGCTCCTATTATTCTCATAAAAGTTGAATTTAAGTACGATACGAGGTAGGTGATCATGTAGTTATCCCCCTTTTAAGCCTATTGGCTCCCTCTCTTGTCTGAGGGGCATGCTTGAGATATAATAGAAAACATTGACGTGTCTTAACCAGCTTAAGCTTCTCTGACAGATGGTTCATGACATCTTTTTACCTCAAAACTATGTTTCTGTCATCGCTAGGGTGTTCTGCTCCAGTTGTTTCAACTGTCAGGGTCTTGTTCTTCCTGTTATTTGGAGATTGGAAGCCATGCTACATGCTTGAGTCTTTAAAGACTTTTTTTTTTCATGTTTAGGCTTTTCTGTTTTCAACTTCTTACCCTTTATTTTTTTTCTTATATCTAATAATTTTTTTTTTCTAACTAAATAACAAAACATTGGGAAGTAAAATCTTTTGTTGAAGCATAGTTGCCTTTAATTTATAAAGTGGACCATTCTTGTAAGAATGCCTCTGATGGTGTTGCTCATTGCTGTGTGTGTGCGGAATCATGTCTGTATCTTCTGCAGTGTTCTGTGTTGGGTTAACTATGAATGCACATTTCTTATGTTGTTGATAGGCTTACCTGAATCAAATGGATACATATATGTGGAGGCTAATGGTGGCTTAAATCAGCAGAGGACATCCGTAAGTGTTTTCTGTACATTCTGTTTTTCCTTATATTCAAAGTGTGCTTAATGTGCTTTTACTCAACTCATTTTGTGAATGATATCAATTTTTTATAGGTATGCAATGCGGTTGCGGTGGCTGGCTATCTCAATGCTACACTCGTGATCCCCAATTTTCATTATCATAGCATATGGGAAGACCCTAGGTTAGTTATGCTATCTATTAAGTTTTTCTGAACTAGGAAAATCTAGTGTTCTACGATAATACCTCGTAGACTGTTAATCCAATTATGTTATGTGCATTTCTCATGCTATTTTTAAAAAAAGTTGAAAGATAAAATTGTTTATAAAGAGATATGGGGAACTACAACTACTAGAGAATGACACATCCTCCAAAACAGGAAAGGTGGAAAACCTATATCCAACAAGAGATATTATAAATTTATAATGAAGTTGGATGCACTTAATTTGTATTGTGAAAATATGATTACCAAAGTGTCTGAGAGATTGTCATTTTAAACTGCTAGCTAAGATTTTCTTTCATGTCAGTTAAGTTGTAGAAACATTTAAATGGTGAAATCTTAATATCTTTGTTAATGGTTGTCTGTTAATAAATGAAACATCCTTTTCCAATGTTGAATATGGATATTAGTAAGCTGTTTTGTCAAATGGAGTATTATGCATTTATAGTAGTACTTTATAAACTTGGTTGCAATGAGTGTCTTGATGCTTTTATGATTTTGATCAAGGTAGTCAGTTTGAAACAGTCTAAACTTACATATATGCAATGCTTCATGTTTCCAGCAAATTCAGGGACATTTATGATGAAGAATTTTTTGTGAATGCCTTGAAAAATGATGTGCGGGTGGTTGACAAGATTCCTGAGTACCTAATGGAAAGATTTGGCAGCAACATGACAAACGTTCACAATTTCAGGATCAAGGCATGGTCATCTATTCAGTATTACAGAGATGTGGTACTCCCTAAGTTACTTGAAGAAAAGTGAGTTTATGATCTTGTTATGTAAATTATTTCCTTATTCTCATTGTTATGAGTAGTTATCATTAAACAATTTGGAGTAATTGTTAGTTGTCCAAGGTATACCAGAGTATGAAGTTGTTCATAAGGTTGCCTCTTGTCCGTTGTATGATATATTTGGCTTCATTCTCAGCTAGGAACTATGACTATGTTTTGAGCTGATGTTCTTTCATTGTTTTCTGTCAAGGAAAGGAAGGTAAAGGGCCCATGTATTTGGGTATCATTAGCAAAATCTTTTACTAAGTATATATTTTCCTTCTCGCCAGTTATCTGTTTGGATTAGTGTTGTGAGAGGAAGAGTCTTATATTATATGACTTAACTATCACAATGAGGTTCCATCTTTACTTGATTTGGTTGGGACATATCAAGCAATAGATAATTTTTTACTGTAAAATTGTTATCATCAAAATATGTTTATTGTCTTGATATAAGGAGGCTTTGATATTCAATTGAATTTTATTCATGTAGGGTTATAAGGATTTCACCATTTGCAAATAGATTGTCATTTGATGCTCCTCCAGTTGTCCAGCGGCTTAGATGCTTAGCAAATTATCAGGCTTTACGGTTTTCAAGTCCTATATTGTCCATAGGTGAAACTTTGGTTGAAAGAATGAGAAAACACAGTGCCATTAATGGTGGTAAATATGTCTCCGTACATCTTCGTTTTGAAGAGGTTTGTTTTGATCAGATATGAATGTTATTAATTATGAAGGTTGACATGTTAGCCTTTGTTGCAACTGATGCACATTCTTTACCATGGGCAGGATATGGTTGCTTTCTCTTGTTGTGTTTTCGATGGTGGAAAACAGGAGAGAGAAGACATGATTGCGGCTAGAGAAAGAGGTTGGAAAGGGAAATTTACAAAACCTGGACGAGTTATTCGTCCAGGAGCAATCAGGATCAATGGGAAGTGTCCCCTTACCCCATTAGAGGTAATAGTCTGCTTAAAGCTCTAAATGATTTTAGTCTGTGTGAAGAGGAATAAAATATTCAGGGAGTGCTTCTTTCATTTGGGAAGTTGTTTGTCTAGTTAGAAATTTCCAAATTTCTTAAGGTGCTCCTTATGCAGCAAACTTGTTCATGTCTTTTTCTAATTCATTTGTTTTATTTACAATCCATGCCTTCATCCAATTCTTCAGGTTGGCCTTATGCTGAGGGGGATGGGTTTCACGAGGAACACATCTATCTTTTTGGCATCTGGGAAAATATATAATGCTGAGAAAACTATGGCCCCACTACTCCAAATGTTTCCTAATCTACATTCTAAGGAGACCCTGGCTTCTGAAGAGGAGCTTGCACCATTTAAGGTTTACATTTGAACTCTTATGTTATTTGACCACTTCATTGGTTTAGTGCTATGATTTTGACTTTAGTTACTTCTTCTAGAATTATTCTTCCAGGATGGCTGCTATAGATTACACTGTTTGTCTTCACAGTGAGGTGTTTGTCACAACTCAGGGGGGCAACTTCCCTCATTTTCTACTGGGTCACCGAAGATACTTGTATGGTGGACATGCTAAGACAATTAAACCTGATAAACGGAAGTTGGCATTACTGTTTGATAATCCCAATATAGGGTATGTTTTGTTATTCCGTTCAATTTTTTGAGGATACAATAAATTAGAGGCGTTCCCTGCACAAAAAAGTTCCCCTTCCCCTTTGTTGATATTGAAAGTAATTATATTTACAATTTTGGCAGAAGTGACACTAACACTAAGACAAGGTTATTTTGAAGAAAATATGCTTTTATTATATTGGACTGGAGAAAATTTACTTGGAAAACTATTTGGTAAATTAGGCTACTGAGCTATCCTTTATACAAGAATTGTGCTACTTTATAATACTCTTGCATTTACAACTTCGCCAGATGTACTCGTGCTCTAATTGACCGAGTCAAAGGAAGATGTTAAGAGACATGAAGCTTTGCTAATTTGGATTGCATTTCTCTTTTAGTTTTATTTTTGAAGAGCCATATCGCTTGATTATTCTGCTATTAATTTCTTAGGAGTTAGGACACTAAAGATTTCTGATTGTGTTCAATGAGGCTTGTAGTTCAGTAAAAATGTTGAATATTTTTTGCTTAATAGAAAGTATCTAAATACCCCCGATCTACTTTGATTACTTTCCAGATGGAAAAGTCTTAAGCGTCAACTGCTGAGCATGAGGTCGCATAGCGATTCGAAGGGGGTTGAGCTCAAAAGACCGAATGATTCTATATACAGCTTTCCGTGCCCAGATTGTATGTGCCGTGCCAATAGAACTGATGATTCAAGATCTTCATCGGCAACTTGATATACTCAGAATTCGATGGGTGTTTCCGCAACCAACAATTTTGTGAGCATGCCTTGCTGCTGACTGTATTTCTGATATTGTGATTGTTTCATTTTTTTACCCTTACCATGTGGTGGGAGGGCACACTCCGTTTTCGTCGGTCAAAGGATTTTGTAGAAGGTCTCTTTGATCTGATTATATATTTGGATTGAATTTCAAGGGAGTGGCATCTTTTTTGTACATGATGCCAATTGAGAAGAGAGAATGGCAACCGTCCTTTGCAGGAATCTCACCCAGAACTTTGACAGAGCTGTTTGATATAGGAATGAGGACCTGCGGTATGGAACAAGTTGTTTAAAGAGCCAGAGGACAAACTCGTGTTCCTTCACACCCTGCCTGTACATTACCTGGAGTACGATATTCATGTGTCAAGGCTGTAGCATGCTCTCTGTACATTTAACTAAATTCAGGGTGTCCCGCCATACTATTTTATTCTCCCGTTTTAGATTTTTTTTCCCACTTTTTCACTTTGCCCCGCCATGCTATTAATTTTGTATTTTCTTTACCCTCATATTGAGGCCCCCATTGTTAGCTAGTAGGTGTATGGCTGGTTGTACGCATTTGTTATTCTTTTTCATTGGTGCCCCATTGTTTTAGTGATGATACCAGTGAATGTAATTAGTTCACTATTCATATTTCATGCCAGATCACACTACTGCTGCACCAAAAATATCCTCCATATAATCACACAACATAACATTTCCTAAAAAATATTTTCTCTCCAGTGGACCCTACTCGTATGCTCCAAAATTACGTAGAATATGATTGGATGCAAAGTTGAAAGAGGTTTAAAGACTTATTCTTAAGGCTTTATATTTTTAGTACATAAACTCTTGAAACTCTTTAAAATCAGACCCACAGTCTAAGTCTGTACTAATAATCTACGCTCCATTTATTCAAGAAATAACTATCAAGGGCCATATTAGTAATATATGTGACAATATTCTCCTTATAAAACACGATAACCAGATTCAATATATATAATGTAAAACACTTACACGATATAATGTAAAACACTTTTTAAAATTTATTAACTAAATCTATCCTTCTAAAATTAGTTATAATTAAATAATTGGTTCCTCTGTTAACAAAAAATGGAATATAATTTTTGTTAAC
>Ga0123340_1007244_pt1 | contig 10590 bp, 5 predicted proteins | sample SirMexnodulemix_FD_89961 | JGI IMG/M metagenome (GOLD analysis project Ga0123340, IMG submission 89961) | Root nodule microbial communities of legume samples collected from Mexico - Siratro Mexico nodule mix | ecosystem: Host-associated > Plants > Roots > Nodule | place: Mexico: Nepantla...
AAATAAAATCTATTGAAGATAGTGTAAATATGTGTCCAAAGTAAAAGATATGAAATATTAAAGATAGAAATGTAGGAAAGTAATAAACAAATAACGAAAAATGAAAACTAAAATGCTTAAAATAAATTATTAAATCAAATATATGCAAAAAAGTAAAATAAATAAATAAAATACTCATGTAAATTATTCTAATACAATGATGGAGAAGAGTGTAATAATTTGTTCATTCTGTCACTTAGAATTTATGAGTTTTTACAAATTTCTACCTTTTATATATTATTTGACCCCATAATTTTCATATTATATCTCCACCGTGGCATTTTCATCTTTATTTAAAAAAAATACATTTAAAAGTATTGAAATAATGTCAATGTCAACTTATTGATAATACTATTCTTATTTACAAATTATATTAAGTAATTTTTAATGTACGTATCTAAAACAATCTATTTTTATTTGGATCTAAAATATTGTATTTATATATTTATCAATATTCATAATTTGGCTTAATTATCTTTTTAGTTATATTTATTTTATTTGATTTGATTTTTCTATTTCAATCAAATTTCTTAATTTTAATAATGGAATAATGTTATCATACACTCATATCAAATCTCCCAGTTTTAAAAAATACAACATGACTTTTCCGTATGACAAGATTAACGCTAACAATTTTATTACTAATTCGGTAGAAAGTGATCAAATTAAAAGAACTTAACTAAACATTTTATTAATAATGAGACAAAAAAATAAAAAAGATATATTTTATATGACTAAATATTCAGCAAACGGTAAAACTTTTATATAATTTTATTTATATATCGTATACGTATCTTAGCATGTTATTTTGTTATTTTTAGAATAATAATATATCACAATATCATGAATATGATACACTCTCATATTCTCTTATATATGTGTTTTCTATCTATGCCACGAATATTTTATTCGGACATAGAAGATCACAACAAAAAAAGTAAAAGGAATAAATTAAACAAAAGTAGAAAGATTATTTTGGCTCTTTGTATATATATATATGAAAAATTCAATCTTAATAAATTAAATAAAGACTGAAATTAATTTTCATTATTCACTTGCATATTTTATTTCATGCAATTTAATTTTATAGATTGTATTACAAGACTTCACAAAATGTACAGACAAAACAACAAAAGTGAACACCGCGATATCCGGAAAATGCTGCGGCGTCATCGTGCTGTTACTGTACCATTGCGTGTATATATATATATATATGTGTGTGTGTGTGTGTGTTATGTATGTGTATATATAGGTTGTGTGTGAGAATCCAGAAAGGGTGAGAAGAGAAGAAAAAAAGAAGAGTGTGAGAGTGAGAAGCAGAAAAATGGGAGCAGAAGCATTGTCGAAGAACGAGGTTGATCTTGCAGAGGCACCTCTTGTTCTGGGATTCCAACCCTCAGCTCTCGTTGACCACGTGGCAAGAGTGGATTGGTCCTTGCTTCATCAAATTTCCGGTGAACATGGAGGCTCCATACCTGTACACCCCTCATCACCACTTTTCTTCCTTTTTCATTTTCTCACTCTCACTCTCACTTTTTTTACTTTTGTTATCAGTTTCACTAGGTGGGTTCTTACAAGCTTCTCTTTTTATTTTTTATGGTTACATTTTCTAAGCATGGCTTTCATGTTAAAATATTTTGTATAAGGATGATGCAATGTTGTGATATTACATGACATGACATGACATGGGGTGTTGAATTGTTTGGTGGAATCTGTTTCATGATGGTAGGTTGAGCTTGTGGAGCTTGAAAATATACTGAGGAAGGTGAAAAGCCATGTTCTTTCAAGCCATGATGATGATGGTGATGATGAATCTTCTTCAAATGTTAAGACCTTGGCTGGAGGCAGTGTTGCAAACACCGTTCGAGGGCTGAGAAGTGGGTTTGGAATTTCCAGTGGAATTATTGGGGCATGTGGGGATGATGACCAAGGAGAGTTGTTTGTGCATAACATGAATTTTAATGGAGTTGACCTCTCTAGACTCAGGAAGAAGAAAGGACATACAGCACAGGTTTTGCATAAGACATAATTTCTTAAATGTTTTTGGTGTTGTTCAATTGTTTCTGAATGCGAATAAGAGTTTAACCTCGGTGATCAGTAATAAAAGTGCTACTTACAAGGATCTATATACAAGTTTTGACATAAAATTTGTTCTATCAGTAAATGTTTTGTATAAAAGTAGCAATGTAACAGCTTAGCTGTATGTGTCACAGTGTGTTTGTTTGGTCGATGACTTGGGAAACCGTACCATGCGACCCTGTCTCTCTAATGCTGTGAAAGTTCAGGTACATGACTCCATTGTGTGTCTCGAACATATAAGCATTTATTTCGGATTGAAACATAAATAGCCATCAACTAAATTGTGTTGAATTTGACAATTACTCTGCGTTTTTGCAGAAGGAAGAGTTGACCAAAGAGGATTTTAAGGGCTCCAAGGTTGTTGTCTTTGTCGATTGATTGAATTATTATGGATATTTAATTTAACATTTTGGTGTTTATTATGTTGTCCATTTGTCCCTGTAATGTTGATCTGATTCTGGCTGCCATGATAGGGATTGCATTCATCAGTTTTTCTAGGACTGAATTAATTGTTCATGCAATGTAAATTCCACAAAAATGGATCATAGGATGAGAATGAATTTGCCTTATATTTGATACTCTGCATGCACTTTAACTTGGTTTTTGATATGTGAACATTTCAGTGGTTGGTGTTAAGATATGCTATACTTAATTTTGAAGTGATTCAAGCAGCTATTCTTTTAGCAAAGCAGGAAGGTCTTCTTGTTTCTTTGGATTTGGCCAGTTTTGAGGTATTCTAAGCAACTCGAAATTCCCCTAACATCTGAATCAACAATTATGAACTATGATATCAGATAAAAATATGGAAACTTGTTGCTTTCTAGGCATCAGCTATGTAAATTTAATCACTAGTGTTACATGGTCTCTTTATTTTGGCAAGATGGTTAGGAATTTCAAACAACCACTTCTGAAGCTACTAGAGTCTGGGAACATTGACCTTTGTTTTGCCAATGAGGATGAGGCAACGGAGCTTCTGAGGTAACTATCAATTAAGATATGCATTTTCCATTGTCTTAGTTTCACTTAACCAGTAATCTGCTTAGTTTCTTACATATTCTGTCACTTTACACAATGCATTCAGGGGTGAACAAAATGCTGATCCAGAAAGTGCAGTAGAATTTCTTGCCAAGTACTGCCAATGGGCAGTGGTAACACTTGGTTCTAATGGATGCATTGCTAAACATGGAAACGAGGTTTGTAAATTATATTTCACATCTTACATAGAAAAACCATAATTAACTAGATAGATTAATCAATATGAAGCTAATATTTATCTGATAAGTTGATACGCATATGACACTTATAAGACATATTTATCCAATTCAAAAGATAATTTTTTAAATATTTGTCCATTCTAATATAATTTTAAAACAGACTAATACAATAGTTTTTATTAAACTTATTATAAAAATTAAAAACAATTCTTATATATAATTATGAATGTTTAGATTATACAGGTTTCTATCAACCGACAAATGAATTAGATTATTTTTTGTTATATTTAGTTAATCTTATTTACAGTTGATTTTTTAATACATAAATCTTAGTTATCAATTTATATATTTATAACGATATAATATATAGATTCGTGTCTTTGTACATGTATCTGTGTCGTATCCGTGTCTGGATATGTTAACTAATGAATGATTGTATGAATGAATTATGGATGTGTTTGGATGTGTCAGACAGCACGTGTTGCAGCCACAGGAGAAGCAAGGGCAAAGGATGCAACAGGAGCAGGGGATCTGTTTGCAAGTGGGTTTTTGTATGGAGTGATAAAAGGGATGTCACTTGAAGAATGCTGCAGAGTGGGAGCATGCAGTGGTGGGTCTGTGGTACGTTCTCTTGGGGGTGAACTCACATTGGAGAATCTCCATTGGATGTACAAACAAATGCAAATCATGAAGCTTCTCACGCCTCATACTGCCAAATGAACACTAACTTCTTCATTTTCTTTTTTTCCTTTACATTTCACTTCTTGTCACTAAAAATGGCAGCTATTGTATTGTTCCAATTCTGAACTGCTTTCTGCATGCAAGCAAGCCTAAACAAATTCCACACAAACACAACTACACTTCTTCTGCTTCATGCTCAATCTAAGAAATGACACACTCATGGTTGCTTTGGTTTTCTTGACCAAGTTTGAATACATATCAAAGTCTGAATTTTTATGAACCGGATTTGAGAAACCAAAAAATGTCCTCAAATGGATTCAATTTCTTTCATAAATGCATGGAAAGTATTTAGTGTACCATTATGGTTAATAGGCTGGATCAAATCAGAAGTTGTCAGGTCTCAATCTAGACTTCTTTAGCACAAATTTAATGTTATAAGAAGAAATATATGATTTTAATATGTTATGACAAATTTAATGTAATAATAATACTAATAAAATTTGTAATCTTTTTTAACTTAAATAGGCTTGCTAGGTTTAACATACTTTTTGATTTGTTTGAATGGAGAATTTTAAAACTATTTGAAATGTTGGAAATTTAAATATTCTGTATTTTTAAATATTGTTTTTTTGGATAAATCAATTCAAACTTCTTACAATTTCTTTACCAAAAAAAAACTTCTTACAATTTAAATTCTTAATTTAGGTAAAGTAATATAGTTTCTACTGCATGAAAAACTAAATATGTATTTAAAAATTTAAATTTAATATCAACTATTAACTAATTTGAATATTTAATAAGAGAAGAGACACAGATAGAGTATCAATTTTCTTTAACTTATAAATGTATGACAATTTTTTAAATTAGTTATTCAAATAATATATTTTTTTATAAAATATTTTAAATTCTTCATGAAAATAAACAACCTTTAATTTTTTTGTTATGTAAACAAAATTTAAGATTTTTGAATGACCTACCCACTTAGATTAACTAAAAAATCGTTGTTCTTCTTCTCGTTCTCCAACGCTAATAAGTCAACAACAAAGTTAAATGCTCTCAAATGTATTTTAAAGAAGTTAGACAATACGCACAAAATAAATCAATTAAGAGTAATGTTATGTACATTCCTCCATTATTATAAAATCACTTTATAAAATAAAAAATGAACAAAAAACATATTTAATATGTTAAAAATACTAAATACTAAACAAATTAATGAGGTGGAATCAATTTAAAAATAAAAAAATTAATAAAACTAGTCCAAATCGATTTGGATTGTTTAATTAAAAAATATTTAACAGTATATCATTTTAATTTCTTCTAAAAATAATAAAAAACGACTCAATATTTATTGTTTTCTATTATTATACATATAAACTAATTATTAAATATTGACAAATAGAATTGAAAATTTAATTAATTATAATAACATAACGTTTTAACTTTTATATGCATTTTAAAATCATATACTTATGCTTCTATTTTAGATTGTAAAGTTATAGAATTTTGATATTATATTTTCTTAACATTATAATATATCTATTAATTGGGACTATAATTGAACAGTTTCAATATCTTGAACAAATCTAATGACTGGAAATTATTTTCTTTGCTCTCTTCTCTACCTATAGTCAATCTCTGTCCGCTTAGGATTTCTATCAATAACGACCTTCCTCACAACCCTCCCTCGAACTTATCCGCTAAATAATAATAAACAAAACTTTACTCAGACATTCTTTGTTAATGAAAAAAAAAATGTTCTGAGTTAAGCTTTCTTCCACTTAAATGTTGCGCAAACATTAACATAACACCAACTGAAGCCAGGAAACTTTCATTCCACAATTTGAAAGATAATGGCAGCCATGAAAATAATTAAAAGTGGGGTAACATTACATTTTCTAATTCTTTTTCTAACTCTACAATCAATTAAAATTTATTAAAAAAATACAAAATCCCGGAAAGTGTCCTTAAATAAATAAATAAAATCTACCAAAAATTATAATTTTTAATAAATCTTAACCATTAAAATGCGTTTGAAAAGAGTTATAAAACATTTCTTAAATAATTAAGTTTAAACAACTTTATCCAACATTTTCAGCCAGAAATTCAGAAAATTGTTGCAAATTGTGAGTTCTAGTTCATGAAACGGCAATCAAATTGTTTACAATGATCAGGAACGGATGAATTGCAGAAGCAAACAGATTAAGGAAAGAAAATCCATCAAGGTCTTCTCCCATGACACAAGAAATATAAAATCTACTCGTCTTTTTAAATATCGGTATTCAACAGCTCTAGAAGTCGATTTTAAATGATCAAATTTCCATTGGAGAACCACCTTGGTCTCCAGCAGCAGCACCTTGATCTGCACCAGAAGCCTGGTCTGTGTCGGTTGCTGGCAGAGCTTCTTCAGCTGGAGTTTCTTCCTCCTTCACAATCTCAAAACTATCAACCAACTGTTGAACAGTTGCCTGATCTAAGATGTGGAATGGCTCACCAACTCCAACCACAGCAATAGTGCATACAGAACTCCTCAGTTTTTCACCTTGCAAGGACTCCCTAGTTGCGATAAGTGCATCTTTGATCAGATCTTCTCGGGAAGAGCCCATGAAGTTATCAAACCTGCGTTCCAAATAGGTCTTTGCAGCTTGAGAGCGAGACCCAATAGCAAAAGCCTGATATTCAAAATAGTTTCCACTGGGACAGTTGTAATATAGGTGAGCTCCTGATTCATCTAATCCAGCTACCAGGAGACCAACCCCATAAGGACGTTTCCATGACCGCTGCGTGCAAACCTGCAACTCAAAATTGCATCACATTTTCAGTTCGAATAAATTTTGCAAATAATCCCCAGTCTTCGTTTGCTGTGTAATTCTGCAGATATAAGCGCAAACTTTTGTCCCCCATACCCTATTTATTCAACTTTCTATGACTAAAATATAAGTTACACAAGTATAACTGCATATAATAGAAATAACATGTTTGGAGAAACTTCTCTCAAACACTTCTAAGAGAGAGAAAATAAGGAAAAATGAATTTTGCTTGAGTATAAGTTAAAATTAGTTTATACATGGAACTAAAGTTGTTTCCAATTAACTTTTCAAAAATTTGTTTCTAAGCAATGGATAAGCTAATTTAATCTTATGGAGAAACTATTTTTTTCCTTCTTAATTTCTCTCTCCTATAAGTGCGTATGGAAAAGTTTTCTCCAAACAAAGTGTAGATTAGCTAATCCAATTCCAATATTTTTGTTCATTGTGAACTAAACAAGTCAGATTCCAATAATGCAGATACATTCAAGAGCCTGAAAAAAGATGGGGAGGGTTACTTCTCGTAGAAAAGCTGCTCCGCATACTTTCTATCTCTATGTACACAAAGATCCTTCAACCACAGTAAGTAAAATCCAAGTTCTTGTTTTACATTTGACATATTGAACCTAATTCAATTAGGTCTTTTACGTACAAGTTATAACAACTTCAACCACACAATAATTCTTCTACTTCACTTCATAAAAAAGCCATCCCAACATAGATTTTGCATGACAGAATAACTATGACACGGATGCATAACTTGCCATGATGTAAACATAAATATTATCATCCTTCACACAGTAAACAGAAACCTTGGTGGTACTGTGTGCTATTAAAATTTCCAACAGAAATAGAACCCAAGGCCTCTACCACACATGAATTCCAAATACAATAACATCTCAAATAGCAGCACATACAACAAGCTTCGAAAATGCTATAGCAAGATAGCAGGACGCCGACAATTTTTAAATACTATAATTGCAACACAAACTAATAGTTTATACTACACACCATAAGCATAAGAAAAAGAAACTCACTAAAAACAGGAAGTCACAGTTTACAAACGAATCACCGTCAATCCAGGAACAATACATAACAATGAAGTTAAAAAAATGAAAGATAAAGATGAATCTAACAGAGAAGAACATCATTTCTAGTTTAATCGCATTCACAGTTCAGAATTTAAACAAACACGCTACACGCAATTCACAGTTTTATCGCATGACCTAACATCGAAATTAAACAGCGAAACCCTAGACGAGTCGTTCCAATTCCAACAATTAAAAATGCGGAGAGACAGTAACTATTGAAGAAAAGCAAAACCCTAGGTGGAATGGAAGGGAATGAGGACCTGTGCCTTGTCGGCGAGTTGAACGACGAGTCTGCCGACGGGGAGAGGGGACTCGTAGGTGTAGTTATAGTTGATGCACTCGGATCGCATGTAGCGAGAGAGGACGCGGCCGTCGGCAGTGAGGCCGGCGATGGCGACGCCGATGTGGTTGTCAACTTTGAAGATCTTCTTCTGGTGCGAGGAGAGTTCGGAGTTGGCCTTGTTGACGCATGCGAGAACCACGTGCGTCTTGGATCGGAGACCGATCGCCGCCGAGCCCTGCTTCACCGCCTCCATCGCGTACTCCACCTGGAACAGCCGCCCCGCCGGGCTCCATGTCGTCACGTCCGTGTCGTACTGATTTCGGAACATTTTCGATTCAAAACCAAAACCAAAACCAAAACCAAAACAATTTCCCTTCTCGTCACTTCTATTACAACACCTTTCTTCTTCTTCAAGAACTCTTTCTCTCTCCTCTTCCCCCGTGCCTTCAGTGTTGGACAAGTAAACCCACGTTTGACTGTTTAGTCCACAAGCCCAATGGGCTCAAACACATTGGACCGGCCCAAAGTCAAACTTGAGACCCATTATAAATCATTTATACGATAGCCAATTCTGATTTTGTATTTTTCTCTTCGAATACTACGGGACATATTACTAGAGTAACGAATTATTAAGACGAGATTTAGATAGAAAATTTGTGGAAAGAGACAAAAAAGCGATTATATGTTTCAAATTTCATATATTAAAAAAATTATTTTGAAACTGAAGGATAAAAATATATGTTATAAAATTTTAAAAGTTTGTTTTAATTAAATATAATTTTTTCCTTTACTGAAATCAGTGTTTGTAAGATGTTTCAAAATGCAGGAACAAAAAATATTATGGGCTAAGATGCCCAAAACCTCTCGAAGAACGTGGGCTGTGGGGCCTTTCGATTTTGGGTTAAGGATATATTTGAATGAACTTCTTTATAGGAGAAGCAAATATAAAAATGTAAACTTTGATTAGTTTCTTTTTTAACATTTCATAAAGTGTTTTTTGAAATACATTTTTTTTTCTAAGATTACGTAAAGTAATTTTCTAAACATGAAAAAACATACTAGAAAATAAGGATAAATATATTATTTTAAATTAAAGAATTAAAAGAAGAGTGTATCTAGACAAAAAAAAAAAAAACAACAACAACAAATTGATGATTGTTGATTAAAGCATTTGGCACACACATAGATGTAGATCATTATTTGTGTTATTTTGTTTAAAAGAAAAGTGAAAGTGGCATTGAGCTTTGGTGCTTTAGACATTGGAAACTACCAATGTTATCATTAATTCCAGATTCTCCAACACTCCTTTCTCGGTATCTTCTTCCATTCATTAGCTTTATGATGGGGATTGATCATTATTGGGTATCTACTTTCTCAATTGTTAAACAAAAATCACTTTACAAATACAACTAACTAGTTGGTTGTTGCTTTCATAGCACATGCATGGAATTTCTTTTCATTTTCTTTTTGCCTTCTTCCTTTTTATTATTTAGGTAGCTATGTGTTATGTTCTTTGGAGTTGCATTATTAATGTGGAATGGTAGTTGTGCCTTCCTTTATTGATTTATGTGTGTTAGGGTTTCAAAACTATCTTTAAATATAGTGCATGAGGCACATTGGCACAATTCAAAAATCCCATGGATGATTCAAAAGGTGCAACTCTTTTGAGGGTTTAGTTGTTATTTTTGTTGTAGCAAAACAAATTTCTATAATGTTGAAATAAGTGATTTTGCATATATAAAACTTAAGGAAGAAAAATGGAGAGATGAAAGGTAGCTTTAATTTTAGCCAAAATTGCAACATCAAGCTTGTCTAACCAACTAACCAATAGGTAACATATCACATTGTTTTCATTACATGCCAAGAAAATTAAAACATAAACACTTTAACAATAAATGTGATAGTGTAGTTAACCCAAGTTTTCAAGCCATATAGATTTTTCCTTATATATTGCATGAAATGTTTTGATGAAATAATTACTAGTTATATTTAAAAAAAAAATCTACTATAAAGAAAGTAATGGATTTTAAAAAAATAAGAGATGAAATAATTATTTTATTTAATATTTTCGTATAAGAATATATAATATTACTCTTACTGATAAAAGAAAATGTAACATTACTCATGAGAAAGTAATAGATTGGTGAAGTATTTCCAAACATATGATTAAGAATGTTTGGTCAAAACGGGAATTTGCCTTGTTATTTGTTATTTGATTTTTTTATTTTGTTATTTGTCTTGTTATTCGTTTAAAAATATTATTCGTGAATTATCAAAACTTTAGAAATATATTAGTATAAAAATTAAAATTATCAACTATAAATATATTAGTATAAAAAATTAAATTCAATAAAAATGAAACTTTAGAAGATGATATAAAAAGGTAAATTATATAT
>Ga0123340_1007249_pt1 | contig 10589 bp, 7 predicted proteins | sample SirMexnodulemix_FD_89961 | JGI IMG/M metagenome (GOLD analysis project Ga0123340, IMG submission 89961) | Root nodule microbial communities of legume samples collected from Mexico - Siratro Mexico nodule mix | ecosystem: Host-associated > Plants > Roots > Nodule | place: Mexico: Nepantla...
ATATTACAAAAATTTTTTTTTTTTTTTTGAGAAATGATGATATTTATTACTTGTTACATTTACTGCTAGTGTACATGTGATTAGAAGTAAAGTTAAACCTAACATGTACCTGTATAACTAGACAACTCTAACAAAAGAGATATATTAAGTTGGTATGCCTTTCGCAAGCACATTCCAATCTTGGACATTCAAAAGGAAAGATATCTAAAGACAAAATTCGTAAAGATCTAGGCTGCGTAGAAAAGAGAAAGTAGTTTTGGAGAACTATTTTGATTTGAATAAGAACAAGTTTGATGTAGGTCAATCAAAAAAAAGATTGCATTTAGGAGTCCTAATATTTTAATGGGTCAATATGTAAATTTAAACTATTACCTGTCTTTTCTTTAAGTTAAAAAAAATATATAATACATTGATAAAAAAAATGGACCATAACTTGTGCTGAATGTTCCTTTGTCCAATACCACATTATGTTTCAAAAGTTTCTCTTGAAACCAAAGGTTCGTTTATGGCATGAATTTATAAGACCTGCTTAGGTTCACATACGACAAGAAAGAAGCACGTTTCATAGCAATTCAGCGTTAAATTTGGACAGATGCAATAAAAACGCCAATAGAATCGCGAATAGAGATTTCACGTGGGAGTGACGACTATTTACACTGTTTGGGCCTAAAATTTTCAGAATCTAATAGTTTCACCATTAGTTTTTCTAGCTTCTTTGATCGTAAAGTAGGTTTAACTACAATGGAATTTCCATAAACTGTGCAAGGGTCTTTTCCCAAAAGAGGACTCCCAATACACCAGCCTCCAGGTGTAAAGTGACCATTTGATCTTCTCAGGAGTTCCTTGTCAATTTTGTCAAGAACTGGGTCATCCTTGGCAAACTTCCGAGCAAAAGGAATACCACTTCGGACCATGTCATCAAAATGCTCCAACTTCAAGAACAAAGGATGCTGTTTTGGCGGGTTGTCCCACCTTATATAACGTAAATCATGATTAATGGTCGTGTTTTGATAGTCCTTATGATTGCAAATGACCGTATGGAAGTACCCCTCTGGGGATGAAAGAAAATTCGTGTAATACATGAGGAGAGTGCGAGGAAGATTATCCCAACCCCAAACACAAAACTCCAGAAACGACTTTGTCAAGACAATCCACGAAGAACCTGGATGAAAGCCACAAAATACCATTAGGTAGAACAACTAAGACTTATTCACAAATACTAATAAGAAAAATTATCAAAGTAAAATGAAGCAAATTGGACTTTCTATTCCTCAATTATACATAGCATGTTTACTATGTTATACAAAAGCTCTATGTAGTAAACAAAACTAAAAGCAACAGCAAGACCTCTGATGTTTCCAGAAATATAAATATGAGCTAATAAGAGAACTCCATTGAAATCTTCTAAAGAAACTTGTATGTTTGATGACTCAGCCTTCGTATTGGATTCCAGGTAAATTTACTTGGGGTCAATTTATTTTATTAGAACATCGAAACAAACTTCAATCATTTGGTCAATGAAATGGCTTAGCATTCATTCCAATGCTTTGTATAGAAAGACAATACAAATATGCTAACCACTTTCCCAATACCGTTTTAGATCACTTTGGCTAGTTAGACCATTAAATTCATGAAATGACAGATCTAATTAGAATAATTCCTTAATCCGCTATTATATTGAACTATGGTCAATAAGAAATAACAGCATCTGCAGAGCCTATCATGCATGCCGAAGTCATTGTTACTCTGATGTTGATCTTTATGACAATAAAAAAACTAAGGTTCCCTAGTTCCATAGGTCCTCGCTTCAACAAGGTATGAGGAAGGGTAATTGTAAGCAGTCTTCACCTTTCATATGCAAAGAGACTGTTTCAGAATTAAAGCTTCATTACTGTTACACCAGGGTTCGTCCCCCATTCATATTTAACACAACGAAACAAAAAAACATACAAGATAGAATAGGAGGTGCGTAAGAGTAACTTAAGCAGCATATATTTATAAAGAAAAATGAGAAGAGAAAAACATGGGGAGACGGTTAGGACCTAGAAGAAAATATGTCAACGAAGATGCTGCATAATTAATACCTGTGAATAATTTGAACGATGAAGGAATAGACCTCTTCTCTTTAGCCCAGTAAACGCCAGATTTCTTCAAATGATATAAGCCTGGATCTACAATGATCGGTCTAGCTCTTTGATGCCTGATGCCACAGTTATTACAGGTACGCAAAATTATGAACAAATAGTTTAGCAACAAATTGAGACAATATCAAAGAATAGGTAATGTACATACTCTTTCCAACCAATATTACTGGTATGCTCAATGAAATTTACATCCCTGGGCAAGAATGAAAAGATGTGCAAGATATCTGAAGCAAGTTACATGGAAAAAGGTCAGCAAAATAAACATAATTTATATTTGTGAAACAGACTTGGATTCATTAATATACATATTAATATGACCAAATTATAGTATATAAATAGGTATAAACCTCACATAACAGTCTTGTGAGATTAAAGGCTTAAATTCCACTTTTTTTATGATGGTATCAAAGTCAATCAAACCCTATCCTAGTCAAGTTTGCTGAACCTATTATATCATTCACTATTAAGTTCCACCCTAGTCCCATGATAGAGATGTCTAGTCCTTGAGGTGAGGAAGTGTGTTGAAGATCTACATCAATTAGATATATGAATAAATTATAATATATAAGTGTGTAAAAATCTCACCTTACAAGTCGGTTTTATAAGATTGAGTTACACTTAAATTTTTATTTTTTAAGAATTAAAAGCCAAAAGCACTAAAGGAAAAGTACTTGTTCATGTAATTGACAAGTTAGATAAGAATGGTCAAATGAGAACTTGAAACATTTCCTTCTTATCCATATACTACCAGGAATATGGCATCTTAATAGAACAAATAAGGAATTTCTTCGTTGAATATAATGCTTAGCTTGCAAACTTCCAACCAATGTCTAAAGGTCCAAATTCTCTCACAGGTAAGCAAGATAATCTCTTCCTTCACCTTTCCTGTCATTTAAATCCAACATGCCAGATTTCTTCAACCAATCAACTTAAGTAACTATCTAAACTAGATGATAACCCATTCTTTCAATTTAGTCACACCAATCATCTTCAAAGAGTTCATTTCTTGAATTTTGAAAACACCATTGAAGAAGGTGAGTGGGTAATTAAGCACGAAAATTACTTTAGAGATAGAAATAAGGTTAAAATTTAATTTAGGAACACAAAAGAACATTATGAATAATAATGTAAATAAGCATGCCTGAATAGTATGATGTGATCGAAGCACCATTAGGCAACTTAATATGAATAGGTTTAATTTTAAAATAAGCTTCAAAACAATCTAAAGAACAAGTGATATGATAATAGGTATGTCCTAAATCTATTATCCATGGAGTAGAGCCTAAATGACATGTGGACAAAGTAAGAACGAAATTACTAAAACTGCAATTGTTACCAAGACTTGGGTTTATATTTTGCAGAGAGTGAGAAAGGTTAACATGACTACATTGTGTTGTTGCTTGTGCTTGTGCCAATAGAGTCACTAGGTTGTTGGAGAAGAGCAATTAAACATTGATTTGAGCTATTGTAATATTAGGACCACTTAAACTATGTAAATGTGTAACAATCAAACTCTCTAAAATAAGGAAATAAAAATATGTTGAAATGAATAGGACAATTCTAATGATATTTTTCTGTGAATTACAATGAGATATTGAGGATATTTTTATCCTAATAATCCTCTATTTACAATACTTCTACTCAAATTGGTAAATGAATATCAATCATTCCCAATTTATCTACAAAATCAGGGAATCTACCCTAAAGAATCTCCTTAGTAAAAATAACTTCTATCTGAAGTCTTGTAAGGACATGGATTGTAATCACAAGACCTCTGTTAAATTATCTTTGATGAAGTGTCTGCCAATTTCAATATGTTTGATTTTATCATGTTGCATTTGATTATGGGTCATGCTCATGGCTCTGACTTATCACAATACAATTGCATAAGGATGTCAACCTTGATTTTAAGATCATCAAGTACAATTTCATCGGTAGTCCTTCACACACACGCACACCTTGAGCAAGGGCTCAAAATTCAACTCTTACACTAGAATGAGATAATCCTTAGCTTTTTTTCCTTTTTTTTTTTTTACTTGTTAAGGTTATCAGACTTTCTCCAAGAGTCACCTTCTTAGTCCATGTTTACAGACTTCTCATTGTCCATCAGATGACTCTATTCTAGTGTTAACTCCTCCGCCCCCTCCGACTCCAACAGTTGAACCTGATCTTCCTATTCTCATTCGTAAGGTATACGTTTTACCCATAACCCCTCTCTACATTATACTACTTTAAGCTACCATAGACTATCTCAACCCTTTTATACCTGCCTTTCATCTATTTGTTGTATGTCTATTCCAAAATCTGTAGGTACCAGTGTTATTAAATATCCGCTATGGCGGCGCCATGGCTGAAAGTGATGGCAGTTTTAGAGCTGGCCGCCACCACATGGCGATGGCAAAGCGGCTTTCCCGTGGCGGTCGCTTTCCAGATCACGTGATGGTACAGTGGATCGAAATAGACGGAAAAGGCAGTGGAGGTGCAGCAAGTGCGGAGGTGCGGAAAGCATGGATGCACGGCGGTCGTGGAGCGCAACGGCTCACAGAGGGCTAAGGCACAACTACAGGAGGAGATGGCTGGTGGCAACCCTAATTTAAAGTGGTAGTTTAGAGTGAATTGGGCCTTACCTGACCCAATTAATTTACCCTAACTGCTGTGTGTTTTATTGACTCGAGCCCTACCCGAGTTCAACAACTAAAAATTAACCTAGCAGTTGTAATTTAACCTAAGTTAACCTAACAGCTGCAATTTAACCTAGTTTAACCTAGCAACAACAGCTATAATTCTTAACTTTTCAAGTGAATCGGGTCAAACACCTTCTTTGGAGAAATTTAAGGCATTGAGTGCATAGGAGTAAGGAATATTACTTGCGAATGCTAAGGAGCAATTACCTGAGTCTACAAGTTTTGTTAATCTGTCCAACAAACCCCTTAATTTTAGAATCTCTTGCGTTGAACTCCCTTGTGGGTCGAGTTTTCTGATTATCGGACATTTTTGAGGTTTGAAGTATGGCAATGCAAGCCTAGAAGGAATACAGTGGAAGAAAGAAAGGTTTGTGGTGTTGCACCAATGCTAGCTGCACAAATGAATGCAACGGAAGAAAAAAAAAAGGGGGTGTGGTTTTGTAACAATGCAAACTGCGTATGAGATTACATAGGCTCTCCAAAGATTTTAGAGCTCTGACACCATGTCAGAAAAATTGTTTTTGATGATATTCATAGAGGAGAAGAACAACTACTCTTAAATAGAATACAAAAAACTTAATAAATTAAAATCCTAATTTATGATAGACACACTCTAGCCCTATAATTTAAGCTCAACAATCATGTACATTAAATAAAAATATATTGTTGGTTTATTAATCCTCCTAATTATGGAATGCAATTAAATCTCCTAATTATGTAATTCAACTTGTACAAGGAAATATTGTCTGCAATATAAATCAAGGGATTCTAACAAGAACTAAGAATAGATCAATGAACACATAACATATAATGTTCTTTACCTCAGCAGCATTAAGAACCTATAGTAGAAAGAAGACAAGGCAGAAGAATAATCAAAGAAGATTTGTGATGACAACAAAATAACAGAGAGAATTGCATACCACACACTAAGCACCTCCCAACACAGAAATCCTTGAATATAGAATTCTTTTTCTTTTACCTCATACTATTCCTTGGTCCCCATCTTTCAAATCACCCTCCATGTGGCTATTTTGCATAACTAACTTTCCCTCCTCATCTAGCTAAGAATTATTGTGCATGCATGTTACATCAACAAAAATAGTTACTAAGTACTTCCCAAAATGATTTCAGATCTGTCAAATAGTTTGTTACTGTCTATGAGCTTTGTGTGAGTCTGTAAATTTCCTCCTAGAGCTATGCAATATGCAACAAGTCATTTTGAGAGAAGCATTTCTTAGGTCGTTCCAAATGGCATCCACATGATCAAAGTAAAGGGCAGTTTGAGAGATAGATTGAGACAAGGAGGTTAAGTTCCATGATATGATCAAATTGTTACAACAATTCCACATAGAATGCAACAAGTTGGTGGGTTGTGGAATACGAACGGAGTCATTGAGAAAACCCTTACTGTTTTTAAAGATGACGGCCATTGAGAAGGAGCACGACTGAAAGTGATAGTTGTTTTCAGATAAGACTAGAGTGACGATGACCGAATAAGGATTCTCACTTGGATGAATGTAATAAGGACTCGAAGGGTTTTGCCTTAGGTCAACGGTATTTATCTCATGATTGTTAGTAGTTGATGAACACATGGATATAAAGGGGCGTTAACAAAGCCCAAGATGAGAGTTTTGATACCATAACACAAATTTGGATATATGGGAGAAAGGAACTAAAGGTGATAATGGCTACCAAATAGACATTACTTTGAGAATGTTAAATTCATTATCGGAATGTAATGCAGGAAGAGTTAAATAACCAACATAAACAATTACCACTCAATAAAAGATTGAAGAAGAATATCCCTGATAGAAGGTAAAATTTGTAAACTAGCATAACAAACTTAATACAGGACAGCAGGTTTTTAGAGTTTTATACGCTAGGGGAGAAAAATCAGAATTCTCATTTGATACCAATTGGCTTGCTATGGGCTGCTCATTTGATAGGATCCATCATAAACAGAAAACAGTGAACCATAAAATTCTCCTCTAGGATTATCATGTAGCCCAACCCCAAAGGTAGAAAAATATTGTTTTTCCTGCTCCTTTGTAGAAGCATATTAACAAACAGAAATTACTGTTGTGACATCAATATTTATGATAGGTGAAAAATCCTATCCATAGGCAGATCATGCACCAAAACAGAATAAGTAGAAGAGTGACTGCATTGATGATGAGAAAATGGAAGAAGATGCTGGAAATAGCAAGAGCAGAAGCTACCAGCCAAGAAAAGTCCTCTGTCCCCAAGCACAATGTCAAATACACTCTAACGTTTTCAAAGAGATAATTTCCTATATAAACAAACCTCATCTGGTCTGTTTTTCTCACACCTCTAACTTACTCTACCTCCTAAAGCCTCTTCAAGAGCCCTCAGGAATATCCGTGTAGGGGCCTAGGCTGAGATTTAGCATATGTTTGAGTGAGGTTTCGGTGGAAAAGGAAATAAAGTTTAAATTAAGATTTATATCATGTTTAGAAAAATAAATAAAAATATTTGCTTTATAAAAATATAAACAAAAAAATTAGAGCATTAAGTTTGTGCCTATCTATCATTTAAAAAATTAAATTAGAGAATATGTTAGATCCCAATTTGCTGAGTTAATTTGGATCCAGTTCATACCAGTTTATAATCACTATAAATGGAATGGAAGACCAACTTACTTTTAAGGATTAACTCTCAGTTTATCCATTTCTTCCTTTTCTTCTTTGAAATTGAAAAGGCTTTAAAAACTGATCATATATAAGTTAGTTGTGGCGTTTTGTTGCATCCTTGTGATCAGGGCTAGGGAAATTCATGCTATTTTAGCTATTAGAATATCATTTTTCTTCTTTGGTGAGACCCGAGTGCCAAAGTCCTTGAATAGAAAATCACAAACTAATGCAAGCACATCTCACACATGCTGAAACCACTGAACATACAATTAAGTTCCGCTTCTGACAATCATCCCCAAGCATGGCAAGGAATTGGATTCATAAATTAAAACACTGTAAATACAATGTTGGATTCCTTTTAGAAAATTGAATTTTACTTATATACCAGTGGGGAACATAGATCTCATGGTGTTTAGTTCTGTGAAAAGAAAAAGAGGGAGATCAAAAAGGACTTTAAACGAAGTTACTAAAAGTGGTATCATGGTAAATAAAACCTCCGAAGATTTAGCCTTTATCCGAGCTAAATGACTTTTTGTAATCCGTGTAACTGATCTTTGCAAGTTGCACAAGATTTTGTTATTGTTGTCTAATCGTTAAGCACAACAGTAACAATTCATGAATTGCTCAGGTGAGTCTAGCTTTGAGTCTAGGACGATATGAACCACAGTTAAACATTAAAATCAATTAGCCGACAACCAACAAAGCCTGTAAAAGATCCACCACAACCATACTAATTAATGTATCACTCCGCACTCTTGAGTTGGAAACTACCATTACCTTCTTAGAACTTAAGTTTAACTCAACCCTAAATTTAGTTTATAGGGTGAGGACTGACTTCTACTTTTACAGTCCTTTGTAGCATGGAGCCAAAATAACAAAACAAAAGAAAACGAAATTAAGCACCCAAATCACATGGAAAAAGTGGGAAAGTTTGTTATACCAAGGAGACACATGTCAAATGATCTGGGAGAAAGGGACACGAGAAGAAGCACTAGGCTGAGGAGGAGAGGAATGTTTTATTGGAAGGCTTTGGAGAATCAGAGGGTATCCATGTGGTATGGCCCAATTCCCTTTGATTCTTCTCTCATTTTTGAGCTCATCCTTCTCTGTCTTCCTCTGTTTATTCTAATTGATTCTCTATCAGGTTGTTGGTGTGATTGTGATCATTGATAACTTTACAGTCACTATAGTTACTCTATTATAGCCAATTATAGTTTTAAATTCCACTCACTGATACTTCTAACTTTCAGTTTGTTCCCATATTCTGTTATTTCATTAAATATACATCCATAACTTTCCATCCTTCCATCCCATTTACTGCAATTTAAGTTTTTTTCTTTTTCGCAACTAGATTAAGAATAAAAATAAATATACCACTCTTTGAAACATTTTTACTAAAATAATCCAATTTTCTCAATAAACACACTACTTTTATTGAGAAAGACAAGGTAACTAATTTAGGGACAAATTGGACATATAACAATAAATATCTAAGACTTCTATCATTGTGGGATGAAGGGAGTATACATTATTTTTACTACAGCAATGGTCAATATGCAATCAACAACACACACCCCTCATGTTGATGACGGGGAGGTTGGACCTCTTGGGATGGTTCAATGATGCCATAAGAAAGGCTGGTCTTATATGCTTAAGAGCATCTCCACCTGATTACAATAGTGTTCCTTTATCAATAAAAATACTGTTTTAATACGGCCCTGCAAACATAACTTCTTTAAAATTGAAAAGACTTGCTTTAACTCTCTTCAATTTTAAGAATTGAATGTTGGTATTATTTAAGGAACCCTTGTAAGAAACTTCTATTGGAAATGCTTGAGAGCAACCAACAAGAGAAATCCTAGTAGAATCCTAAAATCTGGGTTTGTACTAGGAGTCAATTCTAACTGTTTCCCATTTGGGTGAATGTGCAATCATCTGGAAAAGGGTAACACTAGACATTTAAAGAGCAAAGAGGAGTGACAGACCGTCTTGGGAGAGAAGTGGATAATCAGAGGCACTGAGATTGAGAAACCAGTCCCAATTGGGAACCCTCTTGAGCAACAGGGCAATGCCGTGAAGAGTAGAAGCAACCATGGTGGGGCCCTTGTAGGTGACCAAATCAGCCTTACCCACGACCATGACGTTCCCAAACGCCGCAAACACAGGCTCGAACTTCACATACTTGGCCAGCTCGAGCCTCTCCTCATCAGAAGCTTCTAGATCGAGATGGAGCAGGTAGTAGTTCCTAGGATGATACACTGCCTGAAGGACCCTCTTCAGCTGCGCTCCCTCCCCTTTTGTGCCCGTCAACATGTACGCCAATCTGGGAAGACCCACTCCTACTTCTTCCGTTAAATTGAGCGGAGAAGAAGACCATGATGCAGAAGAATAAGAAGATGATGAAGATGATGAAGAAGAAGAGGGTTTGGGGAGGGTAAGAAGCAAGAGGATAATGCATATTGTTACAACGGCGATGATCATCGTCCATTTTTTTGGTCGGTAGGAGTGGTGGTGGTTGTGGGAATTATGGTTTCGTTTCATGTTGTTGAGTTTCCAACACTTGTTACCTGTTGTTTGTTGGGTTTCTCTTGTTATGTTTTTTGTCGGCTTCATCGTTGGTTGAAATTGCCTTCAGTTGGGTGGGGTAGCGTGTGTTCATTTGTGGGATTTTCTGTCAATTTGTGAGAGAGACCTGCTACTGCTTTTTCGTTCCTATGTCTCTGCCAACCCGAGTCAATAATTTATCTTTAAAGGGTAAATATATTTCAAATTTTTAGGAGTATCCAACTTTTTTAATAATTATCTAATAAATAGTAAATTTCAGTTTAAACTTTTAGAAAAATATTTTATTATTTCATTATATTCGGTTTTTTTAACTAGTTCCTAAAACACTTTAAATTTTTTTCATGATCCCTTATTTTTTTTATTATGATAATTGATATTTTTCGTCACGTAAGAGTTAATGTATATTAGAAACATTCATAATAAAATTGACAAAAAAAAAGTGAGATATTTAAGCCAAAGTTTTTAATTTATTAATTAATTTGAAAAAGTTATTAATACTTAAACTAAAAATTAGTTTTTTATCGCGATATAAAATTTATTTAACC
>Ga0123340_1007253_pt1 | contig 10587 bp, 3 predicted proteins | sample SirMexnodulemix_FD_89961 | JGI IMG/M metagenome (GOLD analysis project Ga0123340, IMG submission 89961) | Root nodule microbial communities of legume samples collected from Mexico - Siratro Mexico nodule mix | ecosystem: Host-associated > Plants > Roots > Nodule | place: Mexico: Nepantla...
ATTTTATGGTTCTTATCTTTTATATCCATTCTCATCCAAATAAACATATTAGTTATTCTAATAAAAAATGTAAATATAATGAAAAATAATAAATATAACTATTTAGTGTATATTTTTTTAATAATAATTAAACGTTTAAGTGTATATATATATATATATATATGAACACTTGTCTCTCCACTAGTAATTAATAATAGGATTGAATTTTATAATGTATAGGTGGACACTTATTTTACCTCTTTTGTCTATATATTTATCAACCAACTTTTTATTTCTATTATCTAAGAAAATTATCCATAAAATTCGAATGTATTTTTATTATATACTTACAATCATCAGTTTCTAAATTAAAATTAAAATATTTTATAATTAATTTTTTATACATATTTTATTAGAATTTTTATTTTTATTTTGATAGACCCCAGTGTACCTATTAAATAATTATAATATTATAAAAGATAATAAAACAATTAATTTTATAATTATTTTTTATGTATATAAATTTTATAGGTTAATATAAATTTCAGTAATATTTTTTAATTAATTTTGTTATATTAATTACTTTTCACACATGTGCACAATAAATATATTTTCACTATTAATATAACGAAGTTAAATAACCTTATTTTCTGCAGGTTTCTATTCTCAGTTTTAATCAACTTATAGTGTATCTTGAATGACAACCCACTATCCTCTTATCTTTATGCATAGTTGCTCTGTAGTTCTTTTTTATTTGGGAGTTTAACTTTACACTGGGAGGAAACACAGGAAATACTGTAAATGTTTCTTCTATCTAAACAAAAGGACACGTGCAGAGTTGAAACTGCACATGCTATGTTTAATAAATTAAATCAAAACCCTTGCAATTAGTGCGGGTAATCCATTAAAAATTGTCTTTGTCTTTGGCTAATGGTTACCATTCTTTATTGTTGACTATAATAAATACTAATGTTCTGGCACAAGGTTTATAAAATAAGTGACCACTTGTGAGGCACATTGCCCTGGCATTGGAGAAAGTAATTATTTACCGCATCTATGATCCATCACGTGCTTTGCACGACATCCATGGAGAACAGACAAAGCAGATTTATTTACTCACTTTATTTTTTCTTAATCAGAAATGGGCAATCTCTGATGAGAAAAAGATTCTTGGTAATTATGAAAATACTAACTTCTCATAAAAGGTTAGCAATTATGAGATTGAAGACTTTGATCAAAATGGTCCAACCAAATGTGCTATCAGGGAAAGTTGAACTTCTTAAAGCTTTTTATTTGTGGTCGGAACTATTATTAATCATCATCCTAAATACTAAATACTGTGATAATAATTACCGTGCCACTCAGTTCCCATAGGTCAAGGTTTAGGTCTCTTCATCTTGTACTTTCAACTTTTGACAACTGATATGCATTTTACCACACTCTTTTATTACAGTCTTCATTGATTCTAATGACACCCCACCATGCACGCACACGCTCACAAAATGTTAAATTATGGGAAATGGCTGTCCACAGAATTTGATTTGTCTATTGTAATTCTCTCTCAACTTGCGGACTAGGGAATTATCAAGCATTTAATATTGAGATTGATTCAATAAGCATGCGCACTCAGCAGATGGACACTGGCGGTGACACCTACCTAAGTTGGTCCTAGTTCAAGTGCCTTAGCTGTTCCTTTTTTGATTTTAACAGGAAAATTCCATAATAAAATGCGATGTGAAATGAAAGTAACAGGGAGATAGATGATAAATACAGACATACAGACAGAGTATTGACTCCTGATTTGTGATGCTCAATTAGGCCAAAATTATTTATGACCATATGAAGAGAAAATACTATGAGTGGAGTCATGCTTTTCCAGGAGGGTAAACTAGCAAACAGAACAAGAAAGATCAGAAGGCACAGAACATCTTGGTGGGGTGACTGTAGGGTATAAATTTCTTACTCAAGTAGACCTGATGTTAGAGTCGGTTTAGAGGTTTTAGAGGCATGTTTTGACAACTTATATCGCAAATCGAAGCAAAAGTTGCAGTTGATCAAATGGGGGAAAACAAATCAAGCAGCCTAAAGAAAGAGTCAAAAGATCCTCCACTTAGTCCCCATCACTGGGGTCCCAGATTAAACAGAACCTTTTCAAGATTATATCTGAATGAAAAAAGTACTTTGAGAATTCTAGGAAAACACAGATGGTAACAACTGAAGCTGTTTATATACAAGTTAAACAACTTTTTTCTTATGTATAAAATAACAAGACTACATACATCAAAAGCATTCATTCCCCCTTTTAACCGTTTCCCTTTATGTCTGAAATAATTTGAAGCGGCAAAGAAGGAAAAAACTTTGAGGGGAGTTGAATCCGTTGTCATCTCCTCTTCTCTCTTCTTGTCTGTTTCCCAAAGAATCCACCTGACACTTCCCGGAATTTGATGCCTAATGCTTGCTCAATTCTGGAGCTTCTTTAATGCTCATCTCCACCATTTCAACGGCATTGAAACCTTCCTCTTCGGTGGCTATGGTTGACTGAGAATCAATCCCAGATCCCACCTGAATCTGCTTGAACATTGCCATCACTTCAATCATGGTGGGGCGTCTCCATGGCCGATCATCCAAACAGGAACATGCAATCTTCAGGTGCTGCAAAAGCTCCATCTCCAGATTGGGGTCTTCCTTCATGAGCTCCTGGTCAAAAATATCACTTATTTTCAGCTTCGCATGTTGTTTGACCCATCCAACAAGATTATTGTCACCAAAATCAGCTGAGTCGGTAGGCCTTTTCCCAGTTAGCAGCTCCAGCAAAACCACACCGTAACTGTAGACATCACCTTTAGTGGAGCATCTGAAGCTCTGGTAGTACTCGGGAGGAACATACCCTGGGGTACCCGCCAGTGTGCTCACACTCAAATGTGTATCCATAGCACTCATAAGCCTAGCCATTCCAAAATCAGACACCCTGGCTTCCAGATTTTCATCAAGCAACACATTGCTTGACTTCATGTCTCTATGAATGATGTGAGGGATACAATTATGGTGAAGAAAAGCCAATCCCCTAGCAGCTCCAATTGCAATTTTCCTCCTAATCGACCAGTTCAGCTTTATCCCGGCTTTCTTCTGATCATGCAGAACATCCTCCAAGCTCCCGTACTTCATATACTCATAAACCAAGAGCCTCTCCTCCCCAACCTTGCAGTATCCCAGCAAGGGAACAAGGTTCCTGTGCTTGATTTTTCCAATGGTCTCCATTTCAGCAGTGAACTCTCTGTCCCCTTGTCCACTGACATGAATCAGTTTCTTGATGGCAACAACACTTCCGTCCTTCAACTGGGCCTTGTAAACATCACCAAATCCACCAGAGCCGATGAGACTGTCATTGTGAAAGCCATTGGTGGCGTCAAGAAGGTCAGCAAAAGTAAGCTTTCGGAGAGGCTTCTCAAAAGTTGCAAGGTTTATGCTAAGCGCTTCACGAGTACTAGTGTGCTTCCAGCTCACATTGGCTGGACCCGAATGCGAATTACCATCCATGTAGGCCTCAAGAGCAGCCTCTTTCTTCTTCCTCCTCTTTCTGGTCTCAATGGCAATTATGATCAATCCAAAGATGCAGAAGAGGGAGAACAGCAATCCCATGGCCACGCTCCCCGCCAGAGAAGCCTGCTTCCGGTGAGACTTCATACGCTGTGCACTCGCACTGTTTGCAGCATCCGACACACATGGGGACAGAGGAACACCACAGAGACCAGAATTGTTCTGAAACCTTGCCGCAGGAAAAGTATCAAATTGACCCGACTCAGGAATAGTCCCCGAAAGCATGTTGTTGGACAAGTCAATCTCAGTGAGCAAGGAGAGCCCCGTAAGGCTCTGAGGGATTTGCCCTTCAAGTCTATTATTGGACAGATCAAGAATATTGAGATTCTTCATCTTCCCAAGTTCCTGAGGAATGCTCCCAGACACATTATTGTGTCCCAAATTGAGAATGGTCAGATAGTACATGACCCCAAATTCCTTTGGAATACTGCCTGACAACATGTTGTGGGAGATATCCAAAAATATCATAGAACCATTATGGTTAAACGTTGGCTGCAACTTACCTCCATAAACCCTGGTGAAATTGCAGGGATTCTTGGTGGAAATCCTGTTGAGCTGCTGCTGACTGATCCCCGCAAACTCCAACAAGTTCCCTGCTCCATGGCACTCTTTACTCCCATCGTTCTTTATGTATACATAAGTCTTCCCATTGATGAAATTTACAGCAATATTCCCTGACTGCTTGGACAGCTCTGGCGGAATGGGGCCCGTGAGTGAGTTAGTATTCAGATCCAACCATATCAGACTAGTGCAATCGCCAAGCTCCGGAGGAATCTTCCCGGTGAAGGAGTTATTACTGAGTTTAAGTATAGCCAGATTGGAAAGCTTCCCAATCCAGGCTGGTATCTGGCCACTTAGCCTGTTGTTGGAGAGGGAGATCCAATTGAGCTTGGTGCAGTTAACGAGGCCAGAGGGAATGTTCCCACTCAACTCATTGAAATCCAGGATAAGATTCTCGAGACTCTTGAGATACATCAGCTCCTGGGGTATCTCTCCGTGGAGCTGGTTCAGCCAGATAATCAAGTCCCGAAGCTTGGAGAGCGACCCTAGGCTTGGAGGGATGGTCCCAGTCAGAAAGTTGAAGCTCAAGTCCAAGGCAACAAGGTTGGAGCAGTTGCTGAGCGTGGGAGGAATAAAACCCATGAACCGGTTATTCTGCAGGTAAAGTTCCTTTAAGTTATTCCCAGCAGCATCTCTGCACAGCGTTCCAGGGATTGGCCCGCTGAAGTTGTTGGAACTCAGATCCAGCAATTCCAAACTCGAAAGCTTCGACAGCGACAAGGGGAGAGGACCGCCGAACTCATTGAACGCCACCACAAGCTCCCTCAGACTGCTCATTTGAGTCAGAACCTCCATGGGCAGCGCACCGGAGAAGAGGTTGCTGGAGATGTCCAGCGATTGAAGGGAAGAGCACGCGCCGAAAGGGCGTGGAAGGTCACCGGTGAGATTGTTGGAGGAGAGATCCAGCTGGAGGAGAGTGGAGCAGAGGTCGGCGAGTGCAGGAGGAATCGGGCCATGGAAGTGGTTGGCAGCAAGGTAGACGAACTGGAGAGAACCAAGAGGGAGCGGAGGAAGCTGACCGGAGAACTGGTTACTGGAGACGTTGAGGTAGAGGAGAGCCTTGCAAGGAGAGAGAGTGCGTGCAATGTCGCCAAAGTATTTGTTGGCAGAGAGGTCCAAGTATTCCAGCGAGGAACACTCGCCCAAGGAAGGAATAGCGACGGAGAAGTTGTTGGAGGAAAGGTCCAAGTGCCGCAGAGAAGTGGAAGCGGAGAAGTCAGTATCTCCTGTGATTTTGTTCCCTTTGAGTGCCAGGTGTTCGATGTCGGGGTTGAGAAGCCAGAGCACGATGCCGGGACCAGAAATCTTGTTGTAGGAGAGGTCGACAACACGGAGGTTGTTGAGTTTCCAGTGGGAGGAGTTAAACTCGAGAAGGTTACTAGAAAGGTTGAGAGATTGAAGGTTTGAGCAGGATGCAAGAAAGGACATGTCGTTGAGGGAACCGGAGAGGGTGTTCTGGGACAGATCTATGGTGGTTAGGGAGGAGGTGCACTTGGAATGGGAGAGAGGAATGGTGGAAGGGCCGGTAAGGTTGGTGGATTTGAGGGAGAGGGACTGGAGGTGGTCGAGGGTGAGGAGGTAGGTGGCTACAATGGAAAAGTTGGTACTGAGAGGGATGGAGGTGAGGTCTATGGAAGTGAGGTGGGTCTGGTTGCAGGTGATGCCGGTGAAGGTACAGGGGCCCTGGTTTGGGAGCCAGTTGGGGAGCAGAGATGGGTTGGGGAGAGAGGCTTTGAAGCTGAGGAGTTGCTGAGAAGGGTCTCTGGTGGGAAGTACAGAGGAAGAAGAAGGTGTGCCAATGAAGAGGAAGGTGAAGTAGAGTATGAGAAAAAGAGAGCCTCTGTACAGGGCTTTCATTCTGGGCAGATGTAATAGCAAAGCGAGTGAGTGCTGCTTTTGTCTGTGGTTGTGTTCCCTCTGAGAGCAGTGGGGGTTGTGTTTAGGGTGTGAGCTCTGCCATGGGAGAGAGAGAGAGAAAGAGAGTGTACAATGTGAATAGTATAGAATGAAAGAGAGAGAGAGAGGGAGACTCAAAAGTCCTAATAAGGAAGGTGAGAAGGGTATTTATGAAGTGGAAGAGTGGACACAGCTGTTGTTGCTCACATGCCATGTGACAGTCTCTGTTCCTTAATTTCTTTAATCCAAAACTCCCTGTTTTTTTTTTTTTTCATCTTTCTCCCTCTTCCCAAACTCTCTTCTGGCATCAGTTAATCTTATCAATCTCACCTTTTCCTTAATAGTATATCATTAAACACACAAAACACCCTAATCATTTGTTTGTTCAAGTACTGGTATTATTGATTAGTAAGATAACTCTTATGAAGATTCATTAATAGTAGTAAAAAAAAAATTATTTAACATCTCTCTGATCTGGCCTTCCATTCTTTCTTTCCAAACGGTCAAATTTATAGTACTTCTATACTTCTTTCTACTGGACCATTTGTTGCTCGGTAATTATCTGAGTGGTTTAAAGTTTGGAGGTAATGTTAAATAAAATTTTTATTATAATAAAGTATTTGACATCATGCCTTTTTAACATTAAAGTATTTCATAAAATTAATAACAAATTAAGTTATTGATAACAATAGATTTTTCATAAATTTAATATTTTTCCATTAATTCTCCCTCTCTCTTCTAATTATTTACAAATACATTCCAACTGTTTTAGTCTAGGATATTTTAGTTTGATAATAATTAATATAACAGACATTATAAATTACATCTTATATAAAAGAATAAAAAATAAACTCAGTTTATAATTTATGCCATACAAATAAAAGGAAAAAATAAAATACTTATTAAATAATCATGTTTAAAGTTTTAGTATAATATTAAATTTATAAGAAACAAAAATGTTGACAAACTTGTGCATGTAAAGATCTCTTCAATATTCATTTATATGTTGGTAAAAGCTTAGTTAAAAATGAAAGATAATTAATTTAATTTCCATTATTGTATAGTTTACAATAGTTATAATCATCGTCTAGTATTTATTTGACTTAAACATATCATAACCTATTAAATATATTATGTATTTTCATTTTATATTAGTATAATTTATTTTAGACGAGGTTAAAAGTTTTTATATTTTTCTTACAACAAACTATTTAATAAATAAACAACTAAAATAATATAACAAATTATTATTTGTTTATTGAAACTCACAAGTTAATTTCAATTTTCCTTTAAGATAGAATGATTCTACTAATCAAATAAATTGATTATAAAAAGTAATATAATCACTTAGTATTAATATAATCAGTTACACTGAATATAAAAATCACTTCTGATTATAATAAGTAAATAAGTTATTTGATTATACAATTTTAATCTTCCTGAGTTAAGATCACATAAGTAATCACATTCACATTATCTTAGTCTTATATAGATATCTTACAATTTTCAGAAGACACATATTACACTATTTTACACTTATCACATTATTATCATTTTCAATACTTGACAAAAATGATGAATATTATTCATTGATGTGACATGAAGCTAGTTTCTATTTCAAATAATCAAATTTACAAATAAAAGGAAAGAAATAAAGCACTTATTAAATAATCATGCACTAGATACACATGTAAAAATTTAAGGTTTTAGTATAATATTAAATTTATAAGAAATAAAAATGTAGACAAATTTGTGCACAATGTTCATTGATATGTTGACAAAAATTTATTAGACATGAAAGATAATTAATTTAATTTCCATTATTATATAGTGTGTAGTAGTTATAATCATCATCCAATATTTATTTGATTTAAACATATCATAACCGATTAAATATATTATATAATTTTATTTTATATCAGTACAATTGATTTTAGATAAGGTTTAAAGTCTTTATATTCTTCTTACAACAAACTACATTAGACTGTTTAATAAATAAAAAATTAAAATAGTACAAAATAAATTTATATTTATTTATTGAAACTCTCACCAGTTAATTTTAATTTTATTTTGAGATGGAACAATCATATTAATCAAATAAATTGATTATAAAAAGTAATACAATCACTCCTAATTATAATCAATATACAGTAGTAATGTTATTAGTTACATTAAATATAGAAATCACTTCTAGTTATAACAAGTAAATAAATCACTTATTATACATTTTTAATCTCCTTAGGTTAAGACCACACAAGTAATCACACTCACATTATCTTAGTCTCATCACATAGATATCTTACGATTTTTGAAAGACACACATGTCACATTATTATGCACCTATCACACTATTGTCCTCTTTAACAATTGACAAAGACAATGAATATCATTCATTTATGTGATATGATAAATGATAAATTTGTATAACTTACTATAGTCAGTTCTATTTCAAACCTTAAACTAAACTATAAAACATTTATCAACTCTCACAATTTAATACATTTTTATATATTAATCAAGTATATAGTAGAACTAAGATAATCTTTTTACCTCCTTTGTAAGTACTATATTTACATCACTACATCAAGCTCAAATCCCATTTATTTATATCATTCACAAATACATTTTCTATCCAACATAATTATTCAATATTATCAAATAAACCAATTAAACATAATAATTTAACATTTTTTATACAAATATGAAAATAATAATCATATTAATTTAACTAAAGAAATTTTTTTAAAAAATCTTTGAATTAGTTTCTTTTAGACATTTTAGTTTGACTGAAAATTGTTTGAAGCACAATAGATTCAAACAAGTTTGTGAATCATTTGTTATTCTCCTATATTGCTTTCCCTGCATCTGCATCTGTGTCCTTCTCACTTGTCTAAAGAACCAGATTATGCTTTAGATATCACATTCTTGAAAAGTCAACACCTCCTAGAATAAAACCTTCCTTAAGCATTTTCACAAAGTTGCAACAATGTAGTCAAGCAATGAAACTTCCCTTCATTCATTCATTTCCTTTACTAACCAAAACTTTATATTGTTCCAATTATCTTTAATCATATTGTTCTTGGACTCACCCTTCACTACCTAAGCACATGTTTGATGATAGGTTTTTCCTCTTTCATACATTTCCTTATTTCTTTACATGGGTTGTTTACACTTAAAATTCTTTACACCTTGTTTAAATCATCATACCTTCTACTTTAGGAGATTCATATGAATGATAGAACTTTTAATTGAGTCGGTCTTACTGAACCTTTCTCATCTAAATTATTTTCTCTTAAACAAAATTTACCTTTTGTTTAAACAGCAAAAATCCTACTTAAGTGAAAGTTAAATTCTATCAAATTTATTTTCTTTAGATAATTTTTACTTGAGAAAAAATCATTTAAATTGAACTTTTCTTTTCGATTGAATTTTTTCTTGATCGAAAAATATAAAATCTATAAACTTGCAAAATATGAAATACTTATACCAACTTCATCTAACCAACATATCATGTTCTAAACTTTAAAAATAAGAAAGTTGAAACCATTTTTCCAAATCAATAAAAAATTTTGAACATTCTACACAATCTTAAAAAAAAAAAATCAAATCTAATCCATTCCACGACAACTATCATAATCACAATTCACCCTTACAATCTCATTTTCATATTACATCAACCCAACCATTTCATATCAATAAATTATTCCTACACACAAATATATTACTGTGACCAAAGTTACTTCTACATAATAGAAACTTTCTACCCTAAAGTGTTATCAAAAATTTAACCATTTTTTCATACCTAAAAATCAATTCCAAATAAAACTCCACCTAAGTATTGATTTTTTTCTTTAAAAAAAAACTCAAAACTGTCGACAAAAATCCTCATAATCAAACTAAATATGTTAATACTCTAAAGTGGTAAAAACTTTTGCTCACAAAATCACAGGTGCAAAACAAAACCCTACCTATGCAAACATCCTCATACAAATAAACCAAAGACAAACAAAAACCTAGTCTAAAATTTTAAAAGCATGACAGAGTTAAATATTAAAAGTATGGTTCTTCTCTATACTAACTATGACAGACTTAAATATTAAAAGTATGAACAAATCTTTAAAAAATCTGAAGAGAAATTAGACAAATGTGTTAAAGAGATAATAATTATTTTGAAATAAAGTTTTAATAATTATTTTTATAATTAATTTAAATTAACTAATGAATATTTATATTTTATCTCATTTGAATCAATTTTACTGCTATTATAGGAAAATTTAACTGTATCCTTACAAATTTTCACTAAAATATAAAGTTCTCTGATAAAAGTTTGTGAAATTTATTAAAATGAGTTATAATAATTAAACTCATTGCATGCAAAGTCTTAAAAAAAAACACACATACGTATACACACTCTTTGGTAAATGTCTTATAAAGATATTATCAATCGGACATCACCATGTTTTTTAAATGTCAATCAACTATATTAAGTTAATTTTTTTTATCTTAGTCAATTTCATGCTATTAACATGTTTATTATAATATATAGTTATAAAA
>Ga0123340_1007261_pt1 | contig 10583 bp, 4 predicted proteins | sample SirMexnodulemix_FD_89961 | JGI IMG/M metagenome (GOLD analysis project Ga0123340, IMG submission 89961) | Root nodule microbial communities of legume samples collected from Mexico - Siratro Mexico nodule mix | ecosystem: Host-associated > Plants > Roots > Nodule | place: Mexico: Nepantla...
CCATTAGTCCATCGATATAAATTAAACTGATACTAAAAGTAAATTTTATTTATGAAATAAAGTTTAAACTAAAAAAATAATTTGTTCAATATTAAATTTCTTTAACTAAAAATTAATTTAAAAATAAATAATGAATTAACGTTGATTTTAAAAAAATTAACGCTAATAAATTAATCTTTATTGTTTTAAAAAATGTTACATGTCAACCACAAATCTAATACTCATATGATATGTTTTTACTTATTAGTGTTAACTTTTTGACCAACTAAAAATATTTATTTTATCAATGAGAAATAGTTTTCAAGATGATCAGGTTGTCCTTTGGGCTGTAAGGCTACATGCACTAAAAAATTAACGCTAATAAATTAATCTTTATTGTTTTAAAAAATGTTACATGTCAACCACAAATCTAATAGTAATATGATATGTTTTTACTTATTAGTGTTAACTTTTTGACCAACTAAAAATATTTATTTTATTTAATAAGAAATTTTTTTCAAGATGATCAGGTTGTCTTTTAGGATGTGAGGCTACATGCACTAAAAGTCTCCCCTCTCTTTCTTCATGTTTGTTTGTTATACTCATTTTCTTAACTGAAGGGAATTCTTATCATAAATTTGTTAATTATGGTTTAGACGATACGCATTACTATGTTTGGTGCATCAAATCCCCAAATTTATTAGCTATAATTTTCTTAGAAATAGGAATGCGCCTCCTATTTTTCGTTTTGAATGATTTCTTCCCATGCGTTTAGGCCTCATCCCAACATAGCTTCTGTATCCCCTTTGTTTTGCTTTCATGTTCATTTTAATATGCTACAGATGATAAAAATATCTTATGGTGTCAAATGCCAAGCCTATGAAGTAATTCTTTTGCAAGTCAACCTTTCCTTAAAATAAAAAAAATTATCAATAAAATATATTTAAAAATTAAATTTAGTCACTCGTCGTTATTTTATTCAGATTTTAATAAAATTAAATTATATATTAAAAAAATAAATGTGAGTTTAAATTTTATATTAAAAAAACTCACAAATATAATGTTTTAAAATTTTGGTGGAAAGTAGTGTCATTCTTTTTTATATTTCTTTCTTTGTCTTATTTCTGTTTGTATCCTCGGTATTTATTTTTTTGAATTTTCTACCAAAAACATATATCCTATACAAAGGATACTCTTCGCAACAAATTAACTTGAATTGGCAACAGCAAGTACTTTTTTTAGGATTAAGCTCTTCCAAAACATTTCTACAAATTTTGATGAGATGGGTACAAACTCCCTGATACAATCTTAGCTTGTAGAGAATAAGTTAACTTAACTGTAAAAAACCCTAAATAACTTTCAATCAAAAACATTAGACATTTATTAAATCTACCCACAATTCCTCTTTCCACGTAAAGAATCCCTCTACTTCCATAGTATACCAAGTATATATTATCATACTACGTACTCTCCATATCAACCACATAAAAACAGTCTTGTTAAGTGGTCACATACAAGCAGAGAAAGCGTGTTTTAGGCTCTTATTTCTAACTCAAACATCATGCAAAAATCGGTTTTGTTTTACATTCTTAACCTTCTGTTATTATACTTTGAATGAACCAAAGAAGTGGCAAGCAATTAACATTGTGTATTAAGTAAGCATCCCTCCATCTAACTCAACTAGAAGAAGCTAATCGAATAGGATCTCCTATAAGCATACAACTAATTATTATCTTATAAAATGAGATTGGATGCCAAACAGTATTTGAATATACAATAAAATCAGTTCTATTTAGGTAGCTGAAGTTAAATAGTTCAAGTTACTTTATTCTTAAACCTTTTTCTGTTGGTAAATTTTGTCTAACTAACCCATAATTTATAAATCATCTTTACCGTCCCACAGAAAAGTTTGTTTTTTCAATACTTTTAAAATATTCAGGACTAATATAGAGAGAAACTAGATCAGCAGCACATGCGACCATTTAAAAACAATTTCTTTTCTTTCCATATTCACAACTGTAACTTCAGTGATGAATTAAAACTTTCACAAGGTTCAAAATAAACAATAACTTATTTCTAAGAATTAAAAGTGTATTTAAACTTTTGTTTCCTTTTTCTCTATTGCAAACAGGTACAAGTTGAAAGTTTCATGTAAAAGAAATGATTATAAAATATTTGGTCGACACGCGCACCATCAAAAATGGACCCTGCAGCAAGAAATGGGCATTGCCCCAACCTTCCCCGTCCACTATAAGTGAATGGCCTCTGTTTCTCATCAGAAATCCCTTTTACTATGGTCGACCAGTTCAACTATACACACATGTATGGGGTCCTCTGTGTCAAATACTATATACTATTTCTGTTTATGGGACGATAATTCTCATATGGGTTGCATGATTGTGCAGCCGCAAGTTCAAACCTAAAAAGCCAGAAAGATTCTTGCGTTTGTGTTTGACTTGCATTAGCCATTCATACCTTCCATTTATGATCCTTTTGATTGGGTATTAAATGCAAAGACCTAGATTTAGCACTGATATCTAGACGCCTTATGGTGCATTTAATTAAGACTCAACTTTGATTAATGTATGTGTATCCCTTCTTCCCTTCTTCTGCCGCAACTTTGTCAAAATCAAAGAAAAACTACGTACTACGTTAGTGTTGCGTCTGTCTCGTCTCAACTCAGAAAATTTAGTTTCATTTTCAATAAAATCGACTAAAATATTCTTATACATCATGCTCCAGAATAAATTATAGCACGATGTGATGCATTCCAGAAGAAAAAGCGACTACGGGTTCCAAAAGGATGGTTCATATGAGAACCATGATTTGACGGGGTTTCGTTAGTCATTGTGGTGGGGGTGAGATACGCATTCACTTTTCCGACAGAATAATCTTATTATATAAATTTTCACAATAATATCTATATATAAACCTTTTTTTTTCGATCACTTTATATCATACTTTTGTCTTTCTTTTCACTTTATATCTCTTTATTAGATGTATACTTTGTTGTTAAAATTTACAATTATATATTGTTTATTTGTTTAGTATAAGAATATTTTACGAATATTATATTAATTATTATGGATATATGTCTACATGTATAAAAATAATAATTTAATGGTTGAGAGTGATCGAGAGTAATAATTAATTGTTGAGCACAACCATATAAATAGAAGTTTGAGTTATGTTCAACCCGCAAATTTTAAATATTTTCAGAAACTAGGTACTCCGCCTAGAATATAGGCATTTTATTTTGTGAATTTATATAATAAAGTAACACTTTATAACATATAAATTTTTAAAAATATAATATTTAGATTTAATCATATGACGTAATTACATAACTTTCTCACACATTATAATCAGTTAGCACAATCTTAGTGATTTAGTCTTCTATACATATGTACAGTGAATACTCATTATGAAAATCATATGATTTTATAAAAGAAAATGTTTCGAGCTCGTAGTATCAACGATACTAAATGGATTTCAAGTAAAGATATTTAAATGCATATTCAAGTCGTCACTAGTCTTTTTAACCCTAAATGTTATTGTGTACAAATAAAAAATAACTGAATAGACACTCATAAAAGGAAAATCTTGAAAGAAGAAATCTAAAAAATAGCAAACCAAAGAGAACACCAAATGATTACACGCATCAACTATGTGTGTGTTAATTAATCAAATTAAGGAATCATGTTGAAGAGGGCAACAAAAGTAAAGTCAAGAAGGGGATGGTGGCACAGTCCCCACCACTTGAGATTGTCACTGTACCTGTCGTCTTTGTAATCATTAATGCACCAAATTACGAAAGAATGAATGAAGCAAATAAATAAATAAAGTAATGGTGGACATGGAGAATCTTCCAAAAAAGTTGGCTTCCAGAGACTATGGAACCCTCACTTTGCTTGGACTTCACTACATGGAATAGCTAAAAGTACGGAGAATCAATATGAGGGAAATAAAAATAAGAGATTTTTTAGTACTACAAATTTTTAATTCTCAACTTTATGTTTTTTATTTGAAAAATGAAATCATAAGATGCAAAGTGCAATAGGGTAGCTGTGGTGGCTAGTGCCTAGATTTTGCGCTGTAGTGCACGAGGGGTGGTTATTTAATTGGTTATTTTATCGTTATTATTTAATGACCACTGTAACATGGTCACACTCACATTTAAACAAAAAATAAAAAAATGGAGTTTGGCATTAGTGTTGACTGGAAGACAGAGGAATCTTTGGGGTCCCTTTCATCGAATCTCAACGGTGTGCCCTCTCTTGCAAAGGTTAAAACGAGAAGAAAAAAAAACTAATAAAATTCTTCTTTTGGATATATATTTTCAATGTATCAACTTTTTGTAGTTTCATTGAATAAAGTTAATGTTAGTGGAAGATAATAATTATAAATTTATCTTACATATCAATTTGCGATTGCTGCGACTGTAAATTATTCTATTATCACTCACATAGTTTAGTTTATATTACATTGAAAGTGATTTAATATTTGTTATAGTGTTTAAAGTTTACACTAAAATTGTAAAACAATTAAACTAGATCATAAATATTTCGTACATAACTATTTTTAACTTGTGAATCACTTTAATGAGAAATGTTTTTATAATACTATTTGTTAACAGAGTCATTAGATATTATTTTTCTCTTGTTATTGAAAATACTGTATAAACCATATAATTGTGAAGTGCTGTGCAAATAACATTTTTGATATTAGAGTTTTGGTTAAAATTAATTTAACAACATAATGGCAAACTCTTAAAATGATACTTTTGTTAAAAATAAAGGAAAAGGCACAAAAATGACGAAGTACAATAGAAGGATTAGTCTTTTACGACTTCATAAAATTGATGTTTGAATCTTTATTTAACGAGATGTTATCAGGGATCTTAACTTATCACGACTTAAACTAACCACTTATAGGTTAAGGACAAATTGTTTCATCATTCTTTCGAAGAAATAATTCATTTATTATAAAAATAGATTAAGTTATTAAGAGAATTGTTTCTTTACGACTAGTCGTTTGCATGTATTATTAATTTCATCGTATCAGCCACCCTCAACAACTTATTATTTACTTTCCTGACCGTTTTCTTTTTATTATCTTTCCCTTTCTTTCTACTCGTAATTCATGTGAGTTATATTTTGTCTCTAATTAAGTGCTGTACCTACCAGGTGAGTATATATTTTATATATGTGACCAAGCACGCATAACTTTAACCATTAGTAGTCTCTGAGTTTTCTCATAAGATAATCGGAATTTTGAACAAGAGTTTGTCATATGAAATTTTATTGGCAAGTCTAAAATATACTAAAATTAGAAGTTTTCTTTTCAGATTTTGTTGAGAAACTTATTAAAACGGACTGCAAATATTATAAATAAGTCTAAACCAAATATTTCCTATAGACTGGTATAAATATTTCTAAGGAAATTTTCTAATATGTATATGAAGAAAAACAAGAAGGGGAGATAATTGAATAATAGATACATATTTTATTTATTTTACAATTTGCATTACATATGAAGTTAACCCTGCAATTGTAAATAAAGGGCAAATTCTAACAAATTGAATAATACACTACGTGCCCCACTCATCCCAAGCAATAACAAATTAAAGCCATGCCCCTACTACGCTTATGGTTGGGCATGCATGCAAGAATTTAGAGTCTTGTACAGAAACCAACATTATTACATTTACGTTGACATGAGCTTGACTAGTTTTGGTGCATCTTTAGTTATAGTGTACATGCACTAATTTTCCTGTCCAATTTTGTTTGTGTAAGCATGACCAACGCCCGGGCTGTGACCTGGATCGGTAGGTTTAAAATCATTTTTTGACCCCTGGGAAACTTCACCATCTGGGCTCTGAACTGCTAACAACGATGTCATGTTCTTATCCTCTGATGTAATTATTCTATGGCCAACACCCGGACTCCCTCCCGGTGTAGTGGGTCGGAAAGCATTTGTGTTGCCTGCACCTGAATCTTCCAATTTCCTAGCTTCCTCGTAGTGTGGTGATTCAGAGTTGGTTTTCTGTGATGGAACATGATTTGCTACAGTTTTTGTGTTTGGTAGGGAATGTTGGTTCAATGGCTTTGTATTTATTTTCCTGCCATATGCTAGAAGGGAACCATGGCAGGCAACTAATGCTAGAAAAATGAAAAAATATTTGTGCAGGGTCTGCAATTTAGCCATGATCACTGAAATAGAAATAAGTGAGTAGGTTATGCAGAGACAAGAATGAGATATTGTTATCTCAGTGTGAGTATGAGAACAGATGCTAAAGGAGATTATATGGGCAGTTATAGATCTTCACGGTATTTATAATGTTCTTGTGTTGTGTGTTAGTGCTCTCACCTATGATTCCAAATGTTAATTATACAATTTGACCATATGGAGTGTATGTGGACCGTTAATTTGTCAAACAGCTTTTAATTCAAGGGCCTAGTCCTGCCTATGTTAGTGTGCATGCGCCTAAAATAAATTAGACTCAATCACTATTTTTAGAACTATATGCATTTGATTTGAATATTGCTTCTATTTTAATCTAAGTTTCTTCTTTTGTTGCATATAATCTTGTGTGTTTGATATACAGAGTATCTGACCTTAGTATAGTCCCAGTGATGGTGAAGCTTGATGATTTATTTGTATTCAGCAAATAAATAAATAGGATATATAGGTATTTTCATATTACAAATACCTTATGAAAATTTAATATTTCTCTATATTTTTTTTTTGTGTAATCATATTATGAGAGGGGGAAACCTATATAGGTGGAATTGTGTTTAGATGACTTAAAATAAATTTTCAAAATTTAAATATTACAGATGAATAAAAACATGATTGAAAAATTAGTCAACTATAAAAGAAATATTAGTTGAAAAAATATTTATTCAAAAATCATATTATCTATTATATCTAGACTCTCTTTTTTTCACTTTTTCTCCCTCAGTTGTGTTAACTAGTATGAAGTAGTTAATGCAATATTAGATAAAACAATTCAGAGGAAGTAATTAATTTAAAACAAAGTTATTTGTATATTTTAATTGAAGAGGGCCAATTGGGAGGAGAAAATAGAGATGCCTAATTAAAAGGTTAGTAATGATGTTACACTAATGCCTTACTAATATGAATTTTTTTCTCAAAATTTGTCCATTGCCAAAATTGTACCATATTAAAAAAAACAAAGAAATAATAAAAAATTACGAAGTGAAAAAGAAATACAGGTAAAAGATATTAAAAAAATAAAATAATAGATATATTCATATGTTTTCCATATATAATTGTCTAAATTACAATTTGGAACATCAAGGTGGTGTCCCAACCATATAAAAATAATATAGAGAAAAACTAAAAAAATATGAAAGCTGTAACACATACAGCTAAACCGCATAACATTGATATTGATACAGCCATGTTACAGAACAGTCTATACATCTAACCTACACACCTAGACTATCAGACTGACGATTGCTACCAACCATCTCTACCTAAGAAAAATATAGTCGTGTAGATTATAATATTTTCAACTATAATATTTTGTTTATTCTTTTATTTCAACTTCTATTTTCCTGACACGTTTTCCTACATTAGTCAAGTTGTTCCGTATTATTTAATTTTACATAAGTTCTCTCTTAATACTATTACATTTACAAGGTATATTGATAAATATAAAATTAATACTTTGTGTTGTTGTAATAGATTTGGTTGATATTATTAGAATTATAATAGTACGTAAAATATAATCATTTGATTATGAAATAAATTATTATTTTATTATTATATTTATTAAAAATATAATGTTAAATTAAAGTAATTTATGATGTTTGGAATCAAAGAATATTTTATTTAGAGGTAAGAGGTAATGTGCTGAAATTTTTACAATAGTACAAATTAATGTTTTGCATTGAATTACTGATAAATAATAAAAAATAAAATTTTTATGCTCTGATTGGTATTTAAATCTAAAGACGTATTTGAAGATTGTAAAATAATATCAAGTATTTTCTTGTTAAACTGAAATGATAATTCACTGTAAAAGTAGTAGTTTTGTGTTTTGTTTTTGCAGAGAACCATTCAAGTTGACCAAGTGACCATTCAAGTTGACCAAGTGATTGGTTTTGATAATATTCTAATGCAATCAAGGCTTTGTTAGAAAGAAAGTTGGCTTGTTATTTTTACAAGAGTTATGGATTTTGCAAAAATATTTCTTCTTCTAGGTGGGTGGTGTATATCACATAGAGGTCCTCTGTTTGATAAAATGTTCAATCCTCTTGGTAGTCATATTACTTCATGAGGAATACACCTGGAAAGTAAGCTAGAAGCAATTTGAGTCTTTATTATTTGGTTTGTTGTGTTGTATAATGAAGTTAAAGAGGTTGTGGTGAAAGTGGAACAGATTCAAAGACAATAAATAATTCCACATAGAATTAAAATATTTTGATAAATAAACTTTATGATATAGAGGATAACATGAGAAATATTCAAATTTTCTCTAAGAAGTAGGAAGTAGAATAGAGGTTGAAAGATACACTATTTTGAATAGTTTTGTATAAGGATTTGAGCATCTATCAAATGTTGATAAAAGTAAACTAGTATTATATTTTCTTAAGAGATATCTATTAGACATTATCTTGATTGTATGTCAATAATAAATAGAGGATCTACTAGATGATAGACATTTTTTGTTATTATAAGAGAATTTGCACTAGATAGTTTTTGCAAGATACATCAGAATATCTTGATCACATGATTTGTAATACCAGAAACTAAGCAATCTTTTACACATTTTACTAAGTCAAACCCTAATGAAGTGTAACTAGCTAAATGGGTTTGGAAATGTTCAATCCAAAGGGATCTTTGTAGTCTTTTTTATTGGAAGGAAAATATAACACTTGGAAAGATTTTTAAGGAATGGAGGATAAAAGTACAAGTACATCTATGTGGTGGACAAACATAAATTGGTTTTGGAACATGGTCAAATGAAAAATATGAGATTTGATTAACACTAGCTTTTGGTTTTACTTTTTAAAGATGATTATGAAAATTTTGTTATTGACACCACATAGAAAGCTTGCTTGTGTGTTTAGTTGTTCATCTAATGATGACATCTTCTATGATTTTGTTAGATGAATGGACAAAAGAAGACAAGTTTATATGGTTTAAAATTTACAATTGAAAAAAATTAGATCTTATTTTCATTCAACTTCTTCAAATTGTACGATGAATTTGAACAAATGAAACATCTTTGTCCAACTTATTTGAAGGAAAAGGTTGAAGGAATTGGTCATTGTTGAAAAAAAAAAGAGTCACATAATATATAACACAATTTATGTTGAATTTTTTACTCATTATACATCTTCTTCATTATCACCTCTTATAGTGTAAATTAAACTTCTTTCTTATACAATAGAATAACACAATGATGATGATAACGAATCTAGAAATGAATTATTTCTTTTATATTATTATGATTGTATTACTATTAGTTTTAGCGCATAAAAATTAATTAGTAGTTTCTTTTACATGAAAAAGAATTAGTAATTTTATGATTGATACATTTTTCATCTTAATAATTCTTAGTAAACTTTTTCATTTTAATATTAATCAGTAAAATATTATTTTAGTAGTTCACTTAAGTTATAATACTCATTTACTAAAGCGACCCACCTACAACGCTTAAGCAAGCTTAATATCATATTTGAGTAACCATTAAAGTAAATGTCACTTCAAGCATCAAATATTTGTTACAAAGATACAATATCATGTATTCTCTTAAGGGATATGTCTTCATTCCAAGTTGAGTCTTGCTTTAGCGCATGTAGATTTTACATTAAGTCCGATACAACTTCCTTACTTCATTGATCTTAAAATTAGACTTGATTTCTTTTCCTTACAATGTGTTATATTCCATTTTAAACTACATCATAGTAGAGAGAATGTATTAGTGTATGTTTTAGCCTAAAATGTTACTATACACTAAATAAGAATTGGAATATCTCTAAAATTTTCCACTTAAACTACATTACAGTGAAGAGAATGTATCAATGTATGTTTTAGAAGTAAAACACAATGCCTAAAATATTACTATACACTAAGAAGTGAAGAGGACCAATATTTTGTATAAGAGTTATCCTTAAAATTTTTTCTCTTAAACTACATGTTTTTGTCTAAACAAGAATATTTTAAGTTAATAATGGACTCACTTAAACAACATATATTTATTTAAAATAACTTTGTGAGGAATCTTCCATTATAATTTGGAATAGATAAGTACATAATTATTATATATTCATGTAAAAAAAATAAAGCTTTTGATGTCACTATCAGTGATTATAAAGACTTTATTACGATTTTTTCGTAATATATTCATATTTTCTTACAAAATCTTTTAAAATAATGTTTTCAATGTTTGTGATGAATTAGTTTCGTCAAAAATAATTGTTTTTTTTCAATGCCACATCTTTAATGAATAATTCGTAAATATTTGATGTTTTGACTTTTAGTGAGCTGTTGGAAACTCATGCAAATTTCATAATTATTTTAAGAAAAAGATTCATGGAGCTTTTTTAACCTCAATCACTATATCATGC
>Ga0123340_1007263_pt1 | contig 10583 bp, 13 predicted proteins | sample SirMexnodulemix_FD_89961 | JGI IMG/M metagenome (GOLD analysis project Ga0123340, IMG submission 89961) | Root nodule microbial communities of legume samples collected from Mexico - Siratro Mexico nodule mix | ecosystem: Host-associated > Plants > Roots > Nodule | place: Mexico: Nepantla...
TTAGGTTTGGTTCGATCCGACCTGGTGCGGTCCGGTCTGGTTCGGTCTAGTCTTGTTCAGTTTGGTCTGGCTTGGTTCGGTCTGGTCTGTAACGATCAGGTCCGGTCTGGTTCAGTCCGATCTGGTTCAGTCCGGTCTGATCTGGTGCGGGTCGGTCTGGTCTGGTTCGGTCTGATCTGGTTCGGTCCGATCTGGTTCGGTCTGGTCTAGTTCGGTTCGATTCGTTCTGGTCTGGTTCGGTTCGGTTTAGTCTAGTTCGGTTCTGTTCGGTTTGGTCCAGTTCGGTTCCCTTTAGTGTGGTTCGGTCCGGTCTGGTCAGGTCTAATTTGGTTTGGTTCAGTTTGTTCTCTTTAGGTTCGATTCGTTTTGTTCTAGTTTCGTTGTGGCCTGGTTCGGTTCGGTTCGGTTTGGCATGGGCTGTTTCGTTCTGGTCTGATCAAGTTTGTTCTGGTCTGATCCGTTTCAGTCTGGTCAAGTTTAGTTTCGTTTGGTCTGGTCTGGTTCAGTCTGGCCCGGTTCGGTTTCGGCGGTCCGGTTCGATCTGGTGTGGTCTGGTTCGGTTAGGTTGGGTCTAGTTTCATTGTGGCTTGTTTTTGTTTGGTTCGGTTTGGTTTGGTCCGGTTCGGTCTGGTTTCACTATGGTCTGGTTTTGTTTAGTCGGGTCTAGTTTCCATCTGGTCTGTTTCGGTTCAGTCTGGTTTGGTCCGGCTTGGTCTGGTTCGATCCGGTCTGGTCTGGTTCAGATCGGCCTGGTCTGGTTCGGTTTTGTTTGGTGTGCTTTAGCCTGGTTCGATTCGGTTTGGTTTGGTCTGGTGTGGTTCGTTCTGGTGTGGTTCGGTTCGGTCTGGCTTGGTTCGGTCCGACCTGGTTCGGTTCGGTCTGGTTCTATCTAGTATGGATCTTTCTAGTCTGGTTCGGTCTGGTCTGGTTTTGTTCGGTCTGGTCTGGTGCGGTCCGGTTCGCTCAGTCTGGTTCGCTCTGGTCTAGTATCGTTCGGTTTGATTTGGTCTGGTTTGGTTCGGTTTGGTCTAGTATGGTCTGGTCTGGTCTGGTTCGGTTCGGTCTGGTGTGGTCCAGTTCGGTCCGGTCCGGTCTGGTCTGGTCTGGTTCAGTCTGGTCAGGTTCGGTCTTGTACGGACCGGTATATTTCCGTCTAGTCTTATCTGGTTCGTTCTTGTTCGGTTCGGTCTGGTATGGTTCGTTCTGGTTCAGTTCGGTCTGGTTAGGTCTGCTCTGGTATGGTCTGGTCCGGTCCAGTTCGGTCTGGTTAGGTCTGCTCTGGTATGGTTTGGTCCGGTCCAGTTCGGTCTAGTTCGGTTTGGCATGAACTGTTTCGTTCTGGTCTGGTCAAGCTCGTTTTGGTCTGGTCCGTTTCAGTGTGGTGTGGTTCAGTTTCATTTGGTCTGGCCCGGTTCGATCTGGGTCGGTCCGGTTCGGTCTGGTCTGGTCTGGCTAGGTTCGATTCGGTTTGGTTCGGTGCCGTCCAGTCCGGTTCGATCTGGTTTAGTCCGGCCCGGTCTGGTTCGGTTTGGTTCGGTCAAGTTTGGTCTGGTCTGGTCCGATCTGGTCTAGTATGGTTCAGTTCGGTTTGGTCTTTCTTGGTCTGGTTTGGTCTCGTTAGGTTCGATTCTGTTTGGTCTAGTTTCATTGTGGCCTGTTCCTGTTCGGTTCGGTTTGGTCTGGTCTGGTTCGGTCTGGTTTCGTTATGGTCTGGTTCTCTTTACTCTGGTCTAGTTTCCATCTGGTCTAGTTCGGTTCGGTCTGGTTTAGTCCGGTTTGGTGTAGTTCGGTCTGGTTTGGTCTAGTTTGGATCGGTCTGGTCTAGTTCGGTTCAGTCTGGTTTGGTCCGGTTTGGTGTAGTTCGGTCCGGTTTGGTCTGGTTCGGATCGGTCTGGTCTGGTTCGATTTTGTTTGGTATGGTTGGGTCTGGTTCGATTCAGTTCGGTCTGGTCTGGTCTGGTTCGTCCTGGTCTGGTTCGGTTCGGTCTGACTTGGTTCGGTCTGACCTGGTTCGGTCTAGTCTGGTTCGTTATGGTCTGGCTCGGTTTGCTCTGGTTCGGTTCGGTCTAGTTTGATTCGGTCTTGTCCACTTCGGTCTGCTTCGGTTTGGTTCGGTCTGGTATGCTCTAATTCGGGCAGGTCGGGTTCGGTCTGGTATGGTCCTGTATGGTCTGGTCCGGCTCGGTCTCGTCCGTTTCAGTCTACTTAAGTCTTGTTCGGTCTGGTTTTGTCTCTTTTGGTTGGGCTCGATTTGGGCTGGTGCTGTTCGTTTTGGTCTGGTCCGATTGGGTTCGGTTCGGTCTAGTCCAGTCTGCTTCGTTCTGGTCTCTTCCGCTTCGATCTGGTTCGGTCTGGTCCAGTTCGTTTTGTCTGGTCAAGTTTGGTTCGGTCTGATTTGGTTCGGTTTGGTCTGGTTTGTTCTGGTGTGCTTCGGTTTGATTCGGTTCGGTCTGGTCCGGTTCGGTCTGGTTTAGTACGCTATGGTCCGATTCGGTCTGGTTCAGTCTGGTCTTGTTCGTTTTGTGATGTCAAGTTTGGTTCGGTCTGATCTCGTTCGGTCGGGCCTGGTTTGTTTTGGTCTGGTTCGGATTGGTCTAGTCCGGTTCGTTTCGGGTCTTCCGGTTCGGTTCGGTCTAGTCGGGTTGGGTGCGGTCTTGACCGGTTCAGTCTGCTCCGGTTCGGTTCAGTCTGGTCTGATTCGGATTGGTTCGGTGCGGCATGGTTCGGATTGGTCCGGTCACGTCTGGTTCGGTCTTATTGGGATTTGTCTGGTCCGGTCTGGTTCGGTTCGGTTCGGTCTGGTGCGGTTCGGTTCGGTCTGGTATGATTCGGATTGGTACGAGCCGGTATGGTTCGTTTCGGTTTGGTCTGGTTCGGTCTGGTTTGGTTCGGTTCGGTTCGTCTGGTCCGGTTCGATGCGTTCTGGTCCGGTTCGGTTCGGTTTGGAATGGTACGGTCTGGTCTGATTCGGATTGGTTCGGTGCGGTCTGGTTGTGATTGGTCCGGTCACATGTGGTTCGGTCTTATTCGGATTGGTACGGTTCGGTCTGGTTCGGTTCGGTTCGGTCTGGTATGATTCGGATTGGTCCGAGCAGGTCTGGTTCGGTCTGGTTGGGTTCGGTTTGGTCTGGTCCGTTGTGGTTAGGTTCGTTCTGGTCTGGTTCGATTCATCTGGTCCGGTTCGGTTGGGTCTGGTCCGGTTCGGTCTGGTCTGATTCGGATTGGTTCGGTGCGGTCTGGTTCGTATTGGTCTGGTCACGTCTGGTTCGATCTTATTCGGCCTGGTCTGGTTTGGCATGCGTCGGATTGGTCCGGGCCAGTCTGGTCCGGTCTGGTTCAGTTTGGATCGGTCTGGGCCGGTTCGGTTTGGTCTGTTCTGGTTCGGTCTGGTTCGGTTTGGTTCGGTCTGGTCCGGTTCGGTTCAGTCTGGTCCGATCTGGTTCGGTTCAGTCTGGTCCGGTCTGGTTCAGTTTGGTCTTGTTGGGTTTGGTCTGGTCCGGTTCCTTTCGTGTGGTCCGGTTCGGTTCGGTCTGGTCGGGTTTTGTTCGGTATGGTCCTGTTCGGCCTGGTCTGGTTCGGTTTAGTACGGTCCGGTCTAGTTCGGTTCGGTTTGGTTCGATCTGGTCCGGTCAAGTTCTGTCTGGTCTGGTCCGGTCTAGTCTAGTATGGTCCAGTTTGATTTGGTCTGGTTTTGTTCGGTTCGGTTCAGTTCAGTTCGGTTTGGTCTTTCCTGGTCTGGTTTGGTCTCGTTAGGTTCGGTTCGGTTTGGTCTAGTTTCATTGTGGCCTGTTTCTATTCGATTCGGTTTGGTCTGGTTTGGTTCGGTCTGGTTTCGCTATGGTCTGGTTCTGTTTAGTCTGGTGCAGTTTCCATCTGGTCTGGTTCGGTTCGATCTTGTTTGGTGTAGTTCGGTCCGGTTTCGTCTGGTTTAGTTCGGTCTGATCCAGTTCGGTTTTGTTTGGTCTGGTTCGATTCGGTTCGGTCTGGTCTGGTGTGGTTCGGTTCGGTCTGCTGCGGTCTGGTTCTGGCTGGTCCGGTTCGGTCTGGTCCTGTCTGGTTCGGTTCAGTTCGGTCTGGTCCGGTTTAGTCTGGTATGGTTCGGATTTGGTCCGTGCTGGTCTGGTGCAGTCTGGCTTGGTCTGGTTCGGTTCGGTTCGGTCTGGTCTGGTTCGGTTCAGTTCGGTCTGTTTCAGTTCTGTTCGGTCTGGTCCGGTTCAGTCTGGTGTGGATTGGTTCGGTCCGAATTGGTCGGGTCCAGTCTGGTTCGGCCTGGTTCGGTTCGGGCCGGTCTAGACCGATTCGGTTCGGTTCTGTTTGGTCTGGTATGATTCGGAATGGTCCGAGCTGGTCTGGTCCTGTCTGGTGCTGTTCGGTTCGGTCTGGTTGGGTTCGGTTCGGTCCGGTCCGTTTCGGTCTGGAACGGCACGGTCTGGTCTAATTCGGATTGGTTCGGATTGGTCTGGTCACGTCTAGTACTGTTCGGATTGGTCCGGTCACGTCTGGTTCAGTCTGGTCCGGTCTGGTACGGTTGGATTGGTCCGGGCCAGTCTGGTCCGGTCTTGTTCGGTCTGGTTCGGTTCGGTTCGGTCTGGTTCGGTTTGGTATGGTCTGGTCCGATTGGGTTCGTCTCGCCCGGTTCGGTTCGGTCTGGTCCGGTTCGGTTCGGTCTGGTCTGATTCGGATTGGTTCGGTGCGGTCTGCTTCGGATTGGTCCAGTCACGTGTGGTTCAGTCTTATTCGGATTAGTCCGGTTCGGTCTGGTTCAGTTTGGTTTGGTCTGGTATGATTCGGATTGGTCCGAGTCGGTCTGGTTCGGTCTGGTTGGGTTCGGTTCGATCTGATCCGGTCTGGTTCGATTTGGTTCTTTCTGGTCCAGTTCGGTTCATCTGGTCCTGTTCTGTTGGGTCTGGTGGGGTTCGGTGTGGTTCGGTTCGGTTCGGTCTGGTCCGGTCTGGTCCGATCTGGTTCAGTTCGGTTTGGTCCAGTCCGGTTCGGTTTGGTCTTATTCGGATTCGTTCGGTTTGGTCTGGGTCGGATTGGTCTGGTCACGTCTGGTTCGGTCTTATTCGGTCTGGTCCGGTCTGGTGTGTTTCGGATTGGTCAGGGCCAGTCTGGTCCGGTCTGGTTCGGTTTGGTTGGGTTCGGTTCGGTCCGGTGCGGAATGGTGCGGTCTTTTTCAGTTCGGTTCGCTAGTGTCTAGTTCGGTTCGGTTCAGTCTGGTCCGCTCTGGTTCGGTTTGGTATGGTATGGTCCGGTTCGGTTCGTCTCGTCCGGTTCGGTTCGGTCTGGTCGGGTTCGGTTCGTCTCGTCCAGTTCGGTTCGGTCTGGTTTGAGTCGGATTGGTTCGGTGCGGTCTGCTTCGGATTGGTCCAGTCACGTCTAGTTCGGTGTTATTCAGATTGGTCCGGTCCGGTCTGGTTCGGTTCGGTTCGGTCTGGTCCGCCTCGGTTCGGTCTGGTCCTGTTCGGCTCGGTCTGGTCTGATTTGGATTGGTTCGGTGCGGTCTGGTTGTGATTGGTCCAGTCACGTGTGGTTCAGTCTTATTCGGATTAGTCCGGTTCGGTCTGGTTCGGTTTGGTTTGGTCTGGTATGATTCGGATTGGTCCGAGCCGGTCTGGTTCGGTCTGGTTGGGTTCGGTTCGATCTGATCCGGTCTGGTTCAATTTGGTTCTTTCTGGTTCGGTTCGGTTCATCTGGTCCAGTTATGTTGGGTCTGGTCCGGTTTGGTCTGGTCTGATTCGGATTGGTCCGGGCCAGTCTGGTCCAGTCTGGTTCAGTTCGGTTCGGTCTGGTTCAGTTCGGTTCGGTCTGGTCCGTTTCGGTTTGGTTCGGTCTGGTCTAGTCTGGTTCGGTCTGGCTCGGTTTGGTTCGGTCTGCTCCGGTTCGGTCTGGTATGATTCGGATTGGTTCGGTCAGGTTCGGTCAAGTTTGATTCGATTTGGTCCGCTTCGGTATGGTCAGGTTCGGTCAGGTCTGATTCAATTCTGTTGGTCCGCTTCGATTCGGTTTAGTCTGATTTGGTCTGCTTCATTTTGGTTCGGTCTGGACTGCTCTAATTCAGGCTGGTCGGGTTTGGTCTGGTCTGGTGCTGTTCGGTCTGGTCCAGCTTGGTCTGGTCCGTTTCAGTCTGCTTAAGTCTTGTTCGGTCTGGTCTTGTCTCTTTCGGTTAGGCTCGATTCGGGCTGGTCATGTTCGTTCTGGTCTGATTCAGTCTGGTCCGATTGGATTCGGTTCGGTCTAGTCTGACCTGCTTCGTTCTGGTCTCTTCCGCTTCGGTCTGGTTCGGTCTGGTCCCGTTCGTTCTATTCTGGGCTCTAATTTGGCCTGGTCCGGTTGAATTTGATCTGGTCCGGTTCGGTCAGGTGCGGTCTGGTCTGGTTCGGTCTGGTCCGGTCTGATCCGGTTCGGTTCACTCTGGTTCAGTCTAGTCTTATTCAGATTGGTCCGGTCCTGTCTAGTTCAGATTGATCCGGTTTGGTCTGGTTCGATTTGATTTGGTTCGGGCCAGTCCGGTTCGGTCTAGTCCGGTCCGGTTCGGGTGAGTTCGGTCTGGTTCGGTTTGGTCTGGCTCGGTTCCGTTCGGTCTAGTCTGGTTCGGTTTAGTCTGGTCCGATTCAGACTGGTTCAGTGCGGTCTGGTTCGGGTTGGTCCGATCACATCTAGTTCGGTCTTATTCCGATTGGTCCGGTCCGATCTGGTTCAGATTGGTCCGGTCGGGATTGATCCGGTCCGGTCTGGTTCGGTCTGATTCGGTTCGGGGCGGTCTGGCTCGGTCCGGTTCGGGCAGGTTCGGTCTGGTATGAATCGGATCGGTCCAAGCCGGTCTGGTTCGGTTCGGTTTGGTCTGGTCTGGTTCAGTTCGGTTTGGTACTGTACGGTTAGGTCTGGAACGGTACGGCCTGGCCTGATTCGGATTGGTTCGGATTGGTGTGGTCACGTCTGGTACAGTTCGGATTTCTCCGGTCATGTCTGGTTCAGTCTTATTCAGTCTGGTCAGGTCTAGTTCGGTCTGGTTCTGTTCGGTTCGATCTGGTTCTGTTCGGTTCGATCTGGTTCTGTTCGGTTCGATCTGGTCTGGTCTAGTTCAGTTCGGTATGGTCCAGTTCGGTTCGGTCTGGTATGATTCGGATTGGTTCGGTTTGGTTTGGTACGGATTGGTCTGGTCACGTCTGGTTCGACCTTATTCGTTCTGGTCCGGTCAGGTATATTTCGGATTGGTCTGGGCCAGTCTGGTCAGGTCTGGTTCGGTCTGTTTGGGTTTGGTTCGATCTGGTCCAGTCTGGTTCAGTTCGATTTGGTTTGGTCTGGTCCGGTCTAGATCGGGTTGGTCTGGTCCGGTTAGGTTCGGTTCGGTTCGGTTCGGTCTGGTTTGGTCTGGTCCGGTTCGGTTCGGTTCGATCTGGTCCGGTCTGGTTCGGTTCGGTCTGGTAAGGGTCGGTCGGGTCCGGTTCGGTCTGGTCTGATTTGGATTGGTCTGGTTCGGTCTGGTTCGGTCTGATCTGATTCAGATTAGTTCGGTCTGGTTCGGTTCTGTCTTATTCATTCTGGTCCGGTCTGGTTTGATTCGGATTGGTCCGGTCTGGTTCGGTTCTGTCTTATTCGTTCTGGTCCTGTCTGGTATGTTTCGGATCGGTCCGGGCCAGTCTGGTCCGGTCTAGTTCGGTTTGTTTGGGTTTGGTTCGGTCTGGTCCTGTCTGGTTCAGTTCGGTTCGGTTCGGTCTGGTCCGGTCTGGTTCGGTTCGGTCTGGTCCGGTTTGGTCTGGTCTGATTTGGATTGGTCTGGTTCAGTCTGGTTCGGTATGGTTCGGTTCGGTCTGGTCCGGTTCCGTTCGGTCTGGTCTGATTCGGATTGGTCCGGTCTGGTTTGATTCCGATTGGCTGAGCCGGTCTGGTTCGATCTAGTCGGGTTCGGTCTGGTCCGGTTCGGTTGGGTCTGGTCGGGTTCGGTCTGGTCTGATTCGGATTGGTTCGGTGCGGTCTGGTTCGGATTGGTCCGGGCCAGTCTGGTCTGGTTGAGTTCGGACTGGTCCGGTGTGGTTTAGTCCGGTGTGGTTCGGTTCGGCCTGGTCTAGTTTGGTTTGGTCTGGTACGGGGCGGTCTGGTCCGGTGTGGTTCGGTTCGGTATGGTCTAGTCTGGTTCGGTCTGGTCCGGTGCGGTCTGGTCTAGTGTGGTTCACTTCGGTCTGGTCTAGTCTGGTTTGGTGTGGTCTGGTTCGGATTGGTCTGGTCACGTCTGGTTCGGATTGTTCTGGTCACGTCTGGTTCGGTCTTATTCGGTCTGGTCCGGTCTTGTATGGTTCAGAATGGTCCGGTCTGGTTCGGTTCGGTCTGGTCCGGTTCGGTTCGTCTGGTCCGGTTCGGTTCGTCTGGTCCGGTTCGGTTCGGCCTGGACGGGTTCGGTTCGGTATGGTCCGGTTCGGCCTGGTCTAGTTCGGTTCAGTCCGGTCTGATTCGGTTAGGTTTGCTTCGGTTCATTTCGGTCTATTCTGGTTCAGCCTGGTCTGGTTCAGTTTGGTTTGTAAAATGATATTTGCTCCCATTTATAAACTATTAGAAAACCTCATTTCTAATAGATGTGGGACTTTTGCAAATTATTAAAGGTAGGTTTGAAAGGTTATGGAGATCCACACCGAACTTATTTTGGGATGTTCGTTCTTCCTGCTATTAAAGTTTTAGGAGGTGTATGAGCTATCATTACAAAGATAATTTTACCCTCTTTCCATTGGTCTAGGTTAGGTGCATTTATGAAATGATTTGGTCACCTAAAATCACCTCGAAAGTAGTGCCCCAAACTGGTTTCTGTGCATCACATAAAATCATAAATGTGTTCTTGAGGCTTACTTTGGGATGTTCGTTCTCCCTGGTATTGAAGCTTTAGGAGGTGTATGAGCTATCATTACAAAGATTATTTTACCCTCCTTCCATTGGTCTAGGTTGGGTGCATTTATGAAATGATTTGGTCACCCAAAATCACCCCAAAAGTAGTACGCTAAACTTGTTTCTGTGGATCACATAAAATCATAAATGTGGTTTTGAGGCTTACTTTGGGATGTTCGTTCTTCCTGGTATTGAAGCTTTAGGAGGTGTATGAGCTATCATTACAAACATATTTTTACCCTCTTTCCATTGGTCTAGGTTGGGTGCATTTATGAAATGATTTAGTCACCCAAAATCACCCCGAAAGTAGTACCCCAAATTGGTTTGTAGGCATCACATAAAATCATAAACGTGGTCTTGAGGCTTATATTGGGATGTTCGTTCTCCCTGGTATTGAAGCTTTTGGAGGTGTATGAGCTATCATTACAAAGATAATTTTACCCTCCTTCTATTGGTCTAGGTTGGGTGCATTTATGAAATGATTTGGTCACCCAAAATCACCCCGAAAATAGTGGCCCAAACTTGTTTCTGTGGATCACATAAAATCATAAATGTGGTTTTGAGACTTACTTTGGGATGTTCGTTCTCCCTGGTATTGAAGCTTTAAGAGGTGTATGGGCTATCATTACAAAGATATTTTTACCCTCTTTCCATTGGTCTAGGTTGGGTGCATTTATGAAATCATTTAGTTACCCAAAATCACTCCGAAAGTAGTGTCCCAAATTGGTTTCTAGGCATCACATAAAATCGTAAACGTGGTCTTGAGACTTACTTTGGGATGTTCGTTCTCCCTGGTATTGAAGCTTTTGGAGGTGTATGACCTATCATTACAAAGATAATTTTACCCTCCTTCCATTGGTCTAGGTTGGGTGCATTTATGAAATGATTTGGTCACCCAAAATCACCCCGAAAGTAGTGCCCCACACTGGTTTTTGTGCATCACAAAAAATCATAAACGTGGTCTTGAGGCTTACTTTGGGATGTTCGTTCTCCCTGGTATTGAAGCTTTAGGAGGTGTATGAGCTATGATTACAAAGATAATTTTACCCTCCTTCCATTGGTTTAGGTTGGGTGCATTTATGAAATGATTTGGTCACCCAAAATCACCTCGAAAGTAGTGCCCCAAATTGGTTTCTGTGCATCACCTAAAATCATAAACGTGGTCTTGAGGCTTACTTTGGGATGTGTTGGGAATTTCCTTTTGAAAGTATACATTGATTTGTTTTCGTTTATGAATATGTCTTTAATTAGAATATTTGCTCTTAATTGTTAGAATATTCACTCTTCATTATTTCGTAGATGTTAAGATTTTAATTTGTAGGAGTTATTTCAGTAAGATATTTTTCATTTCTGCAAGCATTATAAATGTAAGGTATTGATGGATCAAAAAAAAAAAACAATTGTTGCAACCGGGATCACGACGGGGCGGTTGTCCAAAAATAATTTCTTTTTTTGAAAAATAATGGAGTGGCCACCATAATTTATTAAAGGAAAAACTAGGGAAAACCAAAAAAAGTCAGATAAGGCAAGTTTGCAAAACCGGATTTAGAGTCCGGGAGTCAGTTGTTTGGGGAAGGTACTAACACCCCACAACGCCCGCCCTAAGGCGGTACCTTTAATTAAACAAGTAAAATAAAAGAGTGTGATTTTTAGAAATATTTATTTTTCCCAAAAAACAGAAATAGAATGCAAATAACAACAAACAA
>Ga0123340_1007277_pt1 | contig 10575 bp, 6 predicted proteins | sample SirMexnodulemix_FD_89961 | JGI IMG/M metagenome (GOLD analysis project Ga0123340, IMG submission 89961) | Root nodule microbial communities of legume samples collected from Mexico - Siratro Mexico nodule mix | ecosystem: Host-associated > Plants > Roots > Nodule | place: Mexico: Nepantla...
ATATATTCTATGTTATTATTTATTTTTTCATTTTTCCTTTTTCCACTTTATTATTATATTTTAATTTAAAAGATTACCCGGACAAAATCGGGTGTTGACAAGCCTCAATATGTCAAGTAGATAGCGGTCCACGCACCAGTAGATCTTCTACACCGGAGACTATTATCAGCTTGTCATCCACCATAAATTTCAGCTTCTGGTGCAAAGTAGAAGGCACCACACCAGCGGTATGAATCCAGGGTCGCCCTAACAAGCAGCTGTATGCCAATCATACAGCTAGTCAAAGTATCATACATCTAATTGACAATCATATTTAGCACATGAGAACGAAACACATAAACACTAGACTACATTTTGTAAGATACGTTATTGAGTGTACAGATGTTAGGATCGAGAAAATAGCCTCGAAAGAAAATTCAATAGATGTGTTTATGAAGTACCATGATTAAGGTTTAAACAATGTTTATAGTTAGTTAATTTTTCATTTAAAAAAAAAGAAAGCTTAAGTTTAGAGTCAAGGTGAAGAATCACGATGATTGATTCTAAATCATGTACAATAGACTATCTACTGAAGAACTTAGTCACGAAACACATAAACATTAGACTACATTTTGTAAGACACGTTATTGAGCTTAGAGATGTTAGGATCGATAAAATAGTCTCGAAAGAAAATTCAATAAATGTGTTTATGAAGTACCATGATTGAGGTTTAAACAGTGTCTGGTAGTTAGTTAATTTTTCATTTGAAAAAAAAAGAAGTTTAAGTTGAAAGATCTTTCATGATTTGGGGTCAAGGTGAAGAATCATGATGATTGATTCTAAATCATATACAATAGACCATATGTTGAAGAGCTTAGTTAGATATTAAGATTGTCTGATGTGAAGGAAAAGAAGGTCATCTACTAATGATTGCTTAGTAGAATTAAGAAGAATTAGTTTATCTATATATGTGCTTGTTGTGATTATCTTACAATTTTTATTTGAAACAGTTTCTATTACTTTTTACTATAGGATCTATATAGCTTTGTGAGCTTAGACCAAGAACGCACTATACTGTAAGTAGATTGTGTATAGTCTGTTTGGCATTAATAAGAATGTTTTATTCAATATTATTTTTGTGTATCTTTAACCAAGTTGATTATGATGATATGAATCAGTTGAGACAACGATTATCCACTAGTAAGGACCAAATTCATGATATGAGCTCCCAGTTCAAGTCCATTCAGAAATTTATTGGTGCAGTCCTCCAATACCTACCCCCTCCCGCTGCAACAACTGCTCAAAATATTTTTCACCAAGCTGATTGTCATCCACAAAATCAATAACAACAACAGAATGGAGAACAACGCAATGAGCAGCCACATGATGAAGAACCACAAAGAGATAAAACATAATTCGCATAATAGTTATTAGTTTCTATAAACGGTATTGATATTAACTGAGACATAGATATTGTCATTTTGGGATTGTGTTGTAATTACTTTTATTATGAGGTGCAATTAACTCTTTTGTATGTATTTATGAAATATAATACTTTCCATCTTTCTTTTAATTCATTAATGATATGGATTGATTACTGCTTATGGAATTATCTCTTCAAGTACTATCAAGTATCACAAACAAACAAATAAATTTGATTTTGAAATTGATAAACAGATTACATACGGATCCAGTTCGTATAATCATATGTAATTACATACAGAGTTTCGTATATAACTACATACAAAACATATCTGTATGTAATTACATACGGACATTACATACAAATTTATCTGTATGTAATTTTAAATACGAATTTTAAAATCCGTATGTAAGTGTTACCTACAATAGTTTTACATACAAATTTTTATCCATATGTAATTTGTACGTAATTTCAAATTACATATGGATTTTCAATGTTATATACAGATTTTGGCCGTAGATAATGATAAAATTTCTTGTAGTAGCCTAAGGTTGATTTACCACATGTAGATACTTATTTGGATTGGAAAGTGGAACAATTGTTTTCATGTGATCAATTCCATGAAAATAGGAAAGTCCCTTTGGCCACTCTTAACTTTTAGGGCCATGCCACGCATTGGTGGTCTACCCTAGAAAGAGAGAGACGCAAGAGGGTAAATATTCAAAGGAAAAAGCAAAAGAAAACCTTTCCCAAATTTTGGTTAAAGAAAAAAGAAAGAAGAGCTTTCCTCACACATACACATTAGCAAAATTAAATGTTTCAGATGTTTGGGCCAAGGACATCTTAAAGCCCAATGTCCTTGCATGAGAACCATTCTTCTCAGAGGAAAAGACATATACAATAACAAAGTTAAGGTTGCTAGTGCTAATGAAAATAGTAGGGAGGATGCATTTGCATGTGAGGGTGATCTTTTTATGATTAGATGAACCCTCAACAACTAGTCTAGTTCATAACCTGAGTCTTAATGAGAGAACATTTTCCACACACAATGCAAAGTTTTAGAAAACATGTGTTCTATCATTAGAGATAGTTTGTTGCAACACTAGAGTGGTTTAAAACTGAATTTAACTATTGTTCCTCACCCTAAATCATACAAATTGCATTGGCTTAATAAAGATGGGGACATTACTGTGAATAATTAGGTGAAGGTCAACTTATGTATGGGTAATTATGACAATTAAGTTTTATGCGATGTAGTACCCATGGAAGTTTGTCATGTCTTATTGGGTAAACCATGAAAATTTGATAAGAAAACTATGCACAATGGTCTAACCAGCAAGATTGCATCTTGGTGCATTATGTATTGTACTTTGTGTTTTTAGTGGAATCTTTGCAAGGTTTGCAAAGAAACTGCTTAAAGAAGAGTAAACTAGTATAAAAATATTGTGTATTATCTCTCTAGTCTCTTGTTTCTTGTACTAGATTTTGATTTCTGCATAATTTGTTGAAATATCAAAATTTAACTTAACTGAAAGTGGAATTTAATTTATTAGTTTTTTGTGAGATTTCTAATATGTAAAAACTGGTATTAAGTGAAGTGTTTTGTATTTATGTAAAACTCTTGGTCACATTTTCAAACATATTGTTTCACTGGTTATTTTTCTGTATTATTGGAGTTTGAGAATTAGTGGACATTTAATACATTAATTGTAAATTTCAACTGATCATTTTTCTTTTGTTCTGATAAATATAATTCACTGTTGCGAGAATTAAATCAATCAACTTTTTGTCAGGATAACCAAATAAGAATTAAGAATTTATCTGGTTGTTTGCAAATTACAATTGATTGTTTTTGTACTGGTTGACAACAAATACTTTAATAAATTGATTTAATTAAAGAATTTCTTTTTTAAAAACTTGTTTTTTTTGTGAAAAATCTTGTATAGTTCAATTCCTTCTTGAACTCGGCCTAAATTCTTTCCAACATCATGTATGGGATGGTCAGTAGCAGACCAAATCTGGCTCATGTTAGTGTTGTTAGCAGGTACATGGCATACTCTGGATGAGCTCATTGGTGGGCTTTGAAATGGGTGTTGAGATATCTGACAGGAACAATATCATCTGGATTAATATATAGAAGGTTTAACCTTGATAAGACTACTATAGAAGGACATGTGGATGTTGATTATATAGGGAACGTTGATATCAAAATGTCACTTTTTGGGTATGTCTTTACTTTGTTTAGTACTGTTATTTGTTGGAGATTTAGTATGCAATCAATCGTGGTGTATCTACTACCCAGTAGAGCATATCACACTCACAAAAGGGGTAAAGAAGGCAATGTGGTTGAAGGGGATGATGATTGGAAAGATGGGTATTGTACAAGACTGTATGATTGTTTATTGTGATAGTCAAAGTATCATACATCTAATTGACAATCAGATTTACCACGTAAGGACGAAACACATAAACATTAAACTACATTTCGTAAGACACATTATTGAGTTTGGAGAGGTAAGGATCGAGAAGATAACCTCGAAAAAACATTCAATAGATTTGTTTATGAAGTCCTTACCAAGATTGAGGTTTAAACGGTGTCTGTAGTTTGTAAATTTTTTTGTTTGAAGAAAAAGGAAGTTGAAGTTAAAAGATCTTTCATGATTTGGATTCAATGTGAAAAATTATAATGATTAAATCATTTACAATAGACCATTTGCTAAAGAGCTTAGTCAAATAGTTAGATTATTTGATGTGAAGGAGAAGAACACCATCTACTAAAAAATTCTTAATAGGATTAAAAAAAATAGTCCGTCTAATATACATGCTTGTTGTGATTATCTTACAATTTTATTTAAAAGAGATTTCTATTACTTTTTACTATAAAATCTATATATAAAGGCTTTTAAGCTTAGACCAATAACACACTATATTGTAAATAGATTGTGTATAGTCTGTTAGGTATTAATAAGAATGTTTTATTCAATCTTATTTTTTTTTATGTTGTGTTGATATTATTGTCAAACCCATCATAATTTAATAAAAATAATATAATTTTTTTTATTAATTAATTTATATCAACCGTCTCAAGTAAGATTAACATTGTCCAAAATTGAGAATTGCTTTTTTTTTTTAAATTTGGCAAAAAGTAATTTCAAATAAATATGGTTTTTTTCTAAGAATATTATTTTTTTAAGAGGTAAAACCAACTGGAGACAGTTTTCCAATTTAAGATTTGTGAAATATAGCTTCTTTAGGAAATATTTTTTTCGTTCTACCAAATCCTCGAAGTTTAGGTTTTCAATAAGTTAACAAATAATTTATAATCATATATGATAATCAAAATCAAATCATGCTTCAAAATGACTGAATGTGAAAGATAAATCACGAAAAATATTATTAAAGTGCAATAAAGGAGTAAAATATAATCAAGCATAATCTGAATAATATATATTTATCTTCTTACTTTTTTTTATTTCTAATTGTTTAGTTTTTATTTCAGTTCCTAAAAAATTATAATTTAGTTGTACATACTCTTACATTAGAATTTTTTATTTTAATTTCTATTATTTAGAAGACACTAAAATGTTATTCAATCTCTAGCAATCGTGTAAATTATGTTGTCAAAAAATAATAATCGTGTAAACTATTAATGACTCCATAACAACATAGATTAAAATGAATTTAAAAAAAAATAGACCAAAAAATTAAAAGGACTAAAATACAAATCCATACCAATATGTAGAAAACCTAAAAATTGGAATTTTGAGTTCTATCTCTTATAACGACGTCGTTTTAATGAAGCTCGTTCATTCATTTGAGTGTCAGCGTCACTAGGGAGTCCATACACGTAGCACACGCTTCCTGCGGTATCGGGTAATAACAAGAATAGCTACAAATTCCATCAACGGCCGTTATTGATCGTAGACCTTGGTAAAATCATGACCGTTGATGGACTAATGGCTCTCAAAAGTCTTGTTCTCATTTTTTTATTTACTCCCACAAGCACCTTTGTCTCTCTTTCTCCGTTTTCATAAGATTCAATTCAATCATCACTCTTCTAAGGTACTTCCCTGTTCCCTCTTGTTTCCATTTTATTCACTGTTAATTTTCTGTGTTAGGATCTCCCTTTTATCCAATTCTACCATGGTTGTTATGGAAGCATTTTGCACTTTATGTTTTGGATTTTTGTGGGTTGGTGTGTTAGAATGTGATCATTGATAGAGTGTTGGTCTTTTGGTTCTGGGTACCCTTCATCTTGATCAGTGGGAAATATATTAGGAAATAGGGAACTAGACAAGCAAAATTGTTAAATTCAGTGTGATCATGATATGGTTTTGGTGCATAAATAATAACAAAATTAAACATGTGTCAAAACAAAATTAAGCAATATTGGATACTGGTGATCAAGATACAAAAAATACTTTTCATTATAATTTCTATTCGTGTTGTCAGAAATAAAAAAAAATAGTACTTAATTTTTTACTTTGTTTCATGTTTTCAAACATTAGCATAAAAAAAGTATTTTGATGTTTTTAGCCTTTTTTCGTATAGTGTAAATAGGAAACAGAACTGCACAAGCGTGAAGAGAATTAAACATGCCCTAAATGTTTGTTACTGGGAAATAGAAAACGTTGTTGTCAAATGTTAGTGACTTTGTATAGTGATTTATGAATAATATGTATGTAAATTATTGATGTGATCCTGATTGTTGCAACTTTTCTTCTGTAAATTATTGATGTACAAAGTTAAATTGTGACTGATTTTGCCTTTGATTTTTGTGGTTGGATCTTACCCAACTAATTTATTTGATTGTTAAGTATTTAGATATGTCTTCATCTCATAAGCCGGAAGTGGTGGAAAGGGGTGCTAAGGGTGGTGAAAAGACAAAGGAAGAGGATGGGAAGGGTGGATTTCTTGATACAGTGAAGGATTTCATTTCAGACATTGGTGACAAGATTGAGGAAGCAATTGGGTTTGGGAAGCCAACTGCAGATGTTACAGGGATACACATTCCATCAATTAATCTTCAGAAGGTAGAGCTTGTTGTTGATGTTCTCATAAAGAACCCAAATCCGGTGCCAATTCCCCTAATTGACGTAAACTACTTGATTGAGAGTGATGGGAGGAAACTAGTTTCAGGATTGATACCGGATTCAGGTACAATTCATGCACATGGAGAGGAGACTGTCAAGATTCCTCTTACTCTGATTTATGATGACATAAAGAAAACCTATGCTGATATTAAACCAGGAAGCATAATTCCTTACAAGGTAAAGGTTGATCTCATTGTTGATGTTCCTGTGATTGGAAGGGTCACTCTACCTTTGGAGAAAAATGGAGAAATTCCCATTCCATACAAGCCTGATGTTGATGTTGATAAAATTCAGTTTGAGAGGTTTTCTTTTGAAGAGACAGTTGCTATTCTTCATTTGAAGTTGGACAACAAGAATGACTTTGACCTGGGCCTCAATGCACTTGATTATGAGGTCTGGCTTGGTGATGTTAGCATTGGAGGAGCAGAACTTTCCAAATCTGCAAAGCTTGTCAAAAGTGGGTTTACTGACATTAATGTTCCAATTACATTCAGGCCTAAGGATTTTGGCTCTGCAGTTTGGGACATGATCAGAGGACGGGGGACAGGCTACTCTATTAAAGGACATATTGATGTCGACACTCCCTTTGGAGCAATGAAATTACCCATCACCAAAGAAGGAGGTACTACCCGGCTCAAGAAGAAGAAGGAAGATGGAGGAGATGATGATGATGAGGTTTGTTAACTTCTCTCTAATTCATTCTATTTTTTGCATGTTCTACAGAAAAATTGCCCTTATTTTAATGTAGTGTACATTTGTGGCAAAATAAGGGTGTCAAATGAGTGTTTTATTGTTGGATTGTCAATTATCTTGCCTTTTTGCCTCAGAGCATACCGTTTACCCTGTTGCCAATAAATATCTTGTTCTATCTTAGACTTCATCATCAGAGAAGTAGAGAAGTACTTTTACAGCACCACCTGATATCCCTGAGCTTATAGATTGACTATTATCACATTCATTACTTAAGGACCCTGTTTTTAATTCAGATCTCAGATCTATAATACTTGTCTGGTAGTTATAGAGTATAGATATAGTAGTGATTTCCATAAACAAGTTAACTAAAAGAATTCTGATTGATTGGAAAGCTGAAATGGATTTAGTGAAGATTTTGTTCTCTGATCTGAAAACCATTTATTGAACAGAAAAAAAAAATTAGTTATAGGTTGTTTTTCAAATCACTCATGAAACAGATTCTTAGAGTAGTAGCTAGAAGTAAAGTTTTTCTAAACAGGCTAAATGGTCAATAATTGGTTGTGTTTCTTCTGCAGTAATTTCTTGTGCTGTAAATTTAAGCCTTTAATTTTTTCTTTTGCAGGAATGAAGAAGATATTGCAGCAAAGTTATTAGAATAGTATCTGTTATTTTATATACTGGGTCCATTAGAAAGTTAAGCAAAAGGCATATGTGAAGGGCCCTAGTGATGGTGATTGTACGAGAGTTCAAGTTGAGGTTTGAAATGATGGTTATGTCTGGTTATTTAAGTGAATATCAGATTGGCGTTTGGTCCTGCTCTTGAAGCCATGTTCCTGTTAGAGTACGTAATTGGTGATAGAAATTCAAAACTGTGCAGTGATACTCTCTCAAAGTATAATTATGTGTCAATTCTTTTAGTCCTAAATAAACTGTGGTTATGTACTTGTTACAATGGTCAGATGGAAGATCATGTTTATAGTGTTATGCAATTGACGTCATCTATAAAAAATAGTTTGTAATTGTAATATCTAACTGACCCTATAATGTATATTCTGTAGATGTTATTCAAACTATATTATGTAATGTTTAAATTTTATTTAGTGTCATACTTTTTTCATGTCATAGTTATGTTTCACTAAATTAGTGTACTAATATTTTGTAATATACATAGAGACTCACTTTTTTAGATTGGATTCACCAGTCTTTAAGTCTTGAGAATTAGTCTTTTTTTATTGAAAGATAAGTTATAGAAAAACTTACCTATATGATGTTCTTAAGGAGAAACCGAATTCTGATAAATGAAGGAATTCGGTAAAAAAAAAATATTAATTAATTTTCAATCTAACTTAAATGTCCAACAGTTTATCAACACATGATTTGCATGAAATAAATAAAATTATCTTTTAAATAAAAGTTAAAAAAAAGTGTATAGTCAATTAATTTAAAAAAATAAAAATAATATTTTTTTTTATTTTAAAAATTAAAAGAACTAAAAAAATATTCTTTCTTAATAACATTTCGGTGCCGTACTCTCAACGTCGCAGCCTTTCCCACCTCATATCATCAATCACCATTTCATCCCTAAAAAAACACCAATAAGCCCATTCACCATTCTCATTGTCTCCTCTTTCATCATTGCCATCGACCGTTCCAACATCCACGACTCTGCCAAAAGTGTTGCGCCCCAGTCTAGAAGCAGTGAATCTCTGTGTACCTATCTTATTGTCATGGTGCATAGATCATGTATGAAAATGAATAAGTAAAATGGGCCATTAGTTTTTTTTTGATTAAAAGTTAATAATGTAATTGGAAGCTTGGTTAATGCATTAGTTACTTCATCACCTTAATATCCTCTTCATGCACCCCATTATAAAATTTTAATTCTACAATTGCTCCTATAGCACACCCATCCGGTATAGCACACCCATCCGGTTTATGGCAAAAAAAAATGAAAATCGGATGGCATCCCATTCGATTCACATTGCGAAAAAATTAACAATCGGATGAGTATGTCATCCGGTTGTCATTTTCTTTTGAAATAACAATCGGATGGCATGCTCTTTCGGTTGTCGATTTTTTCATAATGAACCAGATGAGGGTGTCATCCGGTTCTCATTTCCAAATAAAATGAAAACGGGATCCGGTTCTCATTTTCAAATAAACTGAGAACCGGATCCAGTTCTCATACCCCAAATCAGAAAATTCTTCCATTCGCCGTCGACAACGCTCCAAACCTCAAATCAATTACTCTAATCAGTAATATCACTTACAAATTGCTAATAAACACTAAAAATTACTTATCTATTGTTTGTTTAAAGGATTAATTGAAGATTTGAAAGAATGGAAATAAACAAAATATGTGAACAAATGCTGAAATGACAATCAGATGGCATACTCATCCGGTTGTCAATTTTTTCGCAATGTAAATCGGATGGAGGTGTCATCCGATTCTAACTTTTTTGCCAGAACCGGATAAGAGTGAGAGATGGAGGCTAATTTGGTCCTTCAACTTTTAAAATTAAGAGCATAATTATCATTTTATATTTTGTACAGAGTGCAGGAAGAGGATATTAAGGTGTAGTAAGAACTCGTCCATATTGTTCTAAAAAAAAAAGTCAAACCCATTTGGCTGACTATGCAACTTCAATGTCGCAACCTTTTTCTCTTATTTGCACCTCACATTTCCTAAAACAACCTAGACTCATTTTACGGACCCATCATTTGCTGTTTGTTACTTTTTCTTATATCCCTATCATGTACTTTTAAGAAAGAATTGCACTTGTTTCACAGGTGATATCTGATCACAGTCCTTTTTCTCATATTCAGGAAAAATCTGGACTTATTTTACTGATCAGACACTTCATTGTTCACACCCTCTTTTTTTTATATTCGCACCATGTTGTTTAAAAAAAAGATGCATTTAATATAAATTTCATAATAACAATCATTTCAGTATTTGTATGATTATTTGTATCATTTGATACTCAATATCCTTTTTTATAAGAAATTAAGAACAGGTTTTTTTATAAATAAAATGCACGAAACAATTTATCACATTGATAGTTTATATTATCTTTAATTTATAAAAATATGTCATTTGGGTTACCTTATAATCTAACCAGCTAAAAATTATAAAATCTTAAAAAATCAAATTCTCAAATAACAAATTTTCAAAAATAAAAAATACAAAATTTTAAAATTAAAAAATATTAAGACCGAAAAAGATAATGTATTTTTTTTTATCATAGATTAAAATACGTATGAATAAAAATTAACAAAAAAAAATATTTTGTTTGTCTTTGCTAGCACTTTTGTTTTTTTTCTTTTAACAAAAAAATACGTAAGAGTAAGGTTTTATAAATTTTTTAATAATTTATAGAAAATAAA
>Ga0123340_1007278_pt1 | contig 10575 bp, 7 predicted proteins | sample SirMexnodulemix_FD_89961 | JGI IMG/M metagenome (GOLD analysis project Ga0123340, IMG submission 89961) | Root nodule microbial communities of legume samples collected from Mexico - Siratro Mexico nodule mix | ecosystem: Host-associated > Plants > Roots > Nodule | place: Mexico: Nepantla...
AAATAATGCTATAAAAGATTCATAATGAATTCAATTACTTTATTTATGATAATAAAAGAATTATCAACATATTTTGATGATCTTTATTATTAATAAGAGTAAACTTAAATGACATGTGTTTATAATATCATTTGTTATGGTTGGTAGGAAAATTAAAAAAAACATAATTAGAGAAATTTCACAATTTCACAAAAAAAAAAAAATGGGCTAACTTATTTACTTTATTTAATGTAAAACTTAGATTATCACTTAAATTCTTATCATAATTTAGTCTTATCATAATTTAGTATTAGTAACTGTCACAAAATTAACACTTTGACATAGAGTAAAGTATTAAAGATAAATATTTTATTTTAAAAGATAAATATTTTATTTTAAAAGATAAAATACTTTTTAAAATTGTTTATAGAGTGAAGCCCATAAGCTGTAGTCTTTATTATGGTGTCCATTCCGGTTCGGAGGGTTGACGGCGCTGAAAAACACCAAGTCCAAACGGCTGCTGCGGAAGCGGTGGATCTACATCCATTCTCATCCCATGAACACCATTCTACGCCACCGCCTACGGCTGAGTCCGACACCTATTATTTATTCTTTCACCAAGTTCCTTTTTCCCCAACCGTATCTCTTTTTATCAACAACCACTTCTGATCCCTGCACCTTCACCTTATCCTATCTCACCAACACCTGCGGCTTCTCGCACGAGGTCGCGCTTAAACTATCCAAACGACTTCGTTTCGAAACCGCCCAAAAACCCGATTCCATCATCTCTTTCTTCCGAACTCACGGTTTCTCCGCCTCCCAGATCGAACGCATCTTATCCCAAGCCCCCGATCTGATGCTATGCGATCCCACCAAAAGGCTTCTCCCCAAATTCCAATTCCTAGCCTCTAAAGGCGCTTCGCCCTCCGACACCATTCTCACCGTCTCCAAGAGCCCCCGTTTCCTCCGTTACAGTCTCATCAACCACATCATTCCCCTCTTCGAACTGATCCGAACGTTCTTGCCCTCCGACCTCAAAGCCCTCGGGGTTCTCATGGCCTGTCCCAATTTCATTGGAGACACTCGCGTGGCCTCCAACATTCAAATGTTGGTCGACGCCGGAGTCACGCACACCGGCATTCGCTACTTGCTCTGCTCTCGGCCTTCGGTTCTCTGCTCCGACCTGAGAACCGTTGTGGAGGAAGTGAAGCTGTTGGGGTTTGACCCTTTGAAGCTGAGCTTCGCTTTGGCGCTTCTGGCTAAAAGGGCTGTTTCGAAACCCCTTTGGGATGCCAAAGTCGAGGACTTGAAGAAATGGGGTTGGTCCGAGGATGAGATTTTGGTTGCGTTTAGGAACCAGCCTAACTTGATGCTGCGCTCCAGGGAGAAACTTAATGCAGTGATGGGGTTTTGGGTTGGTAAGCTTGGTTGGGATCATTCCGCGCTTATTGCGTCCCCAACGTTGTTTTCGTACAGTTTGGAGAAAAGGGTTGTTCCTAGGGCTTTGGTTGTGCAGTATCTTCTCTCCAAAGGGTTGGTGAAGAAGAGTGCTAGTTTGGTCACACCGTTTGGTATGTCTGATGAAATGTTTCTGCGGAAGTATGTGAAACGCTTCACGGAGGAAACGCCCAGGTTACTAGAGCTATATCAGGAGGGACAGGGAACATGCTAGCATCTGGCTGTTGAGATTTAACTGGATACATACAGAACTTTGTGTAATTCATCTCTAACCAGTATGTCTCCTTCGACTATTGTGATGATTTTGTTTTTTTTAGTAAGAACACTTTCGAATATGTCACAATTGTGATTTATGGCGGTAGTTTGATATTTTATAGGTGATTGATCTAGGAAAACAAAAAGTTTTGTCGTTGTAGAAAGTCTTTGCTAGTAATATTGATATCTCCTCATTAATCGGGATCTTCTTATCATAATCCTCCAACATTAAGTCATACATTAAGTCATAGCAATGTGCATTACTAGGTTTTCAAAATAGCCGTTTCCTCTTTACCATCAACATTTGACCTCCAACTTTGTTGTTTGTTATCTATAACAACTCGAACAAAGTTGTCTTCCCCAACTTCTTTGACCATTATATCTATTATTTAAAACTTTTTCAGTTGTTTTTGATATTTGCAGACATCTATGAACTTCAAAAAACATGGTTCCCTTCGGGCTGTTCACTAAAAATGGTTTTTTCTTCCATTCATTTGTGTGTGCTTGTAAGTAAGTGCTGAATTTTTCATTTCTTCAAATATTTGACTGTAATCTCAGGATAGGAAGGAGGTATAAATCCAGGGCTATACTTTAAAACCAAATCAAACATAGTATTAAATTCCTCACTCTTTGCCACATCAAATGGTAACATTTTGTCATAGAAAAATAAAGCAATTGCTCGACATGCTTCCTCTCTTACACCTTTCTGAAACATGGTATTGATGTTAGCTTGTGTGTTAAGTACTCTTTCCTTAAATATATTTCCAGGACTGTCAACGTTAAATGTTTCATTGTTTGTTTTTTTTCTTTATGACTAGCTTCTGCACTTTCCTCCTCGTTATAATTTTTTATCAGATTTTGTTGCAAACCAAGAACAATTTCCCGCATTTTCTTCTTCACTTCATCGGGAAAACTCTTGCATGCTTCCACATCCTCTTAAGTACCAACCAATGCTTCATCTTGTAAACTCCTTGTGGTATTCTGCCAATATTTGTATTGAAGTTTACTAGTGTCCTATCATTTCCAAGCTATATCACTCCTATTTCTTGGAGCATTTTTGAGAGCCACAGGTGCAAAGGAGTTTGGAATTGGCTTTGAAAGTCATTTGGTAATAAATAAAGGAGAAGGAATGAAATTAGAGTGAGTGGAAGTGATTTTAAGTAGTGAAAAGGAGAGCAGAAGTCTGTGCCTTTTGCTAAAGGGATAGCAGCAATAGCAACGGCAAGGGGGAGCGGGAACCGTGCCGTTACATATTTTTTGGCCAAGGAAGAGAGACAATTGTGACAATTTTTAGACAAAAGGGGTACGTGGGGGTCATGGACGTAATTGGGCTTTGAATGAATAAAAAAATGTGCCTAAGCTTCTCGTTATAAACAAATTCATGTGACCTGACTCACAAAAATTGATAATGCTGTTTTGACTAACTTAATCTCATCTGCTATTCCTGATTAACTCTGGACTTGTACTAGTTTAGCTGTGATATTTTACTTTTAGAATATTTGTGGAGAATAAACTTAAGAATATAAAAGGAATTACATAATTTTGGTATTAAAAGATATAGATTGAATTTATACAGTCAGATAATCAATATTTTAACTTTAATATAATTAATATTTAAAATAATTTTGAAAAAATATTTTGCATTTAAACATAATTGAAAAATACGAGTCTTGGAAATAATAGGAACAACGCTTGTATGTGAACTTGTCTTCAGGTTTGTTATTTCTTAGAGATCTTCCCTGCAAAAGTTTGTTATGTTTTTCAGGAACAACATGGTACATATGCAGATGATTTTTGTCAGATTGCTAATTTAGCCTCCCCTAGAAATTTGTGAATTGTTTTATGAAAGATTCTTGTCATGTGTAGAAACAGTGAAGTAAAATTTGTCTAAAGAAAGAGACTTCCCGTCTTAGGCTTACTGCAATGGCTTCAGTTATCTGGGATCTTCTATCAACGAGTTTGATTATGTCAGCTTAGCTATTGGTAGTTATTTTAGCAAAAGTTTGTGCAATGATTTATGAGTAAATAACTAGGATGGTAAGGCTGTCTGTGGGACTGAGAGGATGCTAGCATCTTGTAGTTGGTTAAATTTTGAATTTAGATTTTGTTGTCAACTATTGTATTTCTTCGTCTCATTCTTGTATATGCTGTACTCCTGTCTAAATCTGGATTCATACAAGTCTGATTGTGTTGTTTCTGTTGTGTTCATACAGTAACCACAAGTAAAACAAGAACAAGAGTGAAAAAAATAAATTGTATTGTTGAAGGTTCTATACACGGAGGAACATCTATCTTGCACCAAGGGCTTCACATGCTTCTCTATATTTAGAACTAGGAATATCCAATCCAAGTATTCACCTCACGGTACCATCAAAACCTCTTGTGCAATTATTGTAGACTTTGTTTCAAGTCATGCAATATGCAGACAAGTTTCCTTAGTCTTCAACAAATCCCTAATTTGTTGCTTATAGATGGTCTCCTCTAAGTTTCCATACAGAAAAATTGTTTCAATGTCTAATTGTTCTAACATCATATTACACTAATTAACAATTAACACCAATATCTTTATTGAACAATTTTTATCACAAGTGAGAAAATTTTGTTATAGTCTCACATTGAATCTTTCTTTTCCCATACGTGGTATTCTTTCATTTTATTCTTGAATATCCACTGGCTTCCAACCACCTTTCTGATTTCTTGGTAGATTCACAAGCATCTATGTGTTGTTTTTCTTTAAAGATTCAATCTCATCTTTTATGGAGCATATCAACATACCCTAACCGTTGTATTGGTTTGATAGTTCTCTCCTCCCTATCATGCATAAGTTGATAGCTAGAGTCAAAATCCGTGCGTCCTTGCCTTCTTGGGTGAGAAGTAGAAGGTTAATCCTCATCATTTGATGTCTCATCGTCTATCCTCTCTAGATGGTCTAATCCAAAGCTAGAAGACTCTACCTCAATTGAGCTTTCTCCTTGTCTATCTTTCGATTCTTACACATTATAGTCATTCGAGTCTCATCAAATTTGATGTTTCTTATGAAGCATCTAGCCTCGCTAGTTTTCAACCTGCACAACTTATACCCCAATCACTCCAAGACACATGATTTTAATACTTCTGGCTTTCTTAATCATGTCAATCTTCTCCTTCATGGACAAAGATGTTGACATGTTCACTGCTCCCTTTATCACATTAGCACAACTTTGTTGTATCAAGATAGCTTCCAACTTGAACCTTCATAATCTCAAGTTGTTCTTATAAGAAAACTTTTCAATGTCAAACTTGGTGACCATGTCTTTGAGTCTTGCTCTTCCAGACATTCTTTTGTTGTCTCTCTAGACAACGTCAATTTCAATTGTTAGGTTTACACAACAATCTCAAGAAAACAAGAACACGAGTGAAAAAAAAGGAACTATATTATAGAAGATTCTATTCACAAATACCAAGAGCTTTGCATGTTTCCATATGTATATAGAACTAAGAACAATATAAAACCTTTAAGATAGTTAAAACAAACCACCCTCAATGAGAATACAAGGGGTAGGCGATCTATCTAAAATTATCATTACCAGACGCACCCTAATAAATAGATAGTCTTTTATGTTCTTATGACCATGATTTTAGAGTCAAAATATCATAGTTTCATTTACGTAAATGAAACACATTTTTCTTTTGATTAAGACACAGTTCTGGTCAGTTTTAGTACTTGGATGTTTTCTTAACGAATTTATCCTAGAGAACAAATGGTTTACTGTGAAGAACAGTCTTTGCTTTTCATATCTACTGATGATTTAACTTTTGTTTTGAAAGTGATGTTTTAGAAATCTAAGATGTAATTAGTATTGTTTTCTTTCTGTACACTTGTTTAAATTAAAGTGAATGATGTTGTATTGCAATTCACTATTACTTAGTTGTAAATTGATAGTTGGGAGTAAGGCATGGAAATCTGCAATGCAATTTATGATTTTTTAGTTGGAGGAGGAAATTAAATAAGGATTATTTAGTCTAAATGTATATCAATTAATTAATTTTCATTTGCCTTAAAAATCAATATATACGGAAAAGTGAATAAGCAAATTCACCGATCATGTGCCGTCACTTGTTTTAGTTTCTTTTGTGAACTTCTTGTTGTTAGCATTATTGTGTTTATGCAAATATTGCAGTTTTGGTTTTATATTCTTGCAAAATAGAGATTCCTGTTTTGAATTTATGATAGTCTTTACTCGGAATCAAAACATATTGCCGAGATAAAGAAAGTTACAGGGATTTAAAACAAAGATTGTCATATATGCAATGATGTAAAACATATTTGAACTGAACATTTTTTTTCCTCAGAATAAATTTATACATACTATGCATAAAGAAGTTGAAATTATGTTTCTTGGAATTTGGGGATTAGTTGAACGTTGAGATGTTATTCTTGATGTCCGTCCTCCTTTGTTTTTTGTTTTTTTTGTTTTTATTAAAGTTTCCCTCTAAGCCATTTTTGCTTCAAATAAATTGTTTTCCTATTTGGTACTTGATAAGCAGCCTTCAATTCAACTTCAATGGTAGAACTTATTTTGGATGTTTTGTGGGTCTATTAGTTACCCATATGATTTTAAGATCCTTTAATATTTTTTACTCCAATACTAAAATTTGATTTGAGGTTTTACCTTATTTCTAATGGTTTCGATAGTATATTATATTTTTAAATTTGTGTCTTTCTCTCTTCTTCGTGGGTTACTTTATATAAAAAGTGGTTTTTCGAAGTGGCAGTCAACTCATCTCTTTGCAGTGAAAACCTAAATAAAAGTACTTTTCTTTTATTCCAAAAACCAAGCAGTATTGGCCGAGACCGACATTGTTTTTGTGAAGAGACTGAATTTTTTATGAAATTACGTTGGACTATTAAATCATAATTAGTACCACTTGATACAATTTCCTGTAGAATTTCTTATATTTTTGAAGTGGTAACATTTTTTAAAAATAATTTGCCTTTATAATAAAGGGTTTTGTACATAAATCATGTCACTTTAAAATAACTCAATTAAGTTAATACCGGTTCATATCTACAGATGTGGGTGACATCAATCAGAAACAGTTAAAAGCTGCGTCCTTATTAATGATGTTTTTAAAAAAATATACATTATAAGATCACATTTTTTTTATTGTATTTTTTTATTTCTAAATTAAATTTCAGTATTTTATTAAGAGAAGTTATCAATGATTAAAAATAATTTATCCTTACATGATTTTCGAATTAAGCAGAAGGTAAAATCTGCAACAGGTACATCAGTACTTCACTGTTACCACATGAGGGAAGAGAATAATTTTAAGGTTAGAAGCAGTCGCAAAATGTTGTGGTGCATAAAACGAAGTTGCCCCTAACAAGATTCCAACAGGCAAAACTAACTACAAAATCTGTTCCAATGAGTTAAAATGAAAATGTCATCAATATTGTTTATATTCCCAGAACATTTATCCATGTCACATACGGTGCACTTCACTATTATCAATTTATTCATTTTGTCTCTCACCAAATTTATATAATAATTTATAGGTTGATACTTCGAAACGTACGCTGAAAGTTTTCAACTCTGGTGTTTGTTTCTTGTGAACCCATGATTTTCTAATTATCTTTAAATAATGTTTTGAATGAGTATCATGTCAGTTAAAAGAACCAGTTCCTCACATTGAGGATGTTTCAAACTCAAATAAATTTATATTAAGCATAAGTTAGTTTCAAACTCAAATAAATTTATATTAAGCATAAGTTTATAAGTGTCAAAATGAACTAACACTTTTCATCTTAGTTATTTCACCACATACTGTTTAAAATGTAAACCATTTAGGAAAGTTAGATGTGTTAACTCATCCAAATAAAAGAAATATAGAAAAAACCATAAATATAAAAGGTTCAAGAACACAACATCAATTCATCATCACAAATCTAAAGAATATACAAATAAAAGCAAACAAAAAAATCTCAACAACTCATAATAAAAAAGGAAAATATATTTATTTTGCAAAAAATTCATAAGTTAGTTTTCAATCAAAAAGTTAAATGAGCTGGATTAAAAAGAATTCAGAAAATAAATCATTATTTAATTATTAATAAAATCTCGTCTTACTGATATTATTTTTTTTTTATAAAAAAAATTATTTATGCCTTTTTTTTAAGTTCGTATATCTATTTAACTAATAAAAAATGCTAAACATATATTAAAAAAAAGAAAGCAAAAAAATCAAACATTTTTTTATATATATAATTAAAATTAGCATTCATATCTTTCTTTTATCAAACAAACAGGGACTTGGTTATCGTCTAGTAATTATAAAAACAAAGGAAAAAATAATCTTCGAAGTTGTTTTTTTCTAGTATGGCTGTAGTGTATCTATGGCTGTTTAGTGGATCAAAGGAGTGTTTGCAGGCACCTATAGCTTCCAACTAAAGCAATGGCTTTTGCCTTTCGGGAATCCTCCATTAACATTGCTTTTTAGTGAACAAGAAGAACCAATGTTACACCCAATCAACTAAGAATGCAGGTTTTAACAAAACAAATATGTAACTAGTCAACGGTAAAAACTTCTTGAGTTTTTCCGAGGAAAATTTATATTTATAAAATAACACTACTTTTATAATAAAACATTAAAATTAAGTCAAGTTTTTTTATATATTATTTTTGTTAGTCATTTCTAACTAATATGAGAATTCAACTCATACTTAATTCCAACAAAAGAATTTTACATTTACATGTAGCTATTTTCATTAATTAATTGATTAAACCAATGCTAACACATAGTATATTGGGATGAGAGTCCTCTTCTATACAGAGTCAAAATCTATAGAAAAATGACTGCATTTTTCTTTAAAACTCTTTTCAGTGTTATTATCTAATTAAAACTATTTTATTTTATACATTATGTTAGATTGCAATTTTTACTCTTCTTTAACTTAATTTGCTATTTTGGTCATCCTATTTTTCCATTGATTTTAAAAAACTACAACCTTAATTCAATAAAATATCGCAGCTTTTATTTTTTATATTTTAATTAAAAAATGTTAGTGTTATCTTAAATGAACATGTTTAACCTAGAGTTTATTACATCAAAATAAAAGAAATAATGTAAAACTAAAAAATAGAACCAAAATTATAAACTTTTAAACCGAACTAAAATCCCGAAAAAAAAAAACGAAAACTGAAATCACGGACTAAGAATTAAGAAAGTCAAAACTTTAATTTGACATGTAAGCTTCTGAATATAAAATAATTTCATTTAAACAAAGTCACTTATATATTTGTATGTATTTGAAATTAAAAGTGATTTTGACAATGTAGGGCAAATGCTAGACAAGAAGCATGATCCTTGTCTTTAGTCAGGGAAATTTTTTCCATTGTCTTCATCTCATAAAAACGCTAATTAAGGGTATGCTTTGGAAAAAATATTCTTCACAAACACAGAAAACAAAATGATATATAAATTGAAATTAAAAGTTTAGACAAACTATGAAGGATTTTTATAAATTAACTTATACATAAATTAATTTTAAATTATTTCATTTTTTTATTTTTCTACTAAAACAATTTCATTCCCTAAATTCATAAAGTTGAAAGATTAAAATATATCAACAAAAGTTTAAAATGAAAGTAGAGAGAGTATGATTGTTGGGAGTGAAAATATATGAATAAACCATCTTATTTTGTCTTGTCGAATAAATCCAAACTCAAGCAAGTTTCTTGTTTTACTTTCTATTGGGATACCATTTTAAAATGAGATTAATTTAATAATTTGTTGACTCACCATAATGTTCCCTTCTTAAGCATTGTAGTGGAGGCAGGCAAAACAAGTTTATTGCATGGATGATTAAATTAACATAATAGACAAAAAGGCATTTGTAAGTGTAGGTTTGTCACCTAGGACTTTAGGAATTGGCTAGTTAATGGTGTTTATTCTATTATCAACAGTTAACATTATTCCATTTGTAGTCTTAGAGAGTTATGAGTGCAATGGGTATCATCCATTGGTGTGATTAGTTACAAAGTTAACTATTTTAACCTAAATCCTATAATAATAATTAGTTGGTGGGTTGACTAACCCAAAATAACAAAAGAATGACAAAAGTAAAAAGTTTATACATTTGATGAGTATTATTTAAATAGTTAAAATAAAAATCTAAATGCGATAATTAAAAAGCATAACTATATTATTAGCATTCACAAGTATATTCTTAATTTATCACCATCAGGGAATAGTAGTCTTCTGTTTTGAACGCCAAAATAATAATTTTAAGATGGCAGCTACCTTAACCTTTTTTGGGTTAAGTGAAATTAGTCAAAATAATCACAGTAGTTAATTCGAGTAGCATTTTACTTCTAGGGAATCTGCATGTATTGTCAAACACTATTATAGATTAATTGTATTTATTAATGAGAGAGTAACACTTCATTTATATTTACATGTCTCAATTTCTATTTTTATAATTATTTTATTTAAACTTGATATTAGATTCCTTTATTTATTGATCTTAAATTATGATGTTTAATATTTATGAAAAATTATTAAAGTCTATTATTCATATTTGTATTATCATTATCTTCTATTTCTATTTTTCCTAGACATGTAGAAAATGGTGAAGATCATGTATTATTATTATTTTTTTCTTACACATGTAAAAAATATTAACATCCATCCACGCATCTAATGTATCATTCGTTTTAAAATTTGAAACTCCATTACAGTTGTATCCTTAAAATTCGTTAAAAAATTAATAAAAAAATATATTTAAATAAATATTGACTTCGACTTCTAAATTAGAAGAGACAGTATATTAGGTGTAACTAAACAAATATTATATTATTTCATTTTTTTTCCTATTGTCCATTAATACGATAATTATATGAT
>Ga0123340_1007279_pt1 | contig 10574 bp, 4 predicted proteins | sample SirMexnodulemix_FD_89961 | JGI IMG/M metagenome (GOLD analysis project Ga0123340, IMG submission 89961) | Root nodule microbial communities of legume samples collected from Mexico - Siratro Mexico nodule mix | ecosystem: Host-associated > Plants > Roots > Nodule | place: Mexico: Nepantla...
ATTTAAATGATTTATATATTAATAAGATATTAAATTAATTTAGTTTAATTTATTTTTAATTATTTATTTTTTAATAAAAAACATATATTAAGAAATGTTAAGTTAATATATTAAATTATTTTATTTTATTTATAATTTAATTATTTATTTTATTATCACTAGTAGAAAAATCATTTTTACATCGATTCTGGAGGACATTCTATATTAATTTTAAAACCGATAGATGTAGGCGATATAGAAAGTTTTGAACTTTCTACATCGGTTCTATAACTGATGTAGTATGTATATATAATACATCGGTTGATAAATAAATCACCAACACAAAATACCAATCCTAAGAGGGCTTAGTAGGAAATACTACATCGGTTGTACCTCTCAATCGATGTAGTATCTATCCTATTACATCGGTTAGGAGCCCACAACCGATGTAATATCTCTATGTTTTAAAAAAAAATCCATAATTTTCCATAATTATTTGATAAATCTCTAGTCCCTACAAGGAAACACCACAACAATTCCCCTAGTTTTTTGACAAGTATAGATAGGTGAAATGAAAAAAAATGTGAAAAATACTAAAAAAATAAAAAAGAAATAGTAAACAATGAAATTTTGGATTTCAAATCCCTTTTGGGATTGCCCATAAGCTTCGTTACACCATTTAGGTAAACTTTCATTTTTGAAGCGTCTCAATCCGAACTCTCTATCAAAAGTTATGACCATTTGAAGATTTTTCGCCCTAAATTTTTCAAACCCTAAATCTATGATAAATCTATACATTGTAAGAATTTTACCATCAAATCAAGTTGCTGATAAAAAATTTGGGTCAAAAATAAATTTCTAACTATTTTTAATGATTTTTACAAAATTGTTAACCTCTTGCAAAGAGAAACGGCAAGAGGTGTCGAACCAAGCATTCACGGCGGCGGAGAAAGGCACGCCAAACGTGCATGGAAGAAGTCTAAAATGGAGTCAAATGAACCTTAGCAAAACGAGTGAACCCAAAGGTGCAAATGAAAACTAGTGAGAAGAGAAAGTTGCACCACACGAAATGGAAATAAAAACCAGTGAGAAGAAAAAATGGCACCATACAAAACTGTAAATGCAATAGAGGAAATGAAGTGAATAAAGTCAACGAAGGCACGCAAAACAACTTCGAGCACAAAAATGAAGTGAATGAAGGCATAAAAGCTTGAGGGAGGAAACACGAACAAAAATCAATGAAAGGAGAAAGTGAAACAGAAAGGGTTAAAATAAGAGATATTACATCGGTTATTTTAAATAACCGATGTAATATTGCCTATATTTTCCCTAATTTTTTCTCAGTTTTCACTAAGTACATCTCGTCCAACATACTACATTACATCGATTATTTCAAATAACTGATGTAATATTGCCTAGATTTTCCCTAATTTTTTCTCAGTTTTCACCAAGCATGTCTCGTCCAACATACTACATCGGTTGCGAGACTCAATCGATGTAGTATATACCTTCTGTTATATCGGTTGAGCCTCTACCTGATGTAATATTTTCAGTGCCAAATTTAATTTTGAATAATTTCCTTTTCAATCTTTTTTACATCGATTACTAGTGTAAACCGATATAGTATAGTGTATATTGCATCGGTTGAGGAAGAATCGATGTAATATCTCTTCCAATATTTATAGAAATGTCACTGTATTCTTGTTTACATCGATTCATTTTATCCTACATTTATAGTGTTTCTTTACTAATGTATAATATAAACATATATTAATAGTATAATTGTTAAAACTATCCATTATATTTATAATTTAATTGAACATAAAAGTAGTAAAATATAGTATAATCAATCATATTTTTAATATTATGTTGCAAATATTTTATTATCATTTATGAAAAAACATAGTCAATTATTCACTTTCTCACTTTCACTCCTTCTATCTGCACTAACAGTTTATCTATATATACAAACAGAGGCTTAATCCAAATAAACCTCAACAATCATTTGGCATGCCTGAGAGCTCACACGTACTTTCTAGGGTTGGCACATTTATAATGTTCACAGTGCATTTCTAAAATATAAGCGTGACATGATAAAGTGCAAAGTCTAAACGTAATTGTTGGTGCAGTAATAGTAGTTAAGAAAAGGGTAATGTTTAGAGTGTGATGATGGTGATTGCAGAATGATTGTGCTAGTACTAGTGTTGTACTAGGAGTCTACTAAATTGATGAGATAGTAACAGGGGGGTAGTGGAGCACGAGGTAGTGTCATGGCATGGGACCAATTGTACCACAAAACCCACATGCACAACAAACCCACCACCACAACCCTTGCATTGCCATCAAACACAAATAAGTTAAATGTATACACTCACGATGTGAGACTTCCATTCTCTTTTCCAAAATCGATTCAGGTACCTTTCTCCTCTCAAAACAGATGTGACATAACATCTAACACCTAACACAATAATACATTATCCCATTTTCTTTTGGTCTCTTCTGTTCACTTTAATTTATGTTATTACATATCTATGATATGTGAGTCTCATGTAAGAAAAATATTATTTGAAGTCTCTTTTTATTCATCATACTCCTTCTGTGGCTACAACCCCTTTAATTGCAATATTTTACCCTATAGGTTAAGATAAGGCCTAATCCATTCCATTCAAGCTTTAATGGGTTCCACGCTAATTGGGAGTTTCCTCTTCATCTTAACAGTTGGAAAGTAGATGATTTCATCCTCCTCAGCCACCCACCTGCATGGTAATTAAAACCAAATTACTCACTATAATAATCGATCATCAATGAAGCAATTATACAGATGTAATATTTGTCTGACCTGTAAGTAGTGACAAGGTGGTGAAGGAAAATAGAGAGCTCTAGCCTGGAGAGTTCTAATCCAGGACATAGTCTATGTCCACCGCCAAATGGGGTAAAGCTGTTGTTCCCAGTCACAACTGCAATTTTCTGCAGCCAAATTGAGCATTAGATTTAGAATAGCTGCTGTAATTATGAACTAAGTATTATAAACATGATGAGATATGGCACTAGAAGTTCACCTCCCATCTCCATGGATCGAATTTAAAAGGGTTTTCATAGGTCTTCTCGTCCATGTGAACCGAAGTAAGAGATGCCATGACACACCAGTGCTTCGGAATTAGGTACCCTGGATATGCAGAATGGCCAAACATGCATCAGAATTTAATTTGTCTACATGCATTATAAACAATACTATTAACTCTTGTAAAATAACTCACCTTTAATTTCTATGTCATTGACTGATTTCCTCCAAATTCCATTGACAATGTTGGCCATTCTGAGAGTTTCGCTGATAACCTTATAGAAAGGAAAAGAAAGAAAACAGTGAACAAAAATTGCATATACTACGAAAATTTGTTATGCAATATTATCAGCTGACTTTGCATATGGTAGCTAAACATTAGAGACTCACATTTTGAGTAAATGGCAGTGACATGTAATCAGTCCATGAATAATCTTCTGAGCAATTAGTCTTCAGCCTCTTCAGTTCCATGTTCTCCTCCTGATAAGAAAATGGAACAAAATTTGCTTAACCAAATATAAAACTTTCTTTCGAACATTAGCAAAATACTTGAGCCAACTTACTAACTTCAGAGTTCACTGCTGAATGTTGTCAGAATATTTGCGTTACCTCATTTGAAATATGGAAATACTATTTAATAATTAATTCTGTGAAAATACCATATACGAAAAATACTGGCTTTCAATTTTTTAAACGTCGGTTCGTTCTCAGTACCCTCCCAAAAATGAAGGGTGAGTGCGGGAATTCATAAACAGAACAAAAATCATTCATGGCCACTCGTACGCTAGTATAGACCCAGAGAGAAATATATAAAAAAACCGTAGGGAAATGATAAGTAAGTTGACAAAAAAGAAGGATAAAGAAAAGAAGGATAAGTACTAGTACTATAGTTCGTTCGTATGTGGCATTTGGAAACGCTCTGGGGCATGAGTACTCAACAGGGGATCACATCAAAGAAAAGGAGAGAATAAGTATTAATAAATTTAATTAAAATGGATTAACAGTGTAAATTTTGTATAGTATCATTCAATACCTGATATGATTGTAGACTTTAGAATAATTACTTTAGAAACTATATTTCATACTTCATTTTATAAACTAAGTACGATATGTCAATCACTTTAAGTTTTTTGGTTAAAAAAAAGCTGCAACAGCAGCTTCTGTGTTAATGTGACAGGCACTAGATGGGTCCTTTGCGGCAGAAATTCAATTAGTGGAACTATTTTTTCAGCCGTTGAGTTGAAATCACATCAACAACACATCTACGGCCAGGAAACACTCTCACACACTATGTGAGGCCCACACTCCCACGTGTGCGTTTTATAGTGCTGATTTGGAAAGCGACTTCTTAGACAAGTTAAAAACCATTCTAGGGCATAACACATTTTTTTCCCCAGCTGTCACAAAACCAAAAAAATTCCGAATGGAACATACTATATCAATTATTTAAGAGAGAAGGTAATATAGATTACTATAGCAGATCACACCCAAAACAAAATTCTGGTATTTGATTTGTTGTTCATCATAAAACTGGCTGGAATTTTTGTTTCAGAAAACCGATTTACCATCGATATTTTGACTGTGATGGGATAAAACAGATACAAGAATTCGGTTCTTATATAGGATAAAACATGTAAAAAAGGTCAGAATCTGAATATGATGAAATTTAACAAATTTTTTTACCTACTACAGAAACATTGCTGGCTTCCTAAATAATTGTCATGGTATGTTACATGGGAATTTATTTTTTAGTGTAACCAGTTGGGAAGAAAATCCTGGTTAACACCAAAGTAGACCACCCTTTCTAGGGACTCAAACCAATCTTCAGTCACAACTACCAACTGTTCCGTTCCGTTAGACAAGTAAAATAAACTGTTTCATTTTATCATAGTATCATAGCTTTTTCTTACTATAGCATCATAGTAAAAAGTTTTATTTACATAAAATATTATTGATCTTGAACGAACCTGAAGTTTAGATAGAGCGAGAGGGGAGTCACTGAGGAACTTCATGGCCATGGTCATAGCTGTAGGAAGTGTTTCCTCCCCTGGTATGATCATCTCTATGATGTTTTGGCTAATCATTTCAGGACTTAAGCGTGTGCTTGAGCTGGAGTCACCCTTATCCCGTAATAGTGCGTCCATTACATCTGCATCACCTTCGTCATCTCCATTGTTATCTCTCATTAGCTTCTTCCTCTCCTCTACTATCCTCCTCACCATCTTCACCATCCTCTCTTTCGACTGCCCAATTAACAAAAGTAAAACTTTATTATATAGATTACAGAGATAAGACGTATTCCTTTAGCTTAATGACATACTAGGTTTATAATATAAAAACTGAGTTTATTAGACATATGCTGCCAATATTAAAGTCTTACACAATTACCCAATCAAAAATAATTTTTTAATGACTTTTGAGATAAATATTACAACATTCGGATAGTTTAAAAACGTAGTATAAAAAGTTTTTGAGCCGTCATGTATATATATTAATTTATTCTATAAACATAGAACAATAACAGCAGTAATATAGTTAGGTATAGTTTATGAGACCTTCAAGGATTTATATAGTCTTGTTCCTGGAAATTTGAGAGGCAAACAAATCAACCCTTTGATGAATTCTGCAAATTCTCTGTACAGGAAGTCCAATTCTTCACCAGGACCAACGCTCATCAGAACTTTGACCAAAACAGGAAATGTAATCTGATACATACGCACAAAAGAAAAAGTTGAAGGAGAGAGAGTGCTAGAGAAAAGTAAGTGGGATAAGGAAAGAAGTGGCAGAGAAAATAATGAAAAAGAAAGAAACCATTTTGACTTGATCTTGAACGTGTATCGTTTGGTGGGGCGTCCAAGAAGCGAAGCATTGTTTGACAGTGTGTTCAATGTCTCTGGTGATTCGAGCTTTGAGTTGTGGGGATCGGAGGAACCCTGCGATGAGTGTGTGTACTTTCTTATGCATGGTCCCGTTCATTTTGAGTATGGATTGTTCTCCCATCAATTCTCTAATTGATTTTGGATAAGCAGGGACGAAGTTGGCTTGGTGGTTCTGCAGAACCACCTTGTTGACGTCCGGGTCAGTCGATATTATGACATTGCTTCCCAAAATGCATGTCTTAAACACATTCCCGTACCTATACACACAATAGAAAATGATTATAAATATAAACACCTTGTTACTTTTTCTGAGTTTTATAGCAGTATTTATTAACGGAAGGCTAAGAATGTATATGTATAGTTGCTGCTCATAGATACAGTGGCAGGCAGGGATCAAAATATATCACATTCCCTTCCACGCAGTTCAAGAGGCAATCTACTATAGCTAGTTGTAGTTACTGCAGAAGCAGGCTTTTTCTGCTCTTTCTTCTTCCAAAATGTGTGCCCTTCTCTCCTAAGAACGAGGCTATGTGAGCGCAAGCAGGACCACAAAGGGGTAGACATTTATTATTAGATCACGGGGGTGCATTCATAACACTACTTCAATTGAATTTTACAAGTTAGCATAAACAAGGAGCACTATTTTCAACTTCCTTCTGTTAAAAGTCACCTTTCTCCACTGATTTAAAGCAGTTAAATTTACATAAAAATATGAGCTTTTATACGAGAAAGACACACACAAAATGATTAATAAATGTGTCAAAATTTGTAATACTAGAGAAGATATACAAAAACAACGATACTGCTAACACATTTTCCAAATTTAAAGGAAAGCAAGTCTGCTTGGTTCCTTCGTTTCATGATCCATTCCAAAGAACGTAATGGACCCAATACACTGTTTTCCGTCCCTTCTTATTCCTTCGTCTCTCACCCGTAACGAACAAAGCCAAATATTGATACATTTCTCAGTAAAAACTCAAAGCTTAGTCCAAGTGAGTCAGGACACTATACCCCAAGTATTACTAGTTTAAGACAAGAGGGTGCCAGTGAAAAAACATAAGAAGTTAACCTTTAAAAACTAAAAACTGCAAAGTAAATCAATTTTAAAAAGTAGATACAAGTTGCTTAAATTTTTCTTTATGGATGTTTAATAACCGAATTTTTTAAAAAGTTTACTTTTTTTTTCAAAAACAGTTTCTCTCTAAAGCCTTAAACAATAATTTTTTATATATAATTTTATGAATATTTTTATACTGTTTTAAAAATTTAACTTTAACTCTTAACACTTATGTATATTATTATTATTTTAGGATAAAAGTATTTACTTTTCTGTTACAAAACGTTGTTTAATTTTAAAGAAAAAACTAAAATGAGGAAAAAAAATTAAAATAAAGAAAGATAATTTGCCCTCCTCAAAAACGTTAATTGTAGGGAGAAGATTTTTGTTTAGAATGAGAAAAACATCTCTCCAATCTCCCACCTATTTCTATTTCTTGTAAATCACATATTTAGAAAATATTCACAAAATCTAATAGTTTTGAATAAGAAATTGACAGAAAATAGGACGAAATTATTTTATGTTTTAAAACAAAATTCCTCTCTGTTTCCATATGGATTAGGGGACAAAATTCTCTGAAGCAACTCAAATCCAAAATCTTAATTAAGGGAAACAATACTCCATGAGCATCACTTGAACTAATAGTCCTTAACTAACATGTGGGCCAGGAGGACAAAATTGTCACCAACACATGCGAACATTTTAGACATCTTAAAAAATTGGGCCTTCACAAGGAATAGACAACTAGAGAGGAACATCATATGGTTCCGGTGGATAACAAAAACCTCTGCGCCTTCGACTCATTTTCTTTTCGTTATTTCATATGTGTGTACCCAATAACATTCCAAAGAACATTCACTTTCGATGCATGCTAGATAGGCATGCACAGAAGAAGAAAAAAGCATCGGAATTTTGAAAGCATATTAGATAGGCATGCATGTCACTGGTGTCGTGGAAAACGAAAGGATGAAAATGGAAAAAGCAAAAGAAAGTTAGCAGAAATAAAATTGATCCACATATGTGTCTATAGCCATGTGTGGTGGGGATAGAAGCTTACAAAGACTTGCGTTTTTCCAAGAAGGTGACAGGGCTTGAGGCGTAGCCAGAAGCAATGAAATCAAGGGTCTCTCCGAGTAAAGGCCAACCAGAGTTCCCTTTTGGGACTTTGCCTTTTCCCGCCTTCTTCTCATCGTTCTTCCCACATACAAGAATCCACCAACTCATCACCAACATGCCCATCACAACACACACTCCTATGATCCATTCCATGCTCTCTAAAACCACTCACAACTTGTTCTTGGTTTTCAGTTGATGCAGCTAGATGTTTTGTTGCACTTGTGAAGAAGAGAGGGAGAAAGAAAGGTAAAAGGTTTGGGTCAAGGAGAAACTTGTTTTTGTCCAGAGAGAGAGAGAGAGAGAGAAAGAAGAGAAGAGAAGAAAGGGAGATGGATAGTGAAAAGTGAAAACTTTAGGGCTCAAAAACAATCATTTATTGGGTTCACCTAATGCTACCACAAGCTAGTTTGTTCTGTCTTCACTCAATTGAGAGAGGGATATTACCCTCATGTTCCACCCACCCATGCCATTACTACCTTCTCTCTCTCACTCTGTCATCACTCACTTCCTAATTCTTCCTTTTAAGTAACATTATTATTCTTGAATACTTAAAACCAATTATGAATTTTTTTAACTACTTTATTAAATTTATAACAGGGCTCAAAGTGTTGATACTTGGAAAACTTTTAGGACTTTGGATGTAATATCCAATGTTTTACGTAAAATAAAAAGATTACTTAGATAATTAAAATCAAGATTATGATTAGGGTGGTGAAAAATTTATAAAATCGTAAATAGTAAAATTATGATATGAATAATGAATTTTATTTTTTAAAATAAATTATGTTGTTAAAAGAATTTTGAATTTGAGTGTCATTTATATTTGAAAAAAAAGTAAAGTGCGTTTTAATTAAGCATTAGTTTGATTAATATAAATTAAAAGATAAATAGAAAGATATTATTAACTATTATTTAAGTTTGTAATTTGTTTCAATTAAAATTTATATCATTCAAAGAAAGTAAATAGATGGTACAAGATTGAAAGTACAAAGTGAAATTTAATTGTAGTAATTTCAAGGAAATGGTATTGCAACTGAAAACTCATATAATAAGATAAAAATTGAATTTAATCAGTTTTTTATTAAAATTATATTTTTTAATTGAATAAATTTTTAATTAAAATTAGTTGTTATTTCTTTTGCTCTGCTTCATCTAGTATTGTCGTCAGGGACGGGTGTAGTCTAGTAGGAGTTGGGCCTTGGCACACGTGAACCTTTAATTAACTTTTTAATACCAATTATAATTTTGTAGTAATAATATTTAAACTGGAATTTTCTGGTTTTGAAACGTGATGAGCTTTTTATTTATGTTTTTTAAATAAACATTTTATTTTTCTGTGGTTTATAGAGATAATGAATATTTGAGCATTATTATAAATGATATTTTCTTTTATAGTTCATTATTTTTATTTTAAAAACTGAAAATGATTACAATTGCCACCATGCTTATCATTGATTTAAGTCCTTCAATAATATATTGCTTTATATGTTTGAGCAAATCCATGGCATTATTATCTTACTTCGCTCTCTTAAGTCTTTTCCTTTGTATGATAATGATCAATTCATGCCATTATCATGCATATTTAAATAAGTCTAGCAAAGTGATTAAAATATTTATTGCTTTAAAGGAAATAGGAAATTTTTAATTAATATTAAATTAAAGATAAATTCCAAATTTTGGTATATTTTACTAAGTCATTATTGAAATTTATGAAACGGGCTTATAAGCCTTTTTTTTTATTTATTTTGCTCTCTCAACTGTTGTGTATGGATGGTTTTAGTCTTTTAATTGAGTATAATTGTTAAGCAGATATTACATTTACTAGTTTAATATTATTCTATTTGTATATGATTTATAAGTTGGATATTATATTTAGTTTAATATTATTCTATTTTTATATGATTTATAAGTTGGATATTATATTTATTTCAAAAAACATGAATACAAGGTTTATAGAAAGAAATTAATATCAATTTTGTGATTTTGTTTTTATGATAGAATCAAATTTTCATAAGGAAAAATATATTAATTATTTGATTTTGTCTTTATGACAATAATTAAATTATCATCAATCTATATCTTTTGTTTTATGACAATATCAGATTATAATATTTTTTTCATTATTCTCTTTATTTAAATATACTTAGAATTGATACATCATTTATATTGTATATATTCGGCTCTTTATTTCTTTATCAATAAAAAAAAACATAATATTTTCATTCTCATATTTTTAGTTCATTTTTCTTCATTTTTTTATTTTCATATTAATTTATGTAACAAACTTGAATAAAGTATATTTTCATTTATTTGTAAAAAAAATTTAAAAACCAATCTTGAATTTTAAATATTTTTTAATTAATTTTACTTCTGTGTCATTTTTAATCATTGTTTTACTATGTTAGACATACATTACATAGGTGTTCATTTGACTCGTGCTATTTTCTTAGCTTTCTCATATATATATATATATATATATATA
>Ga0123340_1007280_pt1 | contig 10573 bp, 6 predicted proteins | sample SirMexnodulemix_FD_89961 | JGI IMG/M metagenome (GOLD analysis project Ga0123340, IMG submission 89961) | Root nodule microbial communities of legume samples collected from Mexico - Siratro Mexico nodule mix | ecosystem: Host-associated > Plants > Roots > Nodule | place: Mexico: Nepantla...
ATATATATATATATATATATATATATTACTTACCATATCTATTTTGATTCCTTAGAATCTACAATTATTTTTTTCATATAAAGCTCGTTCTTCTATTTTAAGAATTCAATATGCTTTTCACAAAATATTAGATTTTGTTTGAGATTTTATTATACCATAAGACTATTTTATAATATATAATTAGGATAAACTTCATCTTATTGTGTCAATTCTATAAAATTGAATTTGACTTATATTTTACTATATTAATATAATATTAAAATTATGTAGAATTAAAATTTAGACTTATTATGTCGTTCATTATTAAGCTTCTGATTTATTATTAAACCTTTCTTTATTCTAATATTTGATATTCTCAACATAAGGAAATGTGTTGAAAATATTACATTAAAAAGTAAAATTAATATACAAATCTCATCACTTCAATAAATAAGAATTGTGAGGTTGAATTTCTTCAATTCCCCTACCTTAATAATATATTGACAGGAACGTTGTGTTAAAAAAAAATTCATTGAAAATGATGTATTGAAAATATAAGTTGGTTCACTTACAACCAATTCACCCTAATTAGTTATGTGGTGAAAGTTAGGTAGACATACTAGTGTGGAGGTTTCTTATAAAAATAAAAGTCACTATATTACTACCATTTTTTATTAATTATTTGATAAATATCCTATACAATTATAAATAACGTTTATTTACTCATTTAAGTTGGCTAAGTTGTTTCTTTAAGTCATAAAAAAGTAAGTCAAATTTTGTTTACTCACTTTTTAGAAAGTGAGTAAACCAGAGTGAGTTATATTGACTCGTTATGATAACTCTTATGTCTTAATAGTAAGTTTGGGCTTTTGTTGAGCAAAACAGAATTGGGCCTACAAGTATGTAATGTGTCCAAAACCCAGTCTCGCTTCGTATTAGACACCAACGAAAATTCATTGGACATTTAACGTTGGTCGAATCTCATTTTGTACTCAAATGTCTTTTACTTTTCTTCCACATTGAACAACTCATATAATTAAGCAAAACTAATGTGATTTTCAATTATAGACAGCGCTGTGTGATCTTTTAATACGAATACTATTCTCATTCAGCCGTAAAAAGCACAACTTTAATTAGGAAATCATATCAAAGGACCAGGCCTTGTAACATGTATTCAACAAAGTTGCAAAATGTATCAATTTCTATGACAGTTTAGCTGGCAAACGTAGCAGAATATTTGTTCGATCTTGAGAGTGCAAAGAAAGGCACTAAAGTGGAGCAAAAGCTCTTTCTGTTGATGGGATTCTTTTGGTGACAGGAGAGGCCCAGCTCCAGCATGGATGCAAAAAAGATGGGCTACCATGATGGTGTTTGTGGATAAATTACATCACACCAATTATATTGCGTATGCAAACATAGACATGCATCTTTGCAACCAAGGTTGACCACCGTTGCATCAACAATTAGTCATGTACTAATGCTGCAATAGCAAGTAGCCACGTCATGCAATGGAAACACGAGTCAACGCAGGTTTTGCTGCACCATGCCTTCCAAAAGTGCTAACGTCAATCTTCCATGATCAGCACAGGGAGAGGGAGTCCCACATTCAAAAATACCACACCAAGAAAGGAGATATAGATGCCAAAAAGGATCAAGTATTGACCCACAAGAGAAATTTTAATCATTGGAGTGCATAATCATCTCTAGAAGTAAAGATAAAGAAAGTAATTCTTTGCGTCATCTTTTTTTCTTGCTTGAGTTAAGATAAATTAAGTATACCTTCAGATTTCATAGCCTTCATATGGCTAGCTAGAGCTGCTTGCTTGAAATTCAGAGTGGATTTGATGCATGATTATGGTATGATCATGTTCTACTCTAAATTAAGTAAGCTAAGTGGTTAAGTGGTTAAACATCAGCATATACTCATTTCCAGACAAACCAAAGTCAGCTATAGATTTTGATTGCTCTTTATAGGTTTGACTTCCCTAAATCTCTAGCAAGTTCACCACTAAATGGTGCAGCATGCTACCAACTTTAGTAGGCACACTAGATATTGTTAGTTGTTTGTTGACTCCGACAAATACAAGCATTCAGTTAAAACTTGAAATTCTGTTTCTGTTTCAACATTATCATTGGAATAAAAAATGTAACTTTTCGACCATGGTCCCCAACCACAATTGTGGACTGTGACATGATTCAACTAAAAGAACTGTCTGCAGCATGACATACCCTGTCTTAAATGTTATAATCCAAGCTTCATAAAATCTGTATTCGTTCATGATTCCCTCTCTTGATTTGCTATTTATATCAATAGGTTTCTCCAATCAGTTAATCTGTTTCTGCTGAGTCAATTTCACAGGATTTTTGCAAAATCAACTCCAAACAAAAATTATTCAAAATGTGACTAGTATTACCATTCCACAATTAAGTTCAAGGGACAGTTGTAACGTAAACATGAAGCAAAAAATTCATAACAAATTCCACTGTTGGAAAGCGGCTAGAGAAGAATCATAATTGAAGCAGAAAATGGAATCGTTCCTGAACATCATTTTGCTTGGGAATTGCTTGAAAACGTGGAGAACAGGCTGAATGTGCTAATTATGCAGACACCCACGTTAACCACCAATTCACCTGACAATGAAGGTCAGTAGAAAGAAGTGTTAGTTGATCCAACGTTGGAAACAACATAACAAGGACATTTCCCCGCATGGGTAAAATTTAATAGCATCAATAAATGGGGTGCAAAGGTGTTGATTATGCTAAGAATATATTTAAACAAACAACAAGGTAGGCAATAGAATGAAGTTGGTCAAGGAGACATTAGCCACAGAGAATGTTTCTGGTCCCAGTGACTTGAAAGTGTGACTAAACAAGGAGTGCGATGTGGGCTTCCAACATTCTTCATGAATATGTTTGGCTGCAACAAAACCTTATGCTTTTTGGACCCTCAACTCATGCATGCTTCCCTTTTTATTTTAATTTCTACCCCCAGTATGATCAGCAGCACCACTAGGTAAATGATGTTCTTATCTTAATTCATAAAAAAGACAAACTCATCATGGTTTATCATCATGAGCTGAAGGAGAATAACCAGTGAGCTCTTTGGCCAAAGCATTCAAATTTAAAAAAGACAAATCTGGAGGCTGGTAACTTTTCCCTGCACTGTTTTGGACCACTGTCAGAAAATTTCTTGACAGTGAAAACGAGGGGTGAAAGAAACCAACCATTTTACTTTACCCCCCATGAAATATAATGTATTGTATTTCTTCAAGGTTCAAAATTGTTGAATAAATATTTGACAGAACTGAAGAAAGGTTGGCTCTTTTTGTTTGTTTTACTCGAAGATATGTACTAAAGAATAAGAAAATCTTAATGATAGCAGTTAGAACAATAAACTCCATCTTTCGGAGGAGGGTAAAAAACAAAGAGAATCTATAGGATGAAGATAACATATAGAGAACAATTATTTTTTTCTTTCAAGGAGACACAGGAGAATATTAGAGTACCACAGAAAATCAAGATAAACATTAACAATTTAGAGGTGCAGCTGGGCAAGGGCACATGATCTAACAATTGTATCAATGTTTTGTCTATGTATTTATCCCGTATCAATCCCCTATGGCATTATATTATTGTGCATATGCAAATATAAGCAAATAAATTGCATGTGGAATATGTTCTAATTGGGGTTTGAGCATGGAATTTGGTGGAAGGGATTCTCGAGTCTACAAAGAGTTGGCCATGTGATAAAAGCAGCTTTCTTCGACTTGCAAAGCGACCACGCCCGTTTGGCTGCAATCATGCGGTCTACACTCATATTATTTCCTACACTCCTTCCTTTGCTTATTTCTTTTTTCATCCTTTTGTCCTCTCCAAAATTGACCTTGTTCTCCAAAAAACGTACTTTTGCTGTGCCGTGTTAGCCTCCATATTCCAACACCGTAACCAAAGGGATAAATATGTGAGCCAAAAATTAAGGTTAAGGCAAAGGTGTGGACAAGGTTGGTCGCAGTTACATTTGTGTCTGCTATAAAACTATCAACTAAGCATGACATGCTAGATTCAACTTTGGCCAATGTAAAACCATTAAAATTAAAGGGTCAAAATTTTGGTTCATGAACATTGGAGTAAAAATACAAATAACTGTGTAACTGTAGTGTTCATTGAGCTCTCTCTGATCTTAATAGGCAATTAAAAAAATGCAAATTGATCAAAATGCAAAGAACAGTGCAGTTGGGTAAAGGAAAATTGCCATTATCATTAGCTCGAATTGCGAGAGGCCCGCTCGTGCGGACAAGCCATCACGCTTCCTAAGCAGCTAGTAAAATATGTCATTTCATAGCAATTTACTCATTTTTAAATCAAATTTGTTCACAGCTCATGGCCAAATCCAAACCAAGACGTGAGCATTAAGGTAAATAACAAAAGTTGTAATTACAAAAAGGGACTCCAGAACAGAACCAAGGGATTTTTCGTCAAAGCACCTCAGCAGCTTTTACTTTTTGTTCTTCAAAAAGTGGATTCACTCGCTTCCCAAAACCACCCTCTACAATACCTTTCATACACACTCTCTCTCAACCTTCGAGAACCCTTTTGTGTCCTGTCCTGTATATATAACACCACCTCAACACTCCTCTCCTTCCATCTTCTCTTCCATTTTCCAACCTCAACTCTTCTCACCCCACACCTGCTTTTATTCAAACTCTCAAACCCCATTTCAGCAACAATAACAACACACCACATCAAGGAGATAGAGTCAGTGGCCTAATACAACAGGAGTTTCAGACTTGAAAGAAAGTGAAAGTGATCCACGAAGCCAAGAAAATGGCATCGGATAAGGTGGTTGAAACGGTAATAGCAGGAAACTACGTGGAAATGGAAACTGAAGGAAAGCCAAAGGACGTAAAATCCCGGTTATCTAGCTTATTGTGGCACGGTGGTTCTGTTTATGATGCTTGGTTCAGCTGTGCTTCCAACCAGGTTGGTGGTTGGTTTTAAGAACATATTCCTTTCCATATTCTGCTCTTGACATAGCTTAACATCTTTCGTTCTATTCCAACATCATGAGCTTGATTCTTTCTATGTTTTTAATGTTGTGCTTCCGTGAGAATCATGTTTACATTATGTCCTTAACATGTCAGGTGGCTCAAGTTCTGCTTACGTTGCCATACTCATTTTCCCAGCTGGGAATGCTTTCTGGCATACTTTTTCAACTCTTCTACGGCTTACTTGGAAGCTGGACGGCCTACCTCATTAGCATACTCTACGTTGAATACAGAACAAGAAAAGAGAGAGAGAAAGTTAACTTCAGAAACCATGTCATCCAGGTTCAACTCACCAACATTGACACAACTTATTTTTTAGTACATTCTCTTAATCAAGTTTTAAATTTGATTGTCGTTTTAATGACATAAATTATGCAGTGGTTTGAGGTTCTAGACGGGCTCCTGGGGAAGCACTGGAGAAACGTGGGCTTGGCCTTTAACTGCACATTTCTTCTGTTTGGATCTGTCATACAACTGATAGCTTGTGCAAGGTACCTACCCCAACTTAATCTGAGTCCTGTGACCCTTCCTTTAACTCTTTCTTCATTGTTTATTAGTTGTGGCTAACTAGATAAATTCTTTATTATAGTAATATATATTTTTATCTAAGTTAAGCCAAGGAACCAACATCACATGCATGTCCCATAATAACCTTACCTGCTGCAACTTCATTGGGGTCTGAATATTGTTTTAATGTTGTTCAGCAACATATATTACATAAACGACAACCTGGACAAGAGGACTTGGACTTACATCTTCGGAGCTTGCTGTGCCACCACTGTCTTTATTCCTTCCTTTCACAACTACAGAATCTGGTCCTTTTTGGGCCTCCTCATGACCACTTACACTGCTTGGTACCTCACAGTTGCCTCTCTCCTTCACGGTCAGGTAACATTAATCACAAAGTTGCAATTACTTGGCTCTTTATTAAAGTCTAAAATTACTATTATTGATGATATTAAATTATTGATTACATCATCACTATAGTTCTAACAGTTTGCTTCTCCAATTGTTTTTTGGTTAGATGGAAGGAGTTAAGCATTCGGGTCCGACCAAATTGGTTCTATATTTTACGGGGGCCACAAACATTCTCTACACATTTGGGGGACATGCTGTTACTGTGTAAGACAATCTCAGATATATATTCGTGTCTTTTACGTTTTCGCAAATTTGCCCGTGCTTATTACCAAGCACTAGTTACTACTGTCTAATTAAGATAGTTCCAAATTGGACAGCGAAATAACAATGCAACTGCTGAGTCTTAACGTCATTTGCTAGTGACTCAACCTTCACTTCTGTAGACATAATCTGAACATACAAGCTCTAATTAATGACCCATCTTATAAAGTCTCTTTCTTTTTTCTCTATTCTCATACCCAGAAGCTTTATTGGGAGTTACCTACATTTTTTTTAATTTTAATCTTTTCTATAACAAGAATATACGTTACACAAGCTTTTGGGGTGAAGAGAAGTATGGAAAATAGAGTGCTTTATGTTTGAAAAAACAAAATATATCTTGCAGTGCTCATCATCAGAAACAGTCTTTCCCGAAAATACCCTTGGAAGGCGTGGGAGGCAAAAGAAAAGTGCCTTCTTTCTTTGCTATCCTTGAGTTTTGGAGAAAGCCTAGACTCTTTCTCTAAAATGTTAGGATGCTTTATTGCTTTATATCATGAAAAGGGCCCCTCCCTTATAGATCCAGCTTTCCTCAGTGAACACTACTTCTTTGCTTTCAGGTCTCTTCCCTCACAACTCAGCAAAATCAAAACCTTGCGCCAACAAAATATTCCCTTTTCTTTTTACCTTGGAAAAATGGTATCTTTATGAGCACCTTTATTCCTTATATGAAGAATTTTTCCTCATTGTTCTTCATTGACATTTGAGTACATTCCTTTCATTCCTCATATTTCACCCTTAGTAATCAATATGTACTTTTCAACATTCGACAAAGACATTAACAAACAAGGGTCACAATAGGAACAACTTCATCAAAATCAATCATCCATATTTCTTAGTTATTTTGACACACAAAAATGAATGCAGATAAAACAAAAACAACAAATAATGTAACTTTGATTGCAGAAATTGTAGTAGTTATGCTGATGATATGATAGTACTGTTAACGAGAGAGTATATTAATGAGAGTTGTACTACTGGTACAGGGAGATAATGCACGCGATGTGGAAACCTCAGAAGTTCAAGGCTATATATTTGCTGGCAACACTGTATGTGCTGACACTGACGCTTCCATCTGCAGCAGCAGTGTATTGGGCATTCGGAGACATGCTTCTAAATCACTCCAATGCCTTTGCTCTCCTCCCAAAATCACCCTTTCGTGACATGGCTGTAATTTTAATGCTCATCCACCAGGCAAGCTTATCATACAGCAGATTTTTACTATTCATTCTTCTTCTATGAACACACTTATATGGCCATGCTATGAAATATCATAATTGAATTGAATGGTTAAATATTGTGACTTGCAGTTCATAACATTCGGGTTTGCATGCACCCCATTATACTTCGTGTGGGAGAAAGCAATAGGGATGCACGAGTGCAAGAGCCTATGCAAGCGTGCTTTGGTGAGATTGCCAGTGGTGATCCCCATATGGTTCTTGGCCATCATTTTCCCCTTCTTTGGTCCCATCAACTCCACCGTTGGCTCTCTCCTTGTCAGCTTCACCGTTTACATCATCCCTGCCCTCGCCCACATCTTCACCTTCAAATCACCCTCTGCTAGACAGGTACAATATTTTTCATCTTCATATCATATTTCATATACACACACAAACACATCATTTCATAATCATAAATCTGAACACTTCCATTTTCTAAAAATTTGTCCTTTCCACTTCACGGACTACTCTAACACCCCTCCTAGTAGCCTACAATTGTACTACTACGTACGTACCCTTCATTAACTACTTGTTGAGTGGCAAAGGAGAAAGTTAAACTAAACAAGAAAACAACTTTTTATTTTGAGTAAGCTTAAGAAGGGCAAGAGAAAAAGATAGTTATGTGGGTCATCCAATCTCTGAAACATCACTGTCGGAACCCAGAAGTTTTGACTTGGTGAACACCGCAGCATTGTTAGAATTTATTCCATTCATTGTTTTGTTCTAAGCAATTTGTTATTCACTGTTTGCTTTTACTGTGTCCACAACAAACACAAAGAATAGGGATAATGAGAAAGGAAAATTATGATTGTGAAGAGTTAGCGTATGGTCACCGTCTAGCAGACAGAACCCGGGATTTTCTCGAAAACCAATCACTTTTTTATATTCTTTATCACCATTATTTTAAATGACAAGTGCATAAATATTGGAGTACGCAGAGAATATTGTGTTTGTATAGTAACATTGATTAAGGTCTGAACGTGGTTTGTGTGATGCAGAATGCGGTGGAACAACCTCCCAAGTTTGTTGGAAGATGGGTCGGATCCTTTATCATCAACTCGTTTGTGGTGGTGTGGGTCCTGGTGGTAGGGTTTGGATTTGGTGGGTGGGCCAGCATGGTTAACTTCATACACCAGATTGACACATTTGGACTCTTCACAAAGTGTTACCAATGCCCTCCACCGCTTCTGCCACCTGTGCCGCCGCAACAGCTGAATGCCACCGCGCCTTCGCCGCTTCACAACCCTCATCACGGCCACTAAGTGTTGCACTCTTCAAGTTGAAACGGGTGAAGCTTTTTGCTGAAATGATTAACTGTGATGGTTAATGTGAAGAATGATAAATGAGAGTTGGGTCACATTCTGAATTTAGTAATGTACTTATCATGTCATAACCATATAATGTATTCTTCTTCCATTTCCTTCACTTCTTTAAGGTTGTTTTCAGCACTTTGTCACCGACAGTTATCGTAAGAACAATATAATAAAATGAAACGAAAAGGTTTATGAAATAAGTATTACAAAGAGTTAATGTATAATATTAGAAGCTAACCTTTTAAAAAATATACTTTTAAACTACCTTACAAACTATTGAATAAATTTCTTCAAAAATCGCTATAAGGTTAAGGAAAATTTTCAAACTAGTAACAAAAGTTAAATACTAGTTAAATAGTCTGGCCAAAGCTAGACTTATAATACAGTTTCCATATTCGATGTTCAAAAAATTACTTATACATGTCTTTCTGATTTAGATACTTGTATAATATATATAATTTTAGTGTGATTTAAAGAGTTGAATTCTCAACTATGAAAAATGTTGCTGTACACCAGAAACTACTTGAAATTTGATTCGCAGGAAGCCAAATTATCAATTGTGAACAAACTCACTTAATGCTGAAAATTCACTCAGAATTCAGTCCCTTGAAAAAACAAATTCTTGTGAGGTTTTCCGAATTTTTTATAAAGATTAAAAAAAAAGGACCGAAAATTTAGAAATAAAAAAAAATCTGATCAAAATTTGACTGGCCGAAGTCAAATTCTTACCAATTTTTCAACATTATACACTATTTCACTTTACGAATTCAACTCCTCCTCCTGACCTATAAAGATATATATATTTTAAGAATATATAATGTTCAGTTTTAGTCACAAAATCTTTTAAATAGATTTATCAGACAAAAACATCTAACATGATATAATTTTTTCTCAACGAATTACGATTCATGTGAATAAATTTTTGATTCTGCAGGGTCTATTTTGGAAAGAACAAAACTTGCCAGAAAATAGCTTAGAAAAGAGAAAGCACACTTTTCGATATACCTTTTCTCTATTGGTTTACAATTAACTAGAAACAGATAAAAGAAGTAGCCAAATCAATCATCTGAAAGGAAGAAAGCAACTAAAGAGCATAAAAGTAATTCAGATGACAGTAATGTCATTATGTTAGTTAAATAATAATTGTCCCTGTGAAAAAACTGATGTAGCTTTTTCTTAAACAAGAACACACTTCATAATATAATACAAATAAAAATGATAAAACGAGCATCTTTTTGTTACAAACAACACAACCCCGGTTACCATTTCTCTTCATCACTTCTTTTCCTATCATATCTATATTTTTTCTCAACATTTCTTCATCCAACACCCTATATATTTTTCCTATCATAAAATTCAAGAACATTTTTTGTTGTTTTTTTCTGATAAAATCTGAGTTTGGCAAGACTGAAAAGTTTCCAAAATTGAAGTGACAAAAGCAAAGGAAGCTCTCATGTTCCATGTCCTCGGAAATGCAAACTCAGAATGAAAACCAGCACCCTTTTTCTTGTCCAACAATGAGTGAGCAGGGTTGAAAATGATTAGAGATGAAATAAAGGTACTTTGATGGGAGAAGAGAAGAAAAGAGAAGAATAGTTCCAAAATCCACAGCATCTCTCTTTGCCTTTCCACCTAGTTTCCCAGAAGTTTTTCAATGAGCAGCAGAAAATAGCAGACATGAGTTCATGAAAGAAAAGCAAACCAAGCAGTATCTGCTATTACACGTACATTAACATTATACTGAACAACTTTGCCAAAAAATAAGGCTGCTAGACACTGTAGTAATTGACACAACACATACATGTATTCATGTAATATAATGTAACATATACATACATAC
>Ga0123340_1007281_pt1 | contig 10573 bp, 4 predicted proteins | sample SirMexnodulemix_FD_89961 | JGI IMG/M metagenome (GOLD analysis project Ga0123340, IMG submission 89961) | Root nodule microbial communities of legume samples collected from Mexico - Siratro Mexico nodule mix | ecosystem: Host-associated > Plants > Roots > Nodule | place: Mexico: Nepantla...
TAACTCTGATGTAGTGGATACTGCTGGTTTTTCTGCATTTTTCGCTCAGGCTAGGCAATCTCGCCTAGGCGAAGTCACTTGGAAACCTGAGAGGTGCTCTCGGGTCCAATTTCGCCCAGGCGAAAGGTGTTTCGCCCTAGCGAGAAAGTATTTTCGCCCAAGCGAGGGTATGGTCACCAAGGCGAAAATGACCTTGCTCTCTGGACCAATTTCGCTCAAGCGAGAGGGATTCTCGCTCAAGCTAGAAATTTTCGCTCAAGCTAGAAATTTTCGCTCAAGCTAAATCCCAAAAAAAAAATTGGCTTTCTGTTTTGATTGATTAATTCTTTGGTAATGCAATGTATGAATTTAACAAGATAGATTAATTGATAATTCAAATTTAATTGTATTGATAATTTAGGAATTTCTTTCATTTGTTTTAGATTGAGATTGAGATTGAAAATTGAATGAATGAATTAGTAGAGATCTATGTTATGATGTGATATTGATAGAGTATTGATGAAGTTGGTCAAGTCCTAAGCATAGTGTTTTCAGGAAAGAAAACACCCGTGTTTGGGTTAGTTAGGAAGTGCATTGTCTAAGGATCGGGTGAACGATTGATATCTTGACTCTACTAGTAGTATGAATCAAATAGATGATTATTAGTAGGTGGTGAGAGTCGAAGGAGGTCTGAACTGGGTGACTACAGCTTGAAACATAGCTGGTCAGGAAAGTCTCAGGGGGACTAACCTTGTCATACATGATTGATGATTTATTTGTGTGAAGGCTGTGTGGGTTCACAACGTGGAGATGTATAACAGGTGCATATCTCGAGATCTATTCAATGCACGAGTCTTTCGAAAGTAGAGTCAAGTTTGTCGTGTGTCAGTATCTTATATTGTGTTGGTGCATGTAACTGAGTGAAAGATTTGAGTGGTGTTAATATTTTTGTTTGAATTGAAATACTCAAGTATTATTAAAAATTTGGTTAGCTTAGCCTTTGTTTTGTTGTACTTGTATTTTTGATATCTGTCTGCAATGATCGTGTTTTTGACACGGGAGCAGATGGCGTTGCAGATGGGTATGTAGAGGATCATTTGGAATGAGTGATGCTTTTAGGCATAAGCTAAATTTGAAAAAAACAATTGGGAGATATTTTATAATTATGTTTTAATAGAATTCTGAAGGTAGAATTTTTAAATACTTTAGTTTAAAGAATTATTATATATTGATGAATCTTAATAATGATTAGTAGAATGTTTAGCTTTATACATGTTATTTTTTAGGTGTTACACCTAAAATCATGTTAACTATGAAATAAATTTATTAAACCTACTTTTTTCTTATATATAGAGAAAAGTTGTTTTATAGCAACTATAGAATGAACAATTTTAATCGAACACCATCTTTTTACTTGTATTTCCCTGACTACAAATTATACATACTAGTGTTTTAACTTATAGGTTGTTTTTAGTTTGAATGGGTTAAATATTCGGAAAAAGTTTTATATATGTGGCTTTAGTATAACTTTTTTTCATAAAAGATACATTGTTTTTTAAGAACTCAATTTGAAGTGAAGTAATATGAAGTATTCAATTTAGTTTAAAAGAATAGTTTTTCTTTTTTTTTTAGTAACAGACTAATGGATAGTATCTATTCTCACAATTTGCCTTACTTGAAGTATGCACAGATGGCATGAAAGATGAGGCAACAGACTATAGGTTGAATGAAAAAAAAAAAAAAATACTCTTACAGGAAGGAAGTGATCGAAGGAAGTGATCACAAAAATATAAGAGATATTAGACCAACTTTTCTTGAAATCTAGACTAAGCTTAAGACTAACTTACCTATAACTAGTTATGCTGAAATTTGGGCACCAATTCAATATTTCATTTCAAGCTAAAAATGAAAGGCTGAGCTAACTTTGGAGCCAATTCTCATAAAAATTCAAATTCAAAATGAAGCCAAGATGTAAAGCATTTAATGAGTGAGTGACATTTCTCACATAATTCACCAAAAGAGGCAGAATTCACATATTAAATGTCAAATCACTGTTTTCTTTATTTACAATATGTGTCATCAAGGAGATAACACCAGGAAGTTTTTAGATGACTTGAGTTGTCTAAAGTTTTAAATAGGTTTAAATAAAATCCATTGAAAACTTAGACAACTATCTGTAATTATTTAGACTGTTACTCAGAACTCAAAATATAAAATCTAAAATAAAATAAATGAACTGAGACCCAAAAGAAATTAACCTAAACATTAATACAAGTTGAGGACTTCTCTTTAATGCTTCCTGATTTTCATATTGTCCAGACATTTGATGAGCAGACCAACTAGGCTGAGATGGATCTAATATTTTGGAAACCTCTTGATTTATCCTGTAAATCTTTCTTTTCATTATTCTTGGGCTAAACTGGATGAAGCATAGTCTATCACTAACATATTAAAAGCTTGTTGTAAAGAATACCAACCCATTTTCAAGAGTAGAAAGAAATTTATTTATATGGTTGACAATTTCTTATTTACAAAAATAAAGAGTAGAAATAAATAAATCCTTATTTATTTATTTATTTATTCACTTTAAAGATTTCGACAACTATTTATCTTTAAGTTAACTATATTCTTCCTCCTTCAAAAGAATATACATTAACTAACCTCCAACATAGAAAATTTATGAAAAGATAGATGTTTGTTATGAAACATGGTTGTACAATTAATCTAAAAGCATAGAAATAAGTAATATTATATTTCTTTAATTCGTTTGAGTTTATTAATTTGATTGAATCCACAAACCATCTTGGATTTGGCTAAAAAGTGTTTAGGATGATGCATTGATAAACAAGGAGACATGTCAAGAGTGATTTGTTAAAACTGACATGTTGCTGCAATTTATTTAAATTATCAGACACTTTATTGACATAAAAATTACAATCTTGTGACAACACAAAATAAATATAATAAAATAAATAGTTATATTGGATAAATTTATATTTACATATTTCAATACCATTTAAATTAAACAAAATAAGGTTTAATTTATTAAAAGTAAAAGATCAAATTGGCTTAACCAGAACAGACAGAGTTTATGCAAAATAGCACAGATAGTTGGACATAATTATAATATCTGCTGCAATTCTAATATTAGTAACACAGTTGTTGTAACACACATGTTGTTTTCACAACAGAAAAGCTATTGTATTATTTTGTTTATATAAGATGATTAAAAAATCTCTTAAATATTCCTATTAATTATATTAAAAACAGTTTTTATTAAACACAATTTTTGTAATACACGTGTTGTTTTTACAATTCCATTCAAATCCAAAATCTCTCCAAAAGCTCACTACAAAAATGGATTCTATTGCAAGTGTTCCCAAATTCATTCAATAGTCCTCATTTTCAACGTTGATTCATATAATGCAAGAAATTAGTTCTATTTTTTAGGAAAATGGATATTATAAAGGAAACACGGAAAGTTTTATAATACATGTCATAATTAACTATTATTTATAATTAAGAAACATAGATACGAAGTCTGCGAATAAAAAGTATACTAGATTGTATACAAGATGAACTTTGTAAACATAATAAGATTAACTAATATTTATGATTAAGGAGCATGAATACTAAATAACCTTAGCGCTCCAAAATAAAATTAAAAAACCTTTGAAAGTACGTAGTTCCCATATGTAATAATCATGGAGAAAATGTAACCCGTTAAAACATCTGGTGACCTATCGAAGGTTTTTGATTTTCAAGCTTATTAGAAAGAAAGAAAAGCATGCTTTATTCCTTTCTGCCATGGATATTTTTTGAATTTTTTTAAGGAGCTATACTTAAAAAATTTTCTACTATTACGTCATATTTTAATCATATAATAAATATAATATTATTTTTAACTCAACAACCTTGAAACACAGCCTTTATTATGCATGCATTTTTATACACGTTTATACCTTCTAAATGCTCACCCTTACCCTCCAATTTTATCTTTCATCCTATACATGTCACCTTTATTGACTGTAAAATGCAACAAACTGCATATCATTTCCACCCTTATCATTTAATAAAACCTAGTAAACTTATTGCCTGAACATTTTTTTTTGTTATTCTTTAATCTTACATTCAAATCCCTTATTCCAATTTTTTTTATCAATGATAATCAAATTAAATAAAGATAATAAACACTTGGATGTTTCAACACTTTTACAATAAGCACAGCTATTACAAGACACATGTTATGTTATGTCCACAACTCTATTCAAATTCAAAAATCATCCCAAAATTTCACTACTAAAACTAATTACCTCTTAAGGTAACTTAAAATATTACAGTTTTGATATAAATCAAGCAAACATGATCTTGTATCACATTATATACATACAATTTAAAAGCTCTTTAAGAAAAATGACAACCTAAAAATCAAGTCGTCTATTGCCAATACAATTCCATTTATTTTAAAAACTCTGAATATTTGTATAAATAAATTTGCAAGTCAAAATATATTATAATAAAAGACGGAAAAGAAGGAAGGAAAACTCTTATACGAAACATCATAGAACCATCCTTAAAATCAAAAGAATTTGACTTGAAATTCTTATCATATTATCTTACATATAATACACATCTAAAAAAAATACAAAAAAAAAAAAAAAAATACAAAAAACTCTAACAATGCTTATAAAACGAATCTAATATCTTTTTATTTTTTTCTTCTTTCATAAACAATTCAAGTTCTCCACAAGATGACAAAAACATCTTCATTTTCCCTGTTTGAGCTTGGAAAGGAGTCAGGGTCTCTATAGGATGATGAAAACATCTTCATTTCCCCTTATTTAGCTTGGAAAGGAGTCAGGTTCTCCACAGAATGGCAAAAACATTTTCATTTCTTTTTTTTTTATCAGCAATAAAAAATTATATAAATAGGGATAATAAGATTACCCCAACCTGTATACAAAATTACACGCACACAGAAAATAATTAATCATTCTCCCTACAAGAACCTCCATCAAAACATAAAACAAAAAAAAATCTACTAAGGTCCTTATACATCTCTCATAATTCATTAAAACATAAAAAACCACACACATAAGTTCAACTGTCCAAAATACATATACAGCTCAATGACACAAAATCTGGAAAGAAAATAAATAAGCATAACAACTAATCATAGCACAACTTCAATCTTCTAAACCAAAAACACACCCCTGCTTGCTTCAAAGTGCAACCTCTCTGCACCAACATACAATCAAGACATCTATGCCAAAAGTTCCAAAACAGTCTAAAGGAATGAAACCATAAACACGTACAAACTGCAACAGTCTGATGTACCTACCAATGATCCCCATCAAGCAACAAAAACAATCTAAACATTTAATCTAATAGTTTTAAACAAGTTAGTGGATCGATACACCAGTCAGAAAATTAAATTCTTGATTTACCATATTTGCTAAAACCTCTAACATGTCACATTTCCTATTTTTAAAAATAACTTCATTTCTGTGCTTCCAAGTGTTCCATATGATTGACATCCAAACCATTCTCCACATGTCATTATGCTTACTACCCAATCCAGCCAACTCAAATCCTAACTAGTGACTATGAGCTTCATTGTGGTAAACATTTTGCATCCCAACCCATTTGTCACATAATTGCCAAATACTACTGGTTTTTTTACAAGAGAAGAATACATGATTTGCAGTTTCCTCACATGAGTTGCAAAAAACGCAATTAATATTGTTTATTGGGATCCCTCTCTTTTGCAACATATCCCGGGTTGGAACTCTACTATGTCACACCCTCCATGCACACAACTGGGCAGTGGACAGGCCTTTAGACCTCCACAATTTCTCAAAAACCTTGTTACTCTGCCCACTAGCAGCCTTAACTAAGGTATTATAAGTTTCTCTTACTTTATACTCACCATGAACAGCTCTTATCCAAACCCATTGATCTTGTGCATCTATTCTCATGATACAATCCTGAATAAGTTGTAAGAACTCCTCTACTATTGGTTTTTCCCACTCAAATCAATCTCGTCTCCATTTCAAAGTCCATTCCCAAATTGGCCCATTCCAAACTCCCATGTCACTTACCTTCCTCCCTATTTGATCTGAAATTTGCAATAATCTAGGATGCATAATACTAAGAGAATTTTCACCAATCCACATGTCTTCCCAAAACGATATGTCACTCCTATTTTCATTTTCCTTGTTTAAACTTGAAAAGGAATCAAGTAAATAGCAAGACATCAAAGTAAAACTAACGACCAAAAAAAAACATCAGAAGACAAACACTCAAATACACAACACAACATTTAGGATCTACAATAAAACCAATTCAAAGATGATAAAATGTTACCCTCGATCCGAACACGCTCAACAAGGAATCAATAAAAAATTTAGACCTTCTATATTCAAAATTAAGAATATGAGTTAACATTGTCAAAAGAAAATCAAAATAGAAAAAAATTATCAGTACATGTTTTAGAAGTGGAACACAATGCATAAATTGTTAATATACACTGTAACAGAATCAATTCTTTTTTATATAAGAGTTAAAACATTCCTAAAATACTTCACTTAATTATATTAATCTTTTCCTGATAAAATAAAACTAAACTCTGTTTTTACTTATCACCATTTGAGCATCCTATTGAGATTTTTTACTCATGCAAGGAAAAACAAAACTTAGATTTCATCTATATAATATAATACCTTTTTTAAATGATATCATTTCATTCACATTGGCAAATAAGATATGTAATTAGATATTACTTCAGTTCTATCCACTACTATATTACAAACATAAATGACAAAAAAAAATTAAAAGGGACCAAAATAAATTTTGCATAAAAGATAAATAAGCAATAATATTATTAGTTATTAACGATTGCTAAAATTTGAGATGAACAACCCTGGAACAACTAAACCATGGATAAAAAGGACTCTACAAATCTACAAATTGATACTCCGTGCCCTACTTTATTTCTAGTTGTTTCAGTTAAACATCACTGAAGCACCGCTAGACGATGCCTATACTTATTCAACAATTGGATCTCCTGCTGGACAGTTGATCTCTGTAATCCAGAAGGAAGAGGAAACCCAGGTACAGTATTCATATTTTCAAATCCCGGGGGAGGAGGAATTGGTGTTCTAAATCCGAGAGGAGGAATAGGATTTCCAAATCCAGGAGGAGGTGGAATTAGTCTCTCGAATCCAGGAGCAGGAGGAAGCTCCTCAACACACTCACTTTTTACAACAACCCTAGCTGGAGCTGGAGGAAGAGGAGAAGAAGAAGAAGAAGGAGCAGCGATACCCTTCTTATTTCCCCAAACAATGGTAGGTTTATCACCCACCATTTCAACACGGGGATTTCTCTTACAGTATCTGGCCGTCAACCTCTTCCCTCTCTCACTTTTCGACTCAAATTTGTAGTGAATTGATTTCACATGCGCCGCAAACAGCTGCGACGTCGCATACACGCTCTTGCACTTTGGACACGTGTACGGCCCATTCTTCTCATGCGGATAGCTACGAATTCGGCCATCCCATCTTTTTTTTTCAGCTGCATTAGCCACTGCTGCTTCAGTTGCAAGCTTCTGCATGTTGCTTGTTCCAGCTTCATTCGCCTCGAAAACCACTGCTGCTTGAATTGGCTTCTCCACAGCATTCCGCTGACTAGATTCGGCGGCAAAACGATGAAGCCTAAGTCCAGGTGCGGGCGTCTCAGGGTTTGAAGTGCCACGGAGCAGTTGTTCTTTGATGGGCTCACTTTCTTTCAAGATGGTGATTAGATCAAGCCGTGAGCCTTCTTCTGTAACAACGGAGCCTTTTTGCTCAATCACCCTTTTTAACACAAGTTGGCCGTTCTCCTTGAGCTCTAAGACTTGGTACGAATTGGTGGTGTTGGGAGTGACGCGAGAAGAGCTGGCCATGGTGGTGATGATGGTGATGGTGGTGATTCAGAAATGAAAGCAACGAATTTGGAATTGCTGAGGTTTGTGCGTCTTCTCTGAACTGTTTGTGGTCCTTTTATAACAAGGGATGCGTGTTTCCTAGGCATTGTAAACTCTTATTTAACCCTAAGCAATAATTGCATCAAAATATTTACACTGCTCTATAATGTGTCAGGTGTTACAGTTAGGTATTTAATTATAACTAATAATTCTTTCATTTTTTTCATTTATATAAGAGAAGGATGAATAGATAAAGTTCTTTAAGTTACTTGTTTTAATAATATTATGTGTAGTTATTTTTGAAATTTTATGGTAGTTCTTATCAGATTCATATATAGCAGATTTATAATATATATGTATATATATTTCAATTTTTCATTAACTATTTACTTTTATTTAGTTTTATTCAATGTTAATTAATATCAAAATGAACAAATAACTCATCTTGTTTTGTATTATTGGTCAAATCTTTTGTCTGGATTATTAATTGTATCATAGGAAAGCAGTTCATAATTCTCTTAACATTTCTTTACATTAATTCCTTTTAAAAAAGTATTGAATACTTAATTCATATTATTGATTAATACATTAGATACATATTTATCTTTTCACTTAACTTACCAAATAACACTGTAGATAAATACATATATATGTAGAAAATAAATAAATCCAAATTAAAAAATAAGAACAAATATCACTTTTCTTGACAAATATTCTAAAAATATTAAGACAAAAAATGTATCAAATTATTTTATTTAATCGTCTTCAACTACATAATCCTCACAAAAGAATGTTTAGGATTAAAGATTTTAATGTTTTCACCATAATCTGTGTAAGCTAGAAATATTGATTATGGATGGTTAAGGTAAACTTCAATTTTTTTATAGAAATTTTGGTATAAAATATTTCTATACTTATATCACCGTTTATTTTTTTGATGAATATCAGTTATATATATTATTCATGACTGAATATGAAAATTTCCTATACAAAATTTAATTAATTATCAACTAAACTTCATGCGTAAAAAAATTTATTATCTTACTTGTAATAATTGATTATGTATCAGTGATTCACATGAGCAAGCAAACTCAAAATAATTTATTATAATACTTTTAAATCATTTTCAAAAAATACTTAAGGTTCTTTTGGAGGAGTAGAGTGAATATCAGTATATACAAACTCAAAAGAATAATATACTAATGCATAATTTACATACATTCACATATAAATGAAGAAATAATACACAATTATTTTAAAATACACCATCAAAATAGATATTATTCTGAAGATATTCAAGTCTTCATTAGTTTTCATTGTCAACTGTAATGTTGTATAATAATGTCCTGCCCACCTATATTAATCTTGTATACAATCACATAATAACATAATTAATAAATGTAGTGTATATTACAACAGGACTTAAATGAATTTTTAATGCTAACTATCCTCCATCTAATATTAGATATCAATAAAGGTAATGATATTGTTATATTAGTAAAATCTATCTTTAATTACATAAGACAAGTCACTTTTAATTTATATTTTAAGTTCTTACTTTTGGTTAATTATTTATAAATTTATTTATGTTCACATTATAATTTATATATGAACTTTATAAATTTTAATTTATATTTCTAAATTCTTATTTTTGGTTTATTATTTATAAATTTATTTATGTTCACATTATAATAATGAAAAAATGTGCTCTGAATGGAAATTCAAAGACTAGCTAACCTAGAGAGAGCACAACTTGTGTTGAAATTTGGACAATAATTCAATATGGCATTCCAAGCTAAAAAGGAGATTGAATACATGTATTTATTTCAAAGCAACCAACTTGGAGCCAATTCTCATGGAAATTCAAATTCAAAATGGAGCTAAGATCTAGAGCATCCAATGAGTGAGTGACTTGAGAGAGTAATACCTGTCACATGATCCACCAAAAGAGGCAGAATTCATGGATCAAGTACCACATGGCAATGCAAGCTTTTCTCATTTGCAACATGTGAGAGCATGGGAACTGCAACAAGAAGCTTCTAGATGACCTAAATCTAGGGTTTCAAATGGGTTTGAATGAAGCCCAATTGAAAACTTAGGTAACTCTCTGTAATTATTTTTACTGCTACTTAGGATTCAGAATACAAAGTCCAAAATAAAATGAATTGAGCCCAGATACATGGCCTGAAAGAAATTAACCTACTCTACTAAACATGTACACAATTAGAGAACTTCTCTTTGATGTTTTCTGGTTTTCACAGTAATTTCTTCAAGGTTGTATTTGGGCCTGAACAGCTGATGGACGGGCTAAATAGACTCAGTTGAGCCTAATCTTTTGGAAATCTCTTGATGTACTGCCAAGATCTAAAGCATCCAATGAGTGAGTGACTTGAGAGAGTGATACCTGTCACATGATCCACCAAAAGAGGCAGAATTTATGGATCAAGTACCACATGGCAATGCAAGCTTTCCCACTTGCAACATGTGAGAGCATGTGAACTGCAACAAGAAGCTTCTAGATGACCTAAATCTAGGGTTCAAATGGGTTTGAATGAAGCCCAATTGAAAACTTAGGTAACTCTCTGTAATTATTTCTACTGCTACTTAGGATTCAGAATACAAAGTCCAAAA
>Ga0123340_1007283_pt1 | contig 10572 bp, 6 predicted proteins | sample SirMexnodulemix_FD_89961 | JGI IMG/M metagenome (GOLD analysis project Ga0123340, IMG submission 89961) | Root nodule microbial communities of legume samples collected from Mexico - Siratro Mexico nodule mix | ecosystem: Host-associated > Plants > Roots > Nodule | place: Mexico: Nepantla...
ATATTACTATATATATACATATATATTAATTGACATATATTTTAAGATTATAAATTATTAGAATGTAAAAAACCTTTTAAAACGTAAATATATATATTTGATTAGTGAATTACAGATGTCTTGTTTCTTAATTTAATACAAAATAAATAACAATTAAGAAAATTTGTTATTGTCTAAACTATCTAGAAATATATGATTTCCTTGACATTGGCATGCCAAACTAGAATAAAAGAGCATAACAATGAGTCACTTTCTCTATGTCGGTTTATCTATACTTAGAGATTAAGATTTTTGCATATGGACATGTGTGTGAGGATATTAGAGGATAAGGATATTAGAAATAAGAAGTCGATTACCACTTCGCATTGTTACTTATTATTAAAAATATAAATAATTACATTGACTATTTTGAACTACTTTATATGACTGAATATGGATTTTTTAAGTCAATTATTAATATCTAGTGGGCATGCTCAATATTTTTTTTTGAAAAATCATAGAATTGTAAATCAAATATAAAAAGTTTGGTTGTGATGTACGATCCTACAGTAATTAAGAATATGAATTTAATTATTTGATATGTTAACTAATTATACCATTAAATGTTATGTTTGAGAATATTTATCAATAGTGTACCTTTCGTGTGTATATTATAGGTAAATATTTGTGATGATTATGTATTAATACATTAATATGAGATGATGCAAGATAAGATTATATATCAAGATAGATTATTTAGTCATATATATATATATGACTTATAGAATAAGAATTTATTAGTGGGTGTTTTGAAAGTTATTGTCCAACTTATACTTTGGTTCTAAAAGTCATCTGTTTAGATATTACATAGTTACTTATTTTATATTCAAATATCCGCCATATATACATTCATTTTATGTTATAAATTATAATTGTTGTTGCTACACATATTATTATGAATATGTCACAATATGATTTCACAATACATTTATTTTGATGAAGGTATAAATAACATAATAACAAAATTAAATATTGTGGATTACCGAAGTTCGAATAACTTCCTACTTTATGAATAAAATATATTTTTCATAAAATATCATATAAGTATATCTTTTTGTTAGTTTATATTTATCAGTTTTTAATAAGTTAATAGTTTTTATCTTACAAGATCTAGTTATTAATTAGTTTTTCTGTTTTCAAATAACTTATTACTCCTTAGATGACTAGTTGTCAACAAAAGCAAAAATAGCAAAAGATTGTTTCATAAATTATAATTCGCACTATTCAATAAGGTATAAAACACGACCTAGACACCGACAAAGTTAAACACACAAATAACAGAAATATTAAAATATGTCACCAATTATTGGATCATAGAAAAAATTTAGTTAGAAAAATCTCATTTTGATATAAAAATTAATCTTAGGACATCCTTAGTAAAAAAAAAAGGCGCAACAAACAATTTGATGCATGAATTGGTTTAATCAGTAGTTAGAAACTGACCTACTTCTAAAAAAAATGTTTAAATCGTGTTTAAAGGTTCAAATTAATTTTGTCACGCAAATGACATTTTGATCGATTTCACTTTCATGTGTTGTTTAATATGCATGACGTGGAGTACTCGCTGAATATTTTTTTATAGTATGTAAAATCCATTCTGATTACGTCTTTAGAAAACAGTAGAAAATAAAGAAAGAAATAACCTAGCTCGTTAAGTCGGTCATATGTTATCCAAAGACTATGAATCCTACAAGGGTTAAGCCAAATATTTTACCAAAATACCATTTTCACGTTGAATATTTATTATACTGTAAAAATTTTTAGATATGAATTTAAGTCTCATATTAAATAAAAATTTAAATAATATATAAGGAAAATTATAAATTTACTATTTTAGAGTTTTAAATTAAATATAATATTAATTTCGTTCGAATCTCATTTTTATTTATCCAGTATGCAAAAGTTATATTTTAATTTGTAGAATTTGGAATAACAAAAATATTTGTATTCTTGATTGTTTAATTAAGGAAAGATATGTTTAGTATTTTCAAAAATACGAGAGTGTAGGAAGAATAAGCATAGAGGTGCAGCAAGAACTGGCCTTCGGTTAAAATCGCCTAGCCAAATAAAATGGGTTGCAACGTATAATATAAGGCAATTGCTTCCTGCACTCCAATTCCGTCATGCACTCCACCAGTCATATGTTCTTGTCAGAAATGGAAAAAGAAAAATTATTGCAACTACATTTTTCGGTAATGGTGATAGTGGCGAACATAGGTGGTGGAAGAGAAGGTTGTCTGGTAGTATTTTGAGATAAGTGAGTCTGTGTTTAAGTGTTTTAATGGCTACTGTAAGGATGTAGAGGGATTGCTGAAATAGATTCGAAGAGATTTCGTTATGAAAAATGGAATCCGTAGGAGGTTAGGGAGTGTGAAAAATGCTTACGAAAAAGTATTTCCGTAACGGGATGAAAGTGAGAAAGTGACTTACGGAGAAAGTTTTTCGTAAGAGAGGATTTCAATAATACAAAACCCTTTTAAGAAAAACGTTTTCCATAATACAAAACCCTCTTACAAAAAACGTTTTTCATAATACAAAAACCTCTTACCGAAAACATTTGTTATAATACAAAACTCTCTTACGGAAAACATTTTCCATAATACACAAATGTCTTACAGAAAATGTTTTCCATAATACAAAAACTTCTTATGAAAAACGTTTTCTATAATACAAAACCTTATTACAGAAAATATTTTTCTTAATACAAAAACCTCTTACGAAAAAATGTTTTTTATAAGAAATTTCACACCTCCACAATCCAATCTCTTTCGAAAAACGTTTTCCAGAATATCCTAACCTCTTTTGTTTTCATTAATAAGATTATAAATGTCCATTCACATATTCGGATAGGGTACAGAAAGTAAATATAGGGTGCAGGAAGCAATTGCCATAATCTAATAGAGAGGTGAATAAGCCAGCCCGTCTTGAACCTACATTTCTGTAATAGGCCCATAGGTATAAATGGGCCATTATTTTGAGAGCACGTTTTATATTGAAATTTATTTAAAAATAAAGATAAACACAAAGAGGATATTTTGAAAGGGTAGAAAGAATTACTTTTTATTAATTGCGAGAACAGTTCATGAATACAGCGCTGTATGTACAGATAAAAATATTTAGAACGTGTAATTGACATAGCGGAAAGAATGAGACCATTATCCATTAGATTTTTTAATTTATAATTATAATGCATGAGTAAGTTAATCTTATACATTTTTATTTTGATAATGTGCTGTTTTAAATTAGTAACCCTAATCTCAAAAGGAGAGAAAAGGATTGGAAAGAGAAAAAAAATGAGAAAAATACGATATAGAACACAAAGTAAGTACGTATTAGAATGAAATTAAAGAAATTAGAGTCAAACGATTGGATTGGAGTGGACCTTAACAGTGATGAAAGTCTTTTTCCTAATAATTTAAGAACTATTGAACCCATTTCGTTTTAACTTTGATAATTATTACTGGTAGAGAAATTATGTGACATGTGTACTTATGTGGAGAATACAAACCTAATTGCAGGAATCTTAACCTAATTATAGACAAAATTTGTGAGTGGAATCACATCACTGAGCTATTTATTGACCCATCAAACACTGGAATCTCTATAATTTCTGCTGACCTTGCTGTGAGGAGAGTTTTTCCATTCCAATACCCAATTGAATCAACTTCTTTTCTCCGCCCACAGTTTAGTATATCTCTATCATCTGTCAGTATATTAGCATGCATGGCGTTGAAAAATGCAATTCAACATTCATTATATTTCTCCAGAAGCTTTTTGATTTTTTTGTTCACATCTCACGCGAATAAATCAGCTAAATATACAAGCATACATTTTGTTATTATATTATTGAATTAATTAAATTTAATGTCTATAAAAAAGACATTAATATAAGTTAATAGTCATTGTTGAAATGATTAAGTGTGAGAAAGATTGCCGTTATCCACAGTAGACATGTCTTATTGATAAGCATCTGACAGATCATATTTAATCTATTTCAAACCATTGTCAATGCAGTCTGAGAAAAATAAAAATCAGTGCCTTCTATTTGGACTCTGACGTTAAAAAATGTCACAGTCTATTGCGTTTTTACAATACATTGATTTAAATATATTAAAAAGTTTAATCTATTTTAAAATATCAAAATAAGTGTATTGAGAAGATAAAACAGTGGAATAACACTAAATATTAAGTAGACAATCCAATAAAAAAAATTAAAATTGTAAAATTAAAATCTAACTTAAATATATTTTTTATCGATAAATGTAAAATATTAAAATAAATTTGAATAGTTAAATTATGATAAAAAGAGATCGTTATAAATAATTATAAAAATGTATGTTAAACATTTACCTCTATTAAAAATAATGTTAATTCACAGTATATAAATGCATATAAATTTTATTTTTATAAATTATTTTTATAAGATTAAGTTAGATTTAATTTTACTCTAAAACGGTATAAGGTGGACCTCTTAATGATCTATCAAATATTTAATACATTTACATGATTCAAGCTTGATATCACTAATTAAACTGAACCATTTTGTATTATTGATACGTAATAACATTAAAAACATTTTTTATTAACAAAACATGATATTAATCATATAATTAGTGGGTCAAAGATCAATATAACCTAATGCAACACAAAGCTGACCCACGATCTGTGATCTCCAAGCCCTTCTGTGGGTGTAGTGCATATTTTTGTGCTTAATAATTGGTCCTTAAGAGGTGCGTTTATGTAGTCTTCTCATCATCTCAATGAAACTCAGGATCAACAAAGAAACATTGACAAAAACTAGAGATAAGAGAAAAAAAATAACAGGGGACTCAAGCGAAGCGATGACAATAAGACATGGATCCACTTTAAGTGTTTACATATTCAAAACCTTTGAAGTTGGAAACAGTTTTTTCTTGGTCGGTCGAGAGAGAAAGCGAGGGTCACACTGCCACATACATAGGTGCGAGTCAAAGACTAGGCCATAAAAACCAATATCCTTTCCTTAATAATCTTAAACAGATGGACATGCATGTCTCTATTGTTGGACACGTTCTGAACCCTTTTGCTTAACGACAAATGCGACTTCGTATGCACACCTTTCTGTCTACAAAGTCAATCATTTTTCTGTGACGTATACGTGACGAACATGTTACATGCGTACTAGAAAACGAGGGTAAGGACTTTCACCAATACAATCAGTAACCCAAAGTTATGGACCTTCATAATTAACGAGTAAGACAAAGAAAGCTATCATCTAAGATAAACAAATTAGACGGCGACTTAGCAGCTTACCATGGCTATTTAATGCAAAACTATGCTTGAAAGGTAGTATGTGGTCGAAAGCTTGGAGTTGACCTAAAAATGTCCAACTTTCCTGCATAGGTAGTCATCAGAGACACCCAATATGATGTGATGAATAATATTAATAATAATGCATCTATACATACAGAATCCCATCAAATGATTCGTGGTTCTAGCACATCTAAATGATTGAGTGTTTCACATCAATTATTACCAAGTAGTTTAAATTTTTTCTACTTCTTCTAGACATAAATGAATAGCTTGTATTTATTTAATAAGTATATGCATGTACTGATTTCTGATTTTCGTAAAACCCTTGGTCTGATCATCTCTATTTCTCACTGTGACAAATGAAAGATAAATTTTACATATTACTTTTAGCTTTTGTGTTTTAAAGCAGCATTTTTATCACGGATTATTAGAGCATGTGGCAAAAACCATGTACAGCCAATTCCCAGTTATACAGAGACGTGTCAATGATGAAGAACAATTCCAAACACATAAGGACATGAAAAGTTGAGTATATATGACGAAGATAAAATGAGGAGTAGGACCATCTTCTTGTTTGCTTCTGAGTAGTTCTGTTTTATTTGCTTTGATGAAAAAAGGCACATGCAGTTCGTATATATGGATCGTACTTTCTACATAAATAGTTGTCGAATACTCGTAATTCAAAAATTTGGACTGCGCAAGAGAAGTCATTCACCTAACATCTGTACAACTCTCATTTGCTTCCGACAGCTCAATTCTGGATCAACAAACTTTAGTAAAACAACTTCCATGTCATACGAATGAAGATAGAGACTTCATTTTTTTCGGAGTTTTGTTTATGGTTATTTAAATTTAGTTGTTATTTCTCGGTCTTAATTTTTAGTTATTTACATCATGGCTTATAAACTGAAAGGAAGTTTCTGAGTTCTCAAATGTAAATATCAGTAAAAGCAAATATTTGCCTCTCTTCTTTCTGAAAACAAAAAACAAGTCATTTATGATATTGAATCCCATGCATCAAATAATTATAAGTTATCATAAATCAGTTGAAGCAAATATTATTAGTTCTAGTATAACAAAAGAACCTAATGTAACTTGCTTTAGCTTCTGCTTATAGTTTTATCTTCTCTTAAATTCTCCTTTCTTATCTGTTTAGCTGTTATGCTGCGTTGGGTGTTTTTGATTTATTTAATAATATTAATAATAATCACAGTTATTATTATTATTATTATTATTATTATTAATATTAAGTGTAAGACTAGTTTCTGAATAATATGAAAGGATTTGGGCAGATAATATCTTTCTCTATCAATTACGTACATTCCATGATCTTCCCGCCACCCTAATTCAGAATTAAGAGATAAAAAGGATACCCTAATTCAGAATTAAGAGATAAAAAGGATAAATATGTTATTTTCATAACTGAGACCAAAGATTATATCTATTTGAAATTTGAAATATTCGGTTTCAACTTTATATCTATTTTATATAATTTTTTAAAATTTATTAAACATTATATTGATTCCTTTTGCCATGGCAATCTGCAACAGCAGCGTACCTTTTCAACTCAATCATCACCACATTATTGCGCGCAACCCACTTCAGTTTACTAACGGCGTTCCCGGTTCAAACGAAATAACCGGTTCAGCGAAACTTGGACCACTCCCCTCCTTCATTATTGAACCCACGTGTCTCAAATGCTGACGCAATTAATAGTAGTCTACAAACCAATAATTATTAATGGTAACGCTCTCATAAAATAATAATACTAAAAAAGGACACAGCACAAGAGGCACGGCTTGTGATTTCAAACGAAAAAAGCAACATCGTGGGCCCCACACGTTGCGGTGTCACCGACGTCGCACGGACACGTGCCCCTTTGTCTTTATAAGTCAATGCTTCCTTAAGCTCCAATTACCCATAATCCCCATGCAAATCATACTTTACTTATCCATTACAGGTGTCCGGGACACGTGTCATTCGTACGTGTTCCGGCGTGCCGTCTCCGGTCACCTCGCCAGAATCTTGGACTCACTGTCGGGATATCTGAAACCTAATTTTCCTCAGTCTTTCCTTCCCAAAGATTTCCTCTCACTGCAATTCTTTTTCTTCTTTTTTTTTAATTTCTATTTTTGGGTATAAGTTCTAATTGGAGAAAGGCCCATCCAAATATCATAAACACTCAGCATACGATTGCAATGGATTTAAAGTTACTATATAAAATGTGATCGTGCTAATATTTAGTAGACAAGTAGTTGCTCTACCCAAAGAATATTGAATATTATGTTAAGCATGCAGCTGACAAAAGACATGTACACTATCAGTTTTGGCTTTTCTGGCTATTGTTTAGTATATGCTTGCTGAATTCTTGATCGCTTTCTATTTGGAGTGATATACTTGTTTTTAATTTAGCACTTTTTTCTTAAAGTAATACGTCTAATCTATAGAGGGAAAGCACACATGCATACCATAGCAATAATAGAAACTTCATATAATTTAAAAAGTAGATATGATATTGGTACTTGCGAATAAAGTCAATGCTAGCTCAATTAAGAAATTTAAACAATATAAAGATTAGGAAATGTTACAGACATCAACACAACGGATCCGTATCAAGGTACCCAGAAAAACAATTGGGGACATGTGATAAAATTAATCAACGTTTTGGTTAATTTAATTAATCGTTGATGATCTTTGTATTTCATCACATTACATGAACTCATTAACATCTAAAATATCTGGGATTTCAAATTTCAACATGCTGCTACTGTCATAGCTTTGATCTCTCTCGTCTTCTGTGTTGCTCCCGTTGATTATCGTGGAGTTTGAATTCAACGTTGTGGGGCTTGACGAAGGTGTGGATAGAACTGAAGCGAAGCTGAAGTTCTGATTGCTAGTATTGGAATGGAAAGTTGAAGGCTCGGACAATGGAGGATACATGAGATTTTTAGCATCAGAACTATAATAATTATAGCTTGATAACTGAGGGACATAGTCATCTGTTAAAGTGCTTAAAGCAATCCCATCTTTGTGCCAATCACTTATTATCTGATCATCATGAGAATGTTGTTGGTAAGTGAAGTCTGTGAAACTTGATGATGGATAAGGGTCCACATTATGGGGCTCAACCAACTGTGGCTGAGAGAGAGGCAGTGAAACACAAGGGGTGCTGAACACGGTGGTGCTGCATGCAGGCACCTCTTGAACTGGATCTTGAAATTGTACCAAGTGTGGAACATGATTCTGAAGTTGTGGATCGCAAAGCTGGTTGTGTTGACCCTTTGGAACACACACGTCAAGGTCTTTGTGTTGCTGTGAGGAGGAGAAGAGCGAAGAAGCCAACCTCAAAAGCTCGGGGTTCACCATAGACTGCTGCATGCCAAGGAGCATTTGTGATGAACCATAGAAAGATGCGTTTAGAATGGAAGAGATGTCCAATAGATCAAGTCGAGGACTGTGTGTGACAGGGTCAATTCCCATCCTCAGAAGCCTTTTTCTAATGTGTGTGTTCCAATAGTTCTTGATTTCGTTGTCTGTTCTTCCTGGTAAGCGAGAAGCAATCGCAGACCACCTACACAATCCAATAATATTAACATATGTTTAAGAAGAAACATTAAAAGCTCTTGTCAAATAATTTTGAGTAGAAGCTCTGAGAAGAAATAAGAACTCACTTGTTGCCAAGAATGCTATGCAGCTGAATTATTGTCTCTTCCTCTTCAAACGAAAACCGACCTCGCTTTATATCTGGTCGGAGATAGTTTGTCCAACGAAGACGGCAACTTTTTCCACATCTCTGCAACCCTATTCAATGAAACACCAAACTCATCAGTTGAAACTTGCAAATAAACAAAAAACCATTTATTTAAAATTTGTTTAATTTGGTGACATACCAGCATTCTTTGGGAGGGTCCTCCAATTCCCATATCCATGTTTCTGAATGTAATCAACGAGTTTCTGATCCTCCTCAGTTGTCCATGGTCCTTTCTTGAGGCCATTCTTTTCACAACAAGGTGCTCTCCCCATAAGTTGTGTGTTGATAAGCTAAATGTTAACCTTGTTGAGGCAGTTTTATAAGGTTGAAGGTGACGAGAGAGAGAGAGGAGAAAATATTTGAGACGTGAGAGAATAGGTAAAGAAAGAGAGGAAGAAAAAAATGGTGTTATGATAGTAGGGTCCGTAGTGGGACGTACTAGTAGTTTTGTGGTATAAATAGGAAGAAAGTGAAGATTAAGAAACAAGGGGAAGTCAAATTGATTCGGTGCCGTCCTCCTGTTATCCCTCTGGGCATTGGCTACGTGTCTCATCTAATCTATGAATTTTTTTCCCCATGAATAACCATGCACAACTTTTGTTAATGTTATTGTAGAAAAAACCCTTCCAATTTACATCACTGTGTTAATCTATTTTTACGTATGTTTGATGTTGAAATTTGAGTTTAATTACGTCAACTTCTAATAATACTTTAGCATTAAACTTGATTAGCATGAAATGATAGTAATTAGATTTTTGTGTTTGTGGATGTAAAAAATGAATTGAAAAAGTGATTAAGAATATGATGGAGTGAAGTGTGAAGGCATCATTTGCCGGGAGTGTGACCCTAAACTTTCTGGATTCATATTAGCTGTAATCAAAAGGAGATGCCACGTGCCCTTCTCTCTTTGTATTTGTATTATTACAGGGACTACACGGCGTTGGTTTTCTTCTTTTATGCATGCATACATATACCTTTTCTTTTCTTCCTTTTCCCTAAAGCAAGCCTTTTATGTTGAATGCTTAGCTTATCTGTAATACACATACATATACTACATGTTTCAGATTAATTGGTGTTCTATTCACCACTTTCATCTCTAGCTGCAAACCATGACCTGCATCAATGTTACTTTTATATGATTGGGTAAAGTACATATTTGGTCTTTGTGCTTGTTCTTCTTTGTTTTGAACTTCTTCTATGCATCAAAATTCATCTCATTTAAGCTTATTTTTTTATTATATAATGGGTCGGTTTATTTGTCTTTATTTTAGAAAAACGTTTTTTAATAAAATAACTTTATTTGACTTTTTGTGTTTATCTAATTTGTTTTATTTTAAAATGAATAATTTCTATTTTAAAAATCATTTATTTCAAAAACATTTATTTAATGTTTTAAAAAGATTGGTAAAATATTTTTCTGAATTAAAAGTTATTACAAATACGAGAAATACAATATTTTAAGTTTTAAAAAATTATGGCCTGCATATATC
>Ga0123340_1007284_pt1 | contig 10572 bp, 4 predicted proteins | sample SirMexnodulemix_FD_89961 | JGI IMG/M metagenome (GOLD analysis project Ga0123340, IMG submission 89961) | Root nodule microbial communities of legume samples collected from Mexico - Siratro Mexico nodule mix | ecosystem: Host-associated > Plants > Roots > Nodule | place: Mexico: Nepantla...
ACTCTTAGAAACAAAATTTTTAGCAATGTTTATTGTTATGTTTCCCATAAAATTATTCTACAAGAGAGGTAAAATCTAACTTTTGTGGTTTGTAGTTAAAATACCAATTAATTTTATTAGATCATTTAATATGATATATACCCAAAGTTTCTAGTAAAAAAGAATACCATCACTTACTCTTCAATTAAGAAACTTATATAAATAGTCTGAAAATGTTTATGAACAGCTAAACAAATTATAGTCCTTTGTACAAATCATGATTGCCAAGATTCCTCCTAGATATGAAAAAAAATTTGTTGTACCATGTGCTCGTGGCATTCATTACGAGTTTCACCCCGCTAAAACTTAAGAGTGAATATTGCTACTTCAGAGATATTCTTGCTCCAATATTTTCCCAAATTTATCAGTAAATAATGACAACTTGCCGTAGGGAATATAGATAGCAACTCCTAATAAAACTAGCTTGAAATTTTGCTAAAGGAATAAGTAAACATACCTGCGCCATCATCAATGCCACATAAACACCGGCAGTGAATGGATATAATGGGCCAAGATCGCCAGCTGGCCTTGTAGATCGAACACGTTCACCAACCTTCCACATCCGTGTCTGATCAATTTTACCCATGGGAAACGCAGGCAGACCCTCTTTCTCCTGTAAAATACAGGTACAGTTTAGATATTGCACATTGGCCAGCTCTAAGTGGAAAGTAAACATATACGTACATAAAAGCGACGTCAAGCCAAGACAACACTACGAATCTCACTCCCAGCAGCAATATCCTCATAGCACTCATACAAAATGTCCATGCAGGGATAATATGAAGCACTATATGCTTGCTCAAATTCCCTTTTTCCATCTTCAGATAAAGCATTGTATACAGCTATCATGCCCTATACAGACAAAAAAGAGTTAATTCAGAAGCACAAATTCACATGCTCAGGGAAAAGCTTTCTAAGCTTTGGTTTCTATTTCCAGGTGATTCTTGGGCTGACACTAGTAATGGTGAGGCACATCTTGTACTATATCACACTGATCGAGCATTAATGATATTTTTGCTTCTTCAAAATAAAATATAATCAGGGAAAAAGATCCAAAGAGACAAAATCACTAAAATATGACTATGAGATCACAACCTTAGTCGAGATGATTCTAGATATAGTTCCTGTAATGCACTCAACAGTGTTGTTATATGCCAAATCTTCATTCATTCCATGTTCAGTGTACCTCCTAAACAAGGATTCCACAACACCATGAACAGCACCAAGTAAAATGCCTATAAACCATAAAGCAGAAATTAGACAATAAGACTTCAAAGACAACATAAAGCAACTAAGAGAAAGATTCTTGCCTCTCTCTCCAAAGATGTCACTCCTGTATTCCATCTCTAATGTAGTGGCAAATGTAAAAGGGGAACCAAGGGCAACGGACCATGCCAGAGCAACATCAGTAGCTCTGTCATCCACATCCTACAAGTAATTATGGAGCTCAGACCCAGAAAAATAATTAATAGAAATATAATGATTCCTAGCAGGGACAACAAAAGGAGGGATGTAAAAGAGAGAAAATAGACCACACCTGGTGGACTGCAAAACTTGAATTAATTCCAGCCCCATTTATCTCTTTGCCTTGGACATACAGTCTCCTTACAGAAGGACCCATACCTTTTGGGCACACAGCAATTACACTGAAGTGCTTTGGAAAATCAAGTCCCATTGATTGTAAATGCCCAAGAAGAAAACCATGTGACAGCCCAAGTATGCTATTTGGCTTCATGTAGGAAAATATTTTTTCATAATTATCTGCCTGCATTGCATGATTAAGAAAAATTAGAAAGACACAAATTATCTGGAAACTTCAAAATCACTGCAGCATTGAGCAACTAGTCCACTATTACTGTCAAATCAGCATAATTTGAAACACTAAGATATCACAACAACAACTTTAATACTCCATCAAAATTATTTAAAAATAATTAAATGAGCACTGTCTTCAACTAACTAACCTGTGCAGAATCAGAAATCAACAGCAAGACAAGATCACTGCCTGAGATGGTTTCCCATATGTCACCCAGAGTTCCATTCTCCTCACTAAAACCAGCTGCACGAGCCTCATTAAAGGAACGAGAACCTTTCCTGAGGCCAACCTGCATTGCCAAAACATCAACACGTTAAACTAAATGCAGTTTTCAACTTTCAAGAGTGAACAATCAATTAAATCAACCCAGAATCACCTTAACCACAATATCAGACTTCGCATCAGCGAGAGAGTCCCGCAAATTCTGTGCCTGTGCAGGTCCCTGGTGGTGAAGGCAGTTTAAACAATCTCGTTAAACAGAAGTTATACTCAGCTCAACGAGTAAAATAAATAATATAATCAAACAATAATCTTAGTCTTTCAAATTGTTGGGGCAGTCTACTTGAGAAAGCTGTCTGCCAGTGTTTACAACAAGATTGACTCCAGGAGAGAAATTCCAGTGTGGAAAAAACATTTTTTATTTTAATTCATATATTTAATATTTTATTTAATTTGTATCAGCATTTAATGAAGTCACAAAAATGGTACACGGAATGATATATTAGCTACGTCACAACAAAACCATTTTCAGAACTTTAAATTCTTTTTGAGTTTAATAATATATTTTCACCATCAATCCATCAGATATCATAACCCTTCTTAAGTACTCACTATCAAACTCATCAATGTCACTGCATAAAACTAAAAAAACTCTACATTATCATTAAACATGTTATTTATTCAATTTACAAAGTCCAAAAACCAAAATAAACAAATTCAGAAAAACCAAAACCAAAATTTTACCACATACATTTACATGAACAAACAAACTTATCATTTATTTAGCTATTAAGAGCATGTTAGGATAAGCTTTTACGTAAACATCTTTATAAAAAAAATAGATAAACTTCACTGTAAGCTACAACCAGCTTAAACTAAACTTAAAATTTATATAATTTTTCTAAAATTAACTTATATAAGTTAATTTTAGCTCATAGTAAACCTTGCTTCATTTTTTTCTCTTAGTAGTGTTTACAAAAGATCTTCACTCCAACATGTCCAAAACCGTTTTTTACCTGCGAACCCCACCCGATGACACCAATCTGCTTAATCCCCTTGAAAGCAGCCGGCAACAGAGGGAACAAGTCCCTCCCTCCTTTCACAATATACTGCATGCAACAAACCAACATCGAGGACATTTCAGTCTCTTCCGCTAAACTAACAAAATAAAATATTCACAATAATTAACAATTAGCGAGAAATTCTGAGCACTGCGGTGCAGAACCTCGTCGTGTCCGGCGAGGTTAATCTTCTCCTTCCGGAAAACGGAGGTTTCGAAGTCGAGCGAGGGCGGCGGGGCCACGGCGGGAGTGGCCACATTGCGAACACCGAGCGCGGCCATGGAGAGGGGCCTGAATTGGAAGGCGAGCTTGGAGAACGCGCGTTTGGGAAGCGCGACGAAGGTTCTGGCGAGGACGGGCTTCGCGGAGAAGGTTCTGGAAGTGGCGCAGAGTGAAGTAGAAGAAGCGGTTGCCAACATTTTATAGGCCAGAAAAAGTAACAGCGGAGACGCTAACAATCGGAGCACCAAAACGGTGTGTTTTATGCTTAGAGATTCGCGCTACTCGGCTAACGTGCACCGCGTCGACACAGTTGCGCTGTTTTCTGTTCTTATCTGCTGCCTAGATTTTCTTATTTGTTTTGGTGGTTTGCAACCACACGTGTTATATGAAATTATTTATATATATATATAATAATTATTACATGGACCAACTAAACAAGTGGGTATAGTGTCAGTCAGCATTATTACATTTAACATTAGAACAATAAAAATGGGTCATTTTCTTTTATTTTATTACAACATATTTTAAAATTTATAGTATTTATATTTTTCTTATCAGATTTTCTTATAACCAAATATAACTATATTTTTCTTATCAGATTTTCTTATAACCAAATATAACTATGGTGATTTCTTTATTCTTTCTTCTTTTGTCAAGGTCGAAAAGAAACATAAAATTTATGGTGGAAAATTGGTGATTCAACTATGTCTTTGGGTGACTCACTCTCGCACTCACTCATTTTTGGCTTAGAAAACCTTATTGGCCTCTCGGTGCTTTAATGGCCATAAGTTCTCTGGTGTATTTTCTTGCATAGATGTACCAATCATGTAATGATCGTTGTGGGGCTCGTGTCACATCTTTTAACTTCTGCAGACTAAAAAAAAAAGTGAATTCGGAAAAGAAAAAATGAAAAAAGAATAAATAAAAGGAAATTGTACTTTATATTACAATTATAATTGAATAAAAAATTATAAAGATATAAAAAATATGTATAACTATGTTATTATATTTCTATAATTTTGCATTGCAGTTCTTGTAAAATGAATTAATTTAATATAAACCGGTAAAATAAAAATAAGGTTAAATAAAAAAAAATCCATGATTTTCTTTTAATTTAGTTCCATTATTTTAAATGTTCACAATTTAATGTTATTTAAAAAAAAATGACTGAACATCATTCTTTGTCAATTGATTGAAATAATGTTATATCAATGATACCTAATATGAGCTAGAACCACGAATACATGCTATGTTATAGAACACATGTTATAAAAAAGTTGTTATAGATATGAGAATAAAAAAATAGTTGAAAAATCAAAAGAAAAGACATGAAAAATAATTAAAAGAAGCATGATCAAAGAAGACGTAGATGAAGAAATAAAGAGAGAAAAAATATTAAAGTTTTTAAAAGAAAAAATTAAAAAAATAATTGTTTGAAAATTGTAGAAACTAGAAAAAATTTTAAGTACAAAATTAAGAGTAAGAACTTAAAGAATTAGTCTTGATTATAATTCGGAAGGCTTAAGTAGACACAAATACACCTCACATGGGCTATTTAAGTCATTTTTGACTCTTAAAGTTTGAAGACAGAATATGCATTGTAGATTATTACTTTCTTTACATTTTAGTAGTTACCTAATGTATTTTTCCATGTATATGTATCTTAGTCATCTTAGAGTAATCATTGTTTCATGTATTGTTGTAACTTCCAAGTGCACTCCACCATGTACATTCTTCCTAGTAATCACTATATTCATGTACTTTGTAACCACCAAGTGCATCTCCTAGTTTCAAGAGATTAGTTAGACTTAAACATAGTTAAGTGTAGTTAATTTTTATTGGTGTAGTTAACTCTTTTTGTCTTTTGAGACTCCTTACTTGGCCAAATTCCATGTCTATAAATAGGAGTACTCTCCATTGTAAAATACAATAAAAAGTTGAATGAATGAAAATTTCGTTGAGAAATTATGAGACTCTACTCTTTCTTTGATTCTTATCTTGAGAAGCCTTCTCAAGTTGCGGATCCTCCTTCATCCATCCTTAAAATTTCTAATATTAAAGGTGGTGTCTTCAATCATATTCTTCCTCATTCCATTTTTACATTTCAATTCCTTTTGTTTCAAGTTTTCATACTTATTAATTCATTGATTTCTCTCGTTGTCGCAAGCATGACTTTCATGGTGTCTTTCTTTGCACCACTTTGGGTTCTCTCTTGAAGAACTATCATCTTCATCTCCTTTTTAAGTTGGCCTAGATCCTAAACACCCCAACACTTCATATCAGGTTGACTTCTTGAAGAAAGTGGCATGTTGCATGAACAACAAACTTCGTATGACATTGTAGTAATGATAGTTGAACTAAATTGAAAAAATTATATGATATTGATATTTTAAAAAAAATCATTTAATCCTAGAGCAACTACTAATATAATTTTTGAATTATTTACTCAAAATGCATTTTCTTCTTTTGTCTTAAGCCACTTCAAAACTTAAACCCTCCCTATCTAAAACTTATAAGAAAAAAATATAATATGATAAGTTTTGAAGTCATTTTACAAAGTTTTTGTTTGCATATACCACTTTACTATAGACATAGAAAGAAAGAACAAATCATAATAGATTTGTGTGGGGTTTGGTTATACTTATTGATGTGGAAATGGTGAGAAAGTGGTAAGGCCACATAACTCATGCTCCCCATGTACCTAAAACACAATTTAGGGTGACAACCAACCTAACAAAGCTTATTTCTTCAATTGTATTTAGCTTAAAGTGACATCTACGTACCAAATTGTCATGTATAGTAGATGTAAAAGCATAACTTCTCTCTTCTTGTGGGTGTCCCGACACATCATTTGTTAATATTCTTCTTCAGTCATGTTAATTGCTTAAGTTACCACACTATAAAAGTCTTGGCTAGTATGTGCATAAAGCTGTAGGAATATTGTGAAGCCATATTGATAATGTTAGCTAGCACACTGCCAAAAAATTGATATGTCAGTGTGAAAGTTCGGGTTTGGCTAGGCACATATGCATTATTTTGAATTGTGTAGACACGTGAAGAACAAGGGGTGAACTTCACTTGTTGTCACTCTTTACTTACTACTGACTTCTTTTTTATAAGTGTACCGAGTCAAAAATAATAGAATTATAAAGTACGAGTGTCGAACCCATAGGGAACGGGATTAGTTTAAAGCTCCAACGAATAATGCTAGCTTAAACGCATTATTTTGAAAGTTTAAGTTAGTGAACAAAATGAAAAGTGAACATCGAAATTAACAGAGTAATTTTTTAGCAAAACAGAGGTTGAAAGCTTTAAGTTAATAGCAAATACAGTAAATTATCTTGGGATTGAACTTCGTTTATCTCACTTGTTGTATTCTTCACTAAAACATCATGATAGTATAAGCTATTACCCATTGTTTCTACACAAATAAAAGTCATTCAAGTTGATTCCTCATGCATTGAAATTCATAAGTTAACTCTCTAGATGTCACTTTCCCAGCTATCAAGCAGTTTAACCAGCATTAAGAAAGTTGTTAACAGTAGTCATCACAATGAGATCCATTTGTGGTATCACACAACAATGAGCATCTTCGTTTAAGTCTGAAACGTGAAACTACTTTTCAGTTAATCCCAAAATTCCAGTTCAAGAGTATATTGATTGAATAGAATCCAACATTAAGTATAAAATGAAAATACAAAAAATGAGTAAACAATATATCAAGATGTATAGCTTAAATAGATTCAAGGTTGATAAACTAAATTCAATCCCAAGAATGAAGAAAATTAACCACTCATGGTAGCCATGAAAATACACAAGGGAAAGGAATAAAGGTCTCTGCCAAAATTGATGCTCCAGCCCCAACCCCGTTTTGAGGAATATTTCCTCGCATTTATACCTCTGACCAAAATTAGGTTAATGCATCAGCACTCTGTCAGTGAATTTTAGCTTAAGCAAGAGCTTGCACCCAAGCCTTTCTTCTAATTGTCCTCTACTCTCTAAGTCATTCTTGCATGGATTTTTCCTACTCGCTCAAGAATTTTATCTTTAAGCTCCTTGTTTCTTTCTGATGTTTTGTGCTTCCAGACCTAAATTTTTCACAAAGTCCAGGAATTAATTGCTTTCATAAATCCAATAACTTCTGTATTTGTATTTCCATGTCCAAGAGCATTTACAATGGTTAATAATGCCAATTCCTAACACAATTGAGGTCAAAAGTCACCCAAATATGCAATAAATTGTATTACAAGATGGCATTTATCACTTACATCCCTCTTGTATTATTTCTTTTGGTGGTTATCAGTGAAGTGTGTGGTGTTTCTTGTGTGAAGTTACTCTCCCTTCTTCTATCAAGTGTTGGTTCCACTATTAGACTATTAGAGGGGCATTTTTTTTGTCATTGCAAGCAATAACTCATACACAACTATGGATTTAAGTTTTCATATCCCTTTGTTTGAGTTTGATTATGGATAGTATGTAATGAAATTTGGACATTGTAATATATTTTTTTAGAATAGTGAGTTTGTGACGCGTTGTTTGGTGAATGAATATGAATATACATGTTTTGGTTACGTTAAAACTCTATATTAATTTTCAATCAAAATCAAAACAAAGTCATAATTAATTTTGTACCCATAATTGATTATGCCAGGTTTTGATGGAGATGTAGCATTATGCATACATATATTGATTATATAAAACATTATCATATAATTGTAAGTTCAACATTGAAATTATCACACAGATTTATTTGTTTTTTTTTTTTTACTCAATTGTGTTTTGGCCATTAAAATTTTAAATTAAGGATTCTATAGTAAAATAGACATATAAATTCAATATCTTTACTAAGAACCAAGCTCAATGAAAAAGAAAGTGTAGGTTTAATATTTTAAAATATAGATATAAAATGTGAAATAGGGTTTAATGTTTTAAAATAAGAATTAAATTTTGACTACACTTTTATATATATATATATATGTATGTCTAATTGATGAGAAAACAATGGGAGGGGGGAGAGGAGGTGGTTATATTCAATTTGAGAAAGGATATTGATATTACACTCAAGAAAGATGATAAGATAAGTGCTAAGTATTGTAAATTCCTTTGCAACAACTCATCACATATCCTATAACTTTTTTTGTTTGCTGTAATATCTTCGTCTTAACCATTTATTAAAGGTTATGAATGAAAGTAGTTTATATTTCACCTTTGAATTACACATATGTAATTTGATGTAAAAAAAATCATTTATTAAGATATTTTTATTTTCATTTATTAAGACATGTTTATTAAGATACTACTTTTTGCACATTGATGCAATGTCTTTAATAAAACTTCAGCAAGAATTTTGGAATTCCTCCTCCTAAGCTGCCACAAGTGGAAGAAGTTTCAAATAATATATGATTATCTAGAAAACATGATAAAATAAATAAATATGTTGGAAATTTTTATACAAGGCCAATTATCCATCATAAGATAATAGACTTCTCATTCTTCACCTAGTCTAGATTATAATTTCATTAGTACTTAGCATATTAAGGGTTGAATCATTTTTCCACTCAAAATGTTCTTAATAAAAATATTGTCAAGGTTTTCTACTTAAACTTAAAAGTAATTTATCATAATAAATTGTGTAATGAGTCAAATAAAACAAATATCATAATAAAAAAATCGAGATTTGTTAACCATGGCTAATCTCAAATATCATAGTCAAATATTTTCAATTTCAAAGATTCTAAAAGATTTGAATGACCATCAAGATATAATTTTGAGTGTGATTAGACTAGAGGTATAAGATCAAAATGTTAAAAATGTAGATCATTTGACTATTGATGTTAAATTTCTACATTATGTTTATATTTATATACTCAATCTTCGAGGTAGCAATTTTTCTTAATTGTTACAAGAATATATTTTTATATCATGGGTCATCAAAAATAATATTCAAATTAATTGGTCCATAATATAATGAATACAGGACAAAATGTAAGACCAATAAACATGTATTTAGAAGCATCATTACTTAAACTTGATTATACCCGATACCCATTCCGCCATAGATAATTAAATTGTTTTAATGAAAGATCACTGAAAAAAAAATCTTATTAATATTAATATATTTAGCAATATGACAAGATCAACTACTACACCAAAATAAGACTATTTGTGTTATGAGACAATAAATCATGGTTTTTCAATTTTAAAGTGATATTATATTAAAAGTTTAAACACTTTAAAATTAAATATTCATTGATATCATTATCTTGAACAAACGTTTATGAATTATGAGACAACATGACTTATTTATATTATTTCCTTTTTTTTTAATTTTGGATTGTTACAATTTACTTATGTTCACGTGTTATCTTCTGAAACTTTTTTTCTTGATTGATTATAATGAACTATTTATTTATTGTAGACATGATTATAATTCTTGCTCTATACATGTTAATTTACAACATACATGTTTTCTATCTATGTTAAATTACTTTTATGTGGTTGATTGTAAGAATTACATCAATTTAATTTCATGATTTAAAGTGATGCAATAATGTCTAGTTATTTTTCAAAATAAAATTAATTAATTTAAAAGTATGTTGATGAAGAACTATTTTAAATTTTTTTTATATATCCTGTAAGTTTTATTTCTACTTACGTTTTGAAATATTTTTTTTCATTTTAAATTTAATTTTATTTCAGCTTTAATTAATTTTTAGAAAAATTCATCAATTTATTTAATAAAATTGCAGTCATCGATGGGTATTAAATATTTGATGATTATTTTATAAATCGAAACTTTAACACGATGGGTAGTAGCTATTTAAACATTATTTAACATTTAACTAAATTTCATTTCTAACATAAGGGCACATTGGTCATTATGACTTTACAAAATTTTAAATTTTATTACATCAATTAAATCATTCACATATGTTTTCTTCACTTTTTACTCTTCTACTCTTCATCCAAATGAACTGCCTTTCTACTCTATTCTTCTCTTCTTCTTTTTTCCACCTTCATTTTTCATTTTCTAATTCAAACAGAACCAATAAAAATCTTTATCATTTCTAATATTAATATTTTACTAATGATAATGTAGGTGTTAATGTGAATGTATGTCCATATTTTTTTATTATGCTATTTTATTTTATTTATTTAAAATTTAATTGTTGTAATAATTTTTATTATTTTACATATCCATATATATATATATAT